>ENA-ORBV01006164-ORBV01006164.1-microbial-mat-metagenome-genome-assembly--contig:-NODE-6164-length-21374-cov-9.014321_pt1 | contig 21374 bp, 23 predicted proteins | sample MGYA00237777_ERZ505514 | MGnify/ENA primary metagenome ERZ505514 (study PRJEB26160, sample SAMN06269048) | microbial mat metagenome | isolation source: Oligotrophic lake microbial mat | place... | reverse complement strand
TGTATAAGAGACAGACACTACATATACAGAAGCATTCTTCGCTGGCGGTACTCTAATGAAACTGCGATCGCGCGCTTGGGTTTTGACGGTGGTTTTGTGGGTTGGCATGAGCGTCCCTGTGGATTCAGCCACACCTGCTAACCCTAAGGTTGTCCATGTTTTGAATCGGTTAAGCTTGGGAATGCGCCCCGGAGATATTCAAAAAGTAGAGGCGATGGGCATCGATCGCTACATTCAGCAGCAGTTAAGTCCAGAATCCATGCCTGAGACACCTGCACTCACCAAACAACTTGCCCAACTGAATACCCTAAGCATGAGTCCGGTGGCACTGGCACAACAGTTTCGACCCGTGGGTCAAGGTCAGGTGAAACAAGCGCAACAGAAACCCAATCAGCAGTTTGCCAGAACCACGATGCAGCAGGCGGTAGAAGCACGGTTACTGCGGGCAACAGAGAGCGATCGCCAACTGCAAGAAAGCATGGTGGACTTTTGGTTTAATCACTTTAATGTGTTCTCTGGCAAAGGACTCACCCGCGTCTGGGTTGGTGCTTACGAGCAAAAAGCCATTCGTCCCAACACGATGGGTCGCTTTCGCGATTTGCTCGAAGCCACGGCGCGTCATCCTGCCATGTTGTTTTATTTAGATAACTGGCAAAATACTGACCCAAAAAGTCCTGGGGCACGCGGTAGATTTCAAGGTTTGAACGAAAACTACGCCCGTGAATTACTGGAACTGCATACCCTTGGTGTAGATGGCGGCTACACCCAGCAGGATGTAATTGCGTTGGCAAAAATTCTGACGGGATGGGGCTTTCGCCGCACCGTTCAACCCGTAGCCCAGGCAACAGACAACGATAATGGCTTCTACTTTGATGCCAAACGGCACGACTTTAGCGACAAAGTATTTCTAGGACGGACGATCAAAGGCAGCGGTATTGCCGAGGTTGAGCAAGCGTTTGACATTTTGGCGAAACATCCTGCCACCGCTCGCCGGATTAGCTATAAATTGGCACAGTACTTTGTTGCAGACCAACCGCCAAAAGCTTTAGTAGACAAAATGGCTCAGCGGTTTACGGCAACCGATGGCAACATTCGCGAAGTGTTAAGCACCTTGTTTCGCAGCGCGGAATTTATGGATAGCAAGCACTACAACGCCAAGTTCAAAACGCCCTATCAGTATGTGGTGTCTGCTTACCGGGCAACAGGCAGTGAAGTGAGCAGCCCTGTGGTTGTGCAAAACGTGCTTCAACAATTGGGAATGCCACTGTTTGGCTGCCAAACTCCCGATGGCTATAAAAATACGCAAGCAGCATGGCTAAACCCTGACGGCATGACTCGCCGCCTCAGCTTTGCTACCACTTTTAGCAAACTACCATCCCAGTCAGTCAATGCAGTTCAACTAGCCCAAACAGTCGGCGATCGCTTTTCTACCCAAACCCAACAGGCGATCGCATCCAGCCCGCCCCAACTCCGCACCGCCATCATTCTCGGCAGCCCAGAATTTATGCGCCGCTAAAAGCAAAGTACGGAGTGCGGAGTGCGGAGTGTAAACAAAGCCCCAACTCAAAACTCAAAACTCAGAACTCAGAACTCAAAACTCAAAACCCCTAACTCCTATGCACCGTCGCCAATTTATTCAACACGCTGGTCTTCTCACAGCTTCCTCCCTGGTCGCAGTGGGTGGTCACGGTTGGTTTGCCAGAACCAATGCCCAAACTGCCAACCCAAAGCGTTTGATTGTCATTTTCCTGCGGGGAGCCGCTGATGGACTCAACGTGGTGGTTCCCTACAGGGAAGCGGCGTATTACGAGAACCGTCCTAAAATTGCTATTCCGCAGCCTGGAAAGACAGGTGGCGCGTTAGATTTAGATGGGCAATTTGGCTTGCATCCAGCCTTAACCGACCTGATGCCATTGTGGAACGCGAAGAAACTGGCGTTTGTGCCTGCCTGCGGATTACCTAACGCAACGCGATCGCACTTCGACGCACAAGACTACATGGAAAGCGGCACTCCGGGCACAAAATCGACTCAAGAGGGCTGGATGAATCGCCTACTGGCAAGCCTAAATACGGGACGAAACCCCATCCAGGCGATCAATGTGGGCAACACCACTCCTCGGATTTTGACGGGCAAAATGCCTGTGGCAACCCTCGCATCGGGTCGTGCTGCCGATAACCCCCTGCCGATCGATCGCCCTCAAGTGGCTGCGGCGTTCGATCGCCTCTATGACCGCAATGACGAACTGGGACAAGCCTATAAAGAGTCGCGGGCAGCGCGTCAAGCGTTGATGAGTGACCTTGCAACTGAGATGAAAGCGGCAAACAATGGCGCTCAGTCTGCCAATGGCTTTGTCCGCGATGCTCAGCGACTTGCCAAAATCATGGTGCGAGATAACCGAGTGCAACTCGCTTTTCTGGCGATCGGTGGCTGGGATACGCACGTCAATCAAGGAGCTAGCCAAGGACAATTTGCCCGTAATTTGCAGCAGTTGGGCAAAGGCTTAATCGCTCTCCAACAAGGTTTGGGCGCTGGATTCAACGACACTACCATTCTCGTCATGTCTGAATTTGGGCGCACGGTTAAGGAAAACGGCAATGGTGGCACCGATCACGGACATGGCAATGTCATGTGGGCGGTGGGCGGCAAGGTGCGCGGCGGCATCTATGGCAACTGGCGCGGACTGGCGGCAAATCAGCTTTATCAGGGGCGCGATGTGCCTGTGACAACGGATTTTCGCGATGTGGTTAGCAGTGTGCTAGCGCGTCATATTGGGCTGACCGATTCAAAGTTGAATCAGGTCTTTCCAAATTACACGCTGAAACAAACCGTTAACCTAGTTTAGATGGCGCTTTAGCGTCAATCCGAGCTACAACAGGACAGGTATTGTTCGCTGGTTTTTTCATGGATGACGATCGCATCGGACGCATCGGAAGTTTACTTATTAACCGCTATTTGCTGCTTGAAAAAATCGGTCAAGGTGCAATGGGGCAGGTGTATCGCGCTCAAGACATGCGGTTGGGCAGCATTGTTGCAGTCAAGTTTTTAGAACACACCCTGAAAAGCCCGGAGATGTACGCAGGCTTTGAACTAGAAGCCAAAGCCTGCGCCCAGCTAAACAGCAATTTCATTGTGAATGTCACGGATTATGGCGTGGATGAAAAAGATATTCCCTTCTATGTGATGGAATATCTAGAGCGGCAAAACCTCAAAGACGTAATGCAGCGTCAGCCTTTGCCACTTGCTCGTTTTTTCAACCTGAGTCAACAAATTTGTTTGGGTTTGCAGTGCGCTCATCAAGGGATTCGGCTAGGAGGTAGCGATCGCCTGTATCCGGTGATTCACTGCGACATCAAGCCCAGTAATATTTTGGTGATTCCAGATGCCTTGCTCGGCGAACGCGCAAAAATTTTGGATTTTGGCATTGCGAAGGTAATGACCGGAGAAGCTGAAACGGATGGGTTTGGCGGTGGCACACCTCAATACTGTGCGCCGGAACAATGGCAAGGACAGCAGGAACTTGACCCGCGATCGGATATTTACAGTTTTGGTACGGTCATGTTTCAGATGATCACCGGGCAATTTCCGCTGCGACCTAGAACCTCCAATTCTTTCGATTGGCTTCATGCCCATTGTGAGCAGATGCCCGCTACATTTTCTGAGGTTTCGCCTGATTTGAATTTACCAGATGCCTTGGAAGCTTTGGTATTAAGTTGTTTGGAAAAATCATCACAAAATCGTCCTGGCTCAGTTGAGGAAATTTTGCAGGCTTTAAAAACCATCGGACAACCCTATGGAACCTATCAGCCAACCCATGCCGTCGCGCCAGCCACCAAAACGCTGCCCGTCGATCGCGAGGCAACTGCCGCTAAACTACGTCAGGCGAATCCTCTCCCCATGTTTCCCAAGGAGATTCCTCTAGAAAGGATTTTGGTTAAGCCTCTTTTGGTTCATCAAGAAACGCTGGCGATTGTGGGCAGAGTGCTGCCTAAAGGGCTAATCCGTAAACTGCAAATTCACCAGCTTTACAATGTAATAGAGCCAAAATTTCTCTACATACCCTATTCTTACCCGCTGTTACTTTGGCAAACCGTCGTTTACATCCCTGGCTTTAAATTCCTTTGGATTCCTTATTATCTCGATTTGAAGAAGGCTGAGGATTTAGAACTTATTCGCTTGTTGTGCCAAAAAGAGCGCTACCAGTTGATGTTGTTTGATCGGGAAGAACCCCATTGGTGTTCCTACAGCATTTCCATTAAAATCACGCCTGACCGTAGATTGCAGCTACAGCAGTGGGCGATCGCGGGTCAGTCTCAAGTTACAGTAGGGTCTCCCCAGGATAGTAAAAGGCTATTAGAAAAAGAATTCCAACGATTGCAGCCCATGATTGAGCAGCAACTTAAAGGCAGAAAGCCTTAAGGGTTATGCTTATGTTGGTTGCTTTACTTCTAGATTGGGCTGGATGGTATTCACTTGCAGCATCAATTGCTTTTTAGCTTTTAAACTTCAATACGCAGTGCCTTGCACAACCAACGTGGTTAACGATCTATGTTTTCATGAGATGCTTTAGCGATCGCTGAACGCACTGTTATAGCGGGTGTCACGTTCTAAGGGTAAAGAGGTTTGTGTGTCTAGGTTTACGCCCTATTGCTTGTCCTAACCATTCGAGGTACTGCTATATTTGTCCTTGACTATTTTCATCGTTATGCAAAACACGGCTGAGTTTTATTGTGCCTATTGTGGTGAACCCAACACAACCTTTGTTGATCTCAGCGGAGGAATGCAGCAGGCTTACATTGAAGATTGTCAGGTATGCTGCCGTCCAAATCATCTTTTCGTCCGCATTGATGAGGAAACTCTCGATATTGAAATTGACTCCGAATACAATGGTTAAGCTTAGCTTGGCAGATTAACACATCCCTTTAAACTGTGAATGCCTCGTAAGATTACGAGGCATCAACGTATTCACAGGATTCGTATTCACAGGATTCAGATGCAAACAAAGTGACTAGCAAAAGTTAATTCAAGCCAATGTAGCTAGCTTCAACTTCTAGTTGACGAAGCAAGTTTTCATCTCCACTAGCTCTGGCAACTTCTAGACGGCGCTGCAAGTTTTTGTGCAGGGTAACGCGATGAGCTTCTGCTGCTTTTGTTGCCTTTTCCTGACGTTTTTTGTTCAACATGGACATTCTCTTTTAACCATTCATGAGTATTTCTTAATTATAGTATTAGGAAAGCTGAACGGTAGTCTTTGTTACCAAAATTTCATGATCTCCGTAAATGATGGGTCAATTATCACGTTGTTAAGCGACTTTGGGCTGAGCGATTCCTATGTAAGTGTGATGAAAGGAGCGATCGCGCAGATCAACCCAACGATAATGCTGATCGATATTACTCATCAGATTCCACCCCAAGATATTGGCTCAGGCAGATTTGCTCTGATGACAGCCTTTCCCTATTTTCCATTAGGAACCGTTCATGTAGCGGTCGTTGATCCCGGCGTGGGCGGCAAACGTCGCGCTGTGGGAATCGCCATTAGCACTCCGTTTGGGGAGCCGATGGGATTTTTGGTCGGTCCTGACAATGGTATTTTTAGCGGCGTGTTAGATCAATTTTCAGCCTATACCGCCGTCGAATTAACCAATGCTGAGTTTTGGCGCACGGATGAACCCAGCAGCACTTTTCATGGACGAGATATTTTTGCTCCCGTAGGCGCACATCTTGCCAGTGGTGTACCGTTGGCGGAACTGGGTGCCGCGATCGCTCCCGAAAGTCTGGTGCAGTTTTCGTTGCCGCCCTGTTTTCAAGTAGAAACCACGATTCATGGCTGCATCCAAGCCATTGATCACTTTGGCAACCTGATTACCAACATCCCCGGCACTAGCTTATTTCAGCCCTGGTCGGTGATTATCGGCACCACAAATATCCTCGCCGCTTTCACCTACAGCGATCGCCTAGCCGGAGAACTCATCAGCCTCATCGGTAGTCACGGTTGGTTAGAAATCGCCATCAACAGCGGCAGCGCTCAAACTCTGCTGAACTTAAAAATCGGAGATCCCATAAAAGTGAAGTTAGATAAAATTGAGTCAAGTATGAAGTGCGAATGACGAATTCCGAAGGTCAGGTGTCAGGTGAAATTATTAGCTAGCTGTCTCTTCACTCGCCACTCGCCACTCGCCATTCAATCCCTAAACCCTAACTCCTAGCCCCTAATGCTTATGCTTTCTTCTACCGATCCCGTTGTTTATCAAGGACAGTTTGGTAATTTCACTATCTTAGAGAGCGATCGCCGGGAGGTGGTTCTCTATCGGGGTGGGCTGATGCTGGCGGCAGTGTGTTTTGCGATCGCGACCGGGCTAGTCCTTTGGCAAGGCAATAATTTCACCAGTTTGCATTGGGTGAGTGGGTTATATTCGATTTTTTGCCTTGGGTTGGGTGTTAGCTTGTGGATGATTCATATTTATCTCAAACCCCTACATCAGGCGCTACAGGCATTTTGGCTGGTGGGTGTGGTGGCATCTGTGGCGATCGCCCACGGCAGTTCAGAACCTTTTGCGCTCACTGTTTATAATTATCCGCTGACTATTTTGGGCGTAGGATTTATTTTTGCGGCGCTCACAGGGATTTTCTTCAAAGAAGCAGCCTGCTTTAACCGATTAGAAGCCAAAGTGTTAACGCCGCTAGTGCCCCTTTTGCTGTTGGGTCATTTGCTTAGTTGGCTGTCGCCTGCGGTTGAGCAAGGCTTATTGGTTGTTTGGGCGATCTTGTTCAGCATATTTGCCTTCCGCAAGGTGATTCAACCAATCCCGCCGGATATTGGCGATAAAAGCGTGTTTGCTTATCTCAAGTCAGGCGCTCAAAAGCAATTGTAGACGCAATCAAAAATGGCGATTGGATCGAAAGGCATTGTGCCACAGTTTGACAGTGCTTCAGATTTTTCTGAGGGATTGGCTTTAGTCAGTCTTGGAAACAAGTATGGATATATTAATAAGACCGGAAAAATAGTGATTAAAGCGACCGAAAACATGAGTGCCCTGGCTCCTTTTTCTCAAGGATTGGCGATCGTGCGAGTTGGCTCCGTTTACGGTTGCTTAAATACTAAAGGGGAACTGCTTAAAAATGTTTACTTTGACAAAATTTCTAACTTTTCAGAAGGTTTGGCAGCGGTGCAAATCGGAAGTAAATACGGTTACATTAACAAGTCTGGTCAAGTGGTGATTGCGCCTCAATTTGCCTTAGTCGATCGCTTTTCTGAAAAATTGGCGGCTGTTAAAATAAGTGATAAATATGGCTATATTGATCCAACTGGAACGATTGCGATCGCGCCTCAATATGAAGATGCTTGGAAGTTTTCTGAAGGACTTGCGCCAGTGCGAGTTGGGAAGCGATGGGGCTATTTAGGCAAGTCTAAAGCGATTAATATCCAATCCATTTATGATGGTGCATTTGAATTTTCTGAGTCTTTGGCAAGAGTGCGAATGGGCGATCGCTGGGGATACATCAATCATCAAGGTGCTCCAGTCATTTCGCTTCAATTTGACTTTGCCTCTGATTTTTCACAAGGCTTAGCAGCCGTTCAAATTAAGCAAAAGTGGGGCTACATTAATTCCACAGGAAAGGTTGTCATCGCCCCAAAATTTGAGATTGCCACCAACTTTTCACAAAGCTTAGCAGCTACTCAACTTGATGGTAAATGGGGTTATATCAACCCTGTTGGCACCTTGGTTGTGAACCCTAAATTTGATAATGCGGGTCTTTTTGTCGAAGGATTAGCACGGGTTCAAGTGGGTGGCAAGTGGGGCTACATTAGCCGAGCAAATGTACCTAGAGGCTAGATAAGCTTGAAGCCCTTCTTCTAAAGCAGGAGAGGAATTTTGGATGAGGATTATAAAGGTGAAATGTACTCTAGAGCGATCGTTAAGCACGATAAGCTATTTGTCACGGTTTAATGTTTCCTTCTGCTCTGCTCGATTTTCCAACCGCCAAAACCAAGCCATTAATGCAACCACTCCCACCTGCACTGCCAGATTCAACCCGGTGTTTTCCACTCCTCGACCTGCAAGTAGTTGAATCACAAAAATGAATCCACCGATCGCACCAGAAGCCGCACAGGACGCATAAAAAAATCTCCGCAATCCTCGATAGGGCGCAGCCGCTTCTGCTCGTAAATGGGCATATTTTTCTGGGTCGGTCTGCTGCAAATTTTTTGCTGAGACTGGTTTGGGCTGCTGAGATTTCATTGCTTCATTGGCTGAATTATCTGCCATATTCATCTACTTATGGGGTTTATGACTCATCGTGACACAGAAAAGAACAGCACTTCAACTCTTCGGTAGTGAACTACGATTTTTGCAGCTTATAGTATTGAGATAAGTGCGATGCTAAAAAGCACCAGTTTTGGTTGCGGCGAGCGATCGCATTTGTTGGGAAATGCAATGTCTCTAGGAAATTTAGTATGAGCTTAATCGGAAACATTATTTGGCTAATTTTTGGTGGATTTATGAGTGGTATTGGCTACATCATCGGTGGAATAGGAATTTGCGCCACTATCATAGGCATACCCTTTGGCATCAAAGCCATTAACCTGGGAATTGCAACTTTCACCCCGTTTGGCAAAGAAGTTGTTGTAAAACCACAAGCTGATAGCCTTTTGGCAACCCTGTTCAACCTAATTTGGATTGTGCTGTTTGGGTGGGGCATTGCTCTATCTCACCTAATTTGGGGCATGATTCTCGCCATAACCATTGTTGGATTACCATTTGCTAAACAACACTTCAAACTTATGATTCTGGCGCTTCTGCCTTTTGGTCGAGATTTTGCTTAAATCCTTAACCCTCTTTAAAAGGTGTGCCTTTTCTTGAACATTTGAAAATGTTTTAGCATTCCCAAGGTGAAGAACTTGGAGCATATCTTAGCTATCTTTCGATGATTAGGTTTGGTGTCATTAGCGACAGCGATACTAGGTTGGAAGGGCGGGAAGCGTGGCAGTAAATAACCTTAACTCAGCAAGCCTGTTATAATCAGTGAGCATTTGCCGATGTGGCTCAGGGGTAGAGCACTCGATTCGTAATCGAGCGGTCGTGGGTTCAAATCCCACCATCGGCTTTTAGAGAACAACAATAAACCCTCCTGAAACAGGTGCGAATAGAGCCTTAAGTTCCATAAATGCTGTGTTTTTGTGAGCTGACAGCACATAAGCCAACACTCTGCTTGCGTCTCACTCATTTCCACACTTCTAAAACACAACCCAATTATTGTTCCTATGAGTCGAGCGACACTGCGAAAAATGTACCGATGAGGTAAGTTTTGAAGCAGTGCTTTTTTGCTGAGAGGTTTAAGTCATGAAAGTTGCCGTTTTTAGCACCAAATCCTACGATCGCCAATTTCTGACCGATGCTAGCGTTGACAATGGGCATGAACTGATCTTTCATGAAACCCCTTTGAACCCTGCAACCGCTGCGCTTGCGGCTGGATGTGCGGCAGTCTGCATTTTTGTAAATGACGCAGCCACCGCCGACACCTTAAAAATTTTGGCAGCGGGTGGCACTCAATTAATTGCACTGCGCTGCACCGGATACAACAATGTAGATTTAAAGGCTGCGGCTGAATTGGGTATCAAAGTGGTGCGAGTGACGGTCTACTCGCCCTACTCTGTGGCAGAACACGCTGTGGCGCTGCTGCAATGCCTAAATCGCAAAATCCATCGGGCTTATAACCGTACCCGTGACAACAATTTCACCCTGGATGGGTTGATGGGTGTAGATTTACACGATCGCACTGTAGGCATTATTGGCACCGGAAAAATTGGGCAGATTTTTGCCAAAATTATGGGTCAGGGTTTTGGCTGCAAGCTGCTCGGCTATGATCTATATCCCAATCCAAAGTTTGAGAGTGAACTGGGCGGCAAATATGTCACCCTGCCAGAGTTATTTAGCCAGTCGGATGTGATTTCGCTTCACTGCCCGCTCACGCCCGAAAATCATTATCTGATCAACGAAGCCGCGATCGCCCAAATGAAGCCCGGTGTCATGATCATCAACACCAGTCGGGGCGGTTTGGTGGAGACGGAAGCGGTGATTGCAGGGTTGAGATCCAAACAGATCGGTGCGCTAGGCTTGGATGTGTATGAGCAAGAATCTGATCTGTTTTTTGAAGATTTCTCCTCTGAGATTATGCAGGACGACCAAATCGATCGGCTGCTGTCGTTTCCAAACATGATTATGACGGGGCACCAAGCGTTTTTCACCCAAGAAGCGATCGGCACTATCTCCAAAACCACCCTGGCAAGCATTACTGAATTTGCCCAAGGACAGCCACTATCTAACGAAATTAAGCCACCTGAAAAAGTGCCTGCTACGGTTTAAGTTATTGCAAGTTTTTTAAAAAGGAGATGACGCTTAGCCCAAAGCAACGCAAAATTGAAAACGTAACATGAGCAGAGTGGATAGTAACTATGACAATCTTGCTGGCTGGAGATGTTGGCGGTACAAAAACGATTTTGCGTTTAGTGCAAGCTGAGCAAACCGATTCCGCAAGATTGCATTCCTTAAAAACGCTGTATGAGCAAACTTATCCTAGCCGCAATTTTACTGACTTGGTGCCAATGGTGCGGCTGTTTATGAGTCGGGCAAAAGATGTCATAGGTGAAGTGCTATTGCCTGAATGCGCCTGCTTCGGCATTGCGGGACCCGTCGTTCAGCACACTTCAAAGCTGACGAATTTAGGCTGGGTTTTAGAGGCAGAAGATTTGCAGCGAAGTTTGCAAATTCCCCAAGTGTCGCTAATCAACGATTTTGCTGCCGTGGGCTATGGGGTGCTGGCATTGCCACCAGAAGATATATGCACTTTGCGATCGGGTGAGCCTGATCTCACAGGGGCGATCGCGGTCATTGGGGCTGGCACTGGGCTAGGGCAGGGTTATGTGATCCCCCATCAGGGTGGCTATCGGGTGTGTGCTACCGAAGGCGGACACACTGACTTTGCCCCCCGCTCTGAACTGGAATATCAGCTTTTGCGCTTCCTTAAAGAGCGATATGATTTGGGGCGTGTGTCGGTCGAACGGGTGGTGTCAGGTATGGGGATTGAATCAATCTACCTGTTCATGAGAAGTCGGGGCATCGCTGAAGATTCGCCAGAAATGGCTGAAATTTTTAATACCTGGCAACAAGAGTGTGGCAAAGAAGAAAAAACCGTGGATTTGCCTTTAGCAATTTCTCGCCATGCTCAAGACAACCAAGATTATTTGTGCCAGGAAACCATGGATTTGTTTGTGCGCGCCTATGGAGCGGAAGCTGGAAATCTTGCCTTGAAACTGTTGCCTTACGGGGGAGTTTATATTGCAGGCGGCATTGCTGCCAAAAACCTAGTGTTGATGCAGCGGGGCGATTTTTTAGAGGCGTTTAATGACAAGGGGCGCGTCAGTAAAGCGATCGCCCAAATTCCGGTGCATGTCGTGCTAAATCCGCGTGTGGGATTGCTTGGCTCAGCGCTCTGTGCCGCCCAACTGCAACCCTAACTCCGCGAAAGATGTATCGCAGAACATAACAATAATCCTAGGAAGTTCGCAAAATGGACTTAGCGCATCGCTTAGATTACCCTGGTAAAGTCTGGTAATCGCGGATTAAATACCCTGCAATACTGTATTCCTTCTATCGTGGGCAAGAACAGTAGGCTGATTGGTCGAACACTTTGAAACAATTTGGTAGCGTCATTATGGTTGCAAGTGTAAGTAAAGATGTGGACACTCAAGCACTTTGGAAACGTTACGAAGAGTGGCTCTATTACCACGAAGGGTTAGGGCTGTATCTGGATATTAGCCGGATGCGATTTACAGACTCGCTCGTAGAGACGCTCAAACCTAAATTTGAGAAAGCTTTTCAAGCTATGGCGGCGTTAGAAGGCGGCGCGATCGCCAACCCCGATGAAAACCGCATGGTGGGTCATTATTGGCTGCGTGATCCCGATCTGGCTCCACCCTCATTGGGTCAGGAAATCACCGAAACGTTAGAGCGGGTTGAAGCCTTTGCCCGGAGCGTTCATGCGGGCGAAATTGTTCCGCCTGAAGCCACCCACTTTACTGATATTCTTTCCATTGGCATTGGCGGCTCCGCATTAGGACCTCAGTTTGTATCTGAGGCTCTATCGCCGCTTGATTCCCCGCTACGGATTCACTTCATCGATAATACCGATCCGGCTGGAATTGATCGAGTGTTGGGCAAACTGGGCGATCGCCTCAAAAGCACCCTCGTCATCGTCACCAGCAAATCTGGCGGCACTCCCGAAACTCGCAATGGCATGTTGGAAGTCAAACGTGCCTACGAACTGCAACGTCTGAACTTTCCTAAACACGCCGTTGCCATTACCATGCAGGGCAGTAAGCTGGATGAATTAGGCGGGCTGGAAGGCTGGGTTGCCGAGTTTCCTATGTTTGATTGGGTCGGCGGACGCACCTCTCAATTCTCCGCAGTCGGTTTGCTAGCAGCGTCTTTGCAGGGCATTGATGTGCGCGCCATTTTACAGGGAGCCAAAGACGTTGATAGAGTCACTCGCATTCCTGACCTGAAGCAAAACCCCGCTGCCTTACTCGCTCTTGCCTGGTACTATGCCGGAAATGGCAAAGGCGAAAAAGATATGGTGATCTTGCCCTACAAAGATAGCCTGCTCCTGTTCTCGCGGTACTTGCAGCAGTTGGTGATGGAATCTTTGGGCAAGGAAACGGATCTGGATGGCAAGGTCGTTAACCAGGGGATCGCAGTGTATGGCAACAAAGGCTCCACTGACCAACACGCCTATGTGCAGCAGCTACGGGAAGGAGTGCCTAACTTTTTTGCCACCTTTATTGAAGTGCTAAAAGATCGGGAAGGCGGCTCGATGGAAGTGGAACCGGGAGTCACATCAGGTGATTATCTTTCTGGGTTGCTGCAAGGCACACGCCGCGCCCTATACGATAATCGTCGCGACTCGATCGCCCTCACCATTCCTGAAGTAACCCCCTACACCGTAGGGATGCTGATCGCCCTCTATGAACGCGCTGTAGGCTTGTATGCGTCCTTGGTAAATGTCAACGCTTACCATCAGCCGGGAGTGGAAGCGGGTAAAAAAGCGGCGGCTTCAGTGTTGGATCTGCAAGCAAGGGCGATCGCAGCCCTCAAGGATGCCGATCAATCAATCTCCTTAACCGAGTTAGCAGCTAAAGCAGGCGCACCCGACGAGATCGAAACGATCTACAAAATCCTGCGGCACTTAGAGGCAAACGATCGCGGCGTTCAACTACACGGCGATCGCGCTAACCCTTCTACTCTGACTGTTTCGACTCATTAATTGTTGAAAAATTGCCAGGATGGGCGATCGCTGATCACTGGCAATTATCGCAATGCCCACAGCGAAACGATTGGGCTTCGCGGGTGAAGCCAAAAGCGTTGAGCAAAAACTGCCAGCGACAGGCTTTTGTGTGCAAATAGTCCGTCATCTGCTGAGCGGCGGCAGTATTGGACTGATTGAATTTTGGCGATCGCGCTCCGGTCTGAAGTGCATAGTGAAACGGATCTGTCCACGCTAAACAGCCGACTTGATGCAATAGGGAAAGGGCGATCGCGCTTCCGGGAAACTGTTTGCTAACGGCAAAAATCTCACCTTGCAGCGGCAGTTTGCGAACCAGTTCTTGGGCAGTGCGATATTGCTTTTGCGTTTGGGTTTCAAAAAATTGTCGGCGCTGCTTGTCTTGTGGATCAAGCAACCCGGTCGGTTCGCTGATCAGGGTGAGGGCATGGGCAGGCTTGCCATCTCGTCCGGCGCGTCCCACTTCTTGCACTAACTCACTGAGTAAGAGTGGCGCATGGAAATGCACAATCCATCCCACGTCTGGTTTATTAATGCCCATGCCGAATGCGCTCGTACAAATCACAAATTGTAAGGTATTTGCGATCCAATCTTGCTCAATTTGGCGGCGATCGCCCGCATACAGTCCGGCATGATAGGCTGCTGTGGAGAATCCTTGTTGGGTCAGCCAGTCTGCCAATTCTTCACTTTCCCGCCGCGATCGCACATACACCAAACCGGATTGGTTGGGGTGCGCCTGGACAAATTGCAGCAAGCGCGATCGTCGTTGGCGCGGTGTCCACACGACTTGAACGTTGAGGTTGAGATTGGCGCGATAAGGATTTTGGCGAAAAATTTGGGGCTGATGGAGTTGCAGAACCCGCTGAATGGTTTGCTGCGCCTGCGGATCAGCCGTGGCGGTAAACGCAGCAATGGAAATTTGGCTGCCTGTTGGTTTTGCCTGCAACAAGGCTGAACGGACTGCGCCCAACCGATAATATGCCGGACGAAACGTGTCGCCCCACTGCACCAAACAATGAGCTTCATCTAAAACTAGCCGATTAATTTGCAACTCTGGTTTGCACAATCGCTCCCAAACTGCCGGACTCAGCAAAGTTTCTGGAGAGAGATAGAGTAAGCGCAACCGCTGATGTTCCAGTGCCCAAAGCGTTTTGCTTGTCTGAGATCGCGCCAGTTCACTATGCAGCAGCGCCACGGATTGTTGAAAGCGGCGATCGCGCTGATGCAATTCCTGCACCTGGTTCTCCATCAAGGCGACGAGCGGCGATATGACCAGCGTTAAACCGGGCTGCATGAACGCCGGAAGCTGAAAGCAAACTGATTTGCCGCCGCCCGTGGGCAAAATAATCAGGGCATCGCGTTGTTGCAATAAACACTGAACAATTTCACCTTGGGGAGGGCGAAAGCTGGAATAACCCCAAATTTGCTGGAGTGTGGCTTGAATTGCCGTCTGGCTAGCTGGCTGCTTGGAGAGTTGGCTAGAGCGTTTGATCGGTTGAGTTGTCATAGTCGTGTTTGCACCCTGAGTAACTTCAGAGTTCCCCCAAGGCAAAAAAACTCAACAAAAAAAGAATCCAGATTCAGTGCAGACGGCTTGTAAGCGCTGATCCCAAGGGTCGTTGGGCAAGGTGGTTAGGGTGGCAAAATCGAACACAATACCAACGGTGTTTTTTTGATTCCAAGGAGGTCTGCTGAGTAGGCGATCGTAATAGCCGCCGCCATAGCCTAAACGGTAACCCTGGCGATCGCAGGCAACGGCAGGCACCAGGATCAAATCCACCGCATCGGGTTGAATCACGGGCGCATCGACAGACGGTTCTAAAATGCCAAAAGCCCCGTTTTGGAGAGGTAAGGAATCATTCAACGACCATTCATGCCAGCACAATTCAGCATCTACACAGCGAGGAAATCCCCAGGTTTTAGGCAGTGAAAATAACGAACTCAAATCTGGTTCTTGACGAGTGCTAAAATACGCCAAAATTAATTTTGCATCGACAAATAACTGAGATGCTTTCAACTGTTCACAAATCTGCAAACTTTGATGTTGATAAGTTTCTAATAATAATGATTGACGAGTTTTAAGCAGCGATCGCCGTAGTTCTTTCTTATTCACGTGTCGGGTATCAGGTGTCAGGTGTCGGGTGTCACTCACTCAAAACTCAAAACTCAAAACTCAAAACTCATTTCCCGCACCGCCATTCTCAAATTTCCCTGATGCTTGCTGAGTAGGCGATCGCTGGCTTCTTTTTCCAATCCCGTCCAGTGCATTAGTAGCGCAAGTTTGACATTGCGATCGCTGCGTTCTAGCAAAAAACCTGCATCTTCGCGGGTGAGTTCAGTCAAGTCACACAGAATGCGGAGGGCGCGATCGTGGAGTTTGGTGTTCGTCACCGCCACATCGACCATGCGATTGCCATACACTTTACCCAATTGCACCATGGTGCCAGTGGAAATAATATTTAGGGCAAGTTTAGTGACGGTGCCTGCTTTGAGGCGGGTCGAGCCTGCCAGAATTTCGGCTCCGACCAATAAGCGAATATCGATATCGACATCAACATCGACTTGCTCTTTGGGCACACAGGCAATGAAAACGGTCGTAGCTCCTCGCTGACGTGCGGCTTGCAATGCGCCGTGAACGTAGGGCGTGGTGCCGCCTGCGGTGATGCCGATGACGACATCTTGAGACGTAATTTGATGATGGGCGATCGCGCTTGCTCCATCTTCGGGGCGGTCTTCCAAATCTTCTGAACTGCGAACTAATGCGCCAGCCCCACCCGCAATGATGCCCTGCACCTGCTCTGGATGCGTACAAAAAGTAGGCGGACATTCTGCGGCATCTAACACGCCCAACCGTCCGCTGGTGCCTGCACCAATATAAAACAGGCGACCGCCCTGCCGCATTGCCGCCGCCGTTTGGGTAATGGTTTCTGCCAATGCTTCACGCGCCTGGGCGATCGCGGCAATCGTCTTCGCATCCTCTTGGATGAATAAATCCACTAGTTCCAACGGCGATCGCTGGTCTAAATTTTCGCTATTTGGGTTTGCCTGCTCCGTCAACAGATAACCGCGTTGCAAATCCTTCATGCGATCGTCCTAATCCAACTTTATAACTGCTTACAATAATCCTTCCAACTGCCGCCGAATCTGTTCTAAAGCATCGTTTGGCATAGTGCTATCCGAATTATCTAAGTCCGCTTTATTCTCACTTAAAGCATGACGATTGATCTGCCAATCAGCGTCTTCCATATTTGTTTCAGGTGGAGCGAGCAACAGCCGTTCTGCATCAGATTGCGGCACAAATCCTTTGGGCACAATTTGGCACTGGTAGCTAGAACTTTGGCAAAACTCCTCAATCTCTTCCTGGTCAAAAGCTTCTACTCCTGGAACTGGAAAATCTTGTGCTTCCAGCAACAGGGCATAGCGAGTTGCATCATCTTCTTCTTCAAACATCAACACAACGTTATATTCCCCAATTTGAAGGCTATGAAGACCTTCATTATCGGTTCCGGCATTAAACAACAATATAAATACACGCATAATTTCGGTGATTAAAGTAACGCCATCCAATTTTACTGGAGATTTACACGGGTCAATTAAAGCACTTTTAACCCGCGAAAATAAGGGCGATCGCGTTAGCAATTTGCATCCGGCTGTTCACACGCACCAATGCTGACCCAGTTAGTGGAGCCATCTGCCCAATGTTCTTTTTTCCAAATGGGAGCATTGTGTTTGAGGGTATCGATCGCATACTTGCAGGCTGCGAACGCCTCCGACCGATGGGGGCAACCCACCGCCACCAATACACTAATTTCGCCAACATACAACCGCCCTACTCGATGGTGAATCACCACACTCGTAACATCAATCCATCGGGTTTGGATATCGGCAGCAACTTGCTGAAACACTTGCAAAGCCATTGGCTCATAGGCTTGATATTCCAACGCCACAACTGCATTGCCCTCGGTGTTGTTTCTAACCATGCCGCTCATCACCACTATTGCTCCATTCACTGGGTCATCCGCCAACGCATAGACTTCTTCTAAAGATAGGGGCGCGATCCGAATGGCAAAATAGGCAGGCTTGGGAACGTGGGGCTGGTTCAAGGGTCGTTCAGAAAGTGGGGCGATTCCCGTAGGGATCGTTTCACGAATCGCGTCAGCCATAGCTCGTTCACTGAAAATAAGGATCTATTAGCCGATCCTACCGTAGTTTTCTTGATGAAATCTTCAAGAACATCGTCGGCTTGTCTACAACCGGCTGATTCCTGTCCACACTATAGTGAAGTCGGTGCTTTGATTTCTGTGTTAGCGAAACTCTACCCATCAAACCATGCTGGATATTAGTTCCTGTCCCTCGTCGGTGCAATCTTGGCTCGCTCTCAAACAGTCTATTAGCCAAGGGTTAGGTGACTTAATTTCCTTCTCTATTCAGCCAGTATTTAATGGTTGTCTGGTTTTATTTGCCCTTGGTTATTTTGGGCTGCTCAGATGGTTTAAAGTGCGGCGACTCTCTAAGCAATTTAGCTGGCGGCGATCGCTCCTATCCATTCTGATCGGCATTTTTCTCAGTGGTTTACTGTTGCTCTCCACGCCCGGATTAGCCCTCGCCTACCAAGGATTGGTGAGTTTAGTTCCAGGCGATACAGGAAAATCGGCTGAGGCGATCGTCATTTTAGGACGAGGCGAATTTTTCGCACCCCAACGCGCAGAAACGGCTGCAACCCTTTGGCAAAGCCAGCGCGCACCGCTGATCTTTGTCAGTGGCAACCATCAAGAGTATCTTAAGATTGTCCGTGAACTGAAACAGAGAGGCATTCCTGACGCGGCGGTGGATGGCGAATTTTGTTCCAAAACGACTGAAGAGAATGCTGATTTTACGGCTGCGGCACTTTTCCCCCGCAGCATTCGCCAAATTTTGCTGGTGACCGACCCGCCCCACCTGATGCGATCGCTGCTCACCTTTCAAAGCATTGGGTTTACGGTGCTGCCATACCCTAGCCCGCTGCCTGAAGCACTAAACCGCCGCCAAAAAACCATGCTGACCCTGCAAGAATACAGTGGGTTGGTATCCTACGCGCTTCAAGGACGCTTTTTCCCACGGGAAATTCCTCGTTAATGGGAATCCGCTGAATGGGTCTTGTACACTGATCCCTATCGTCTAGTTTCGATCCCTAATGACCTTCAGTTGGTTAACGCCCAGTCACTTCATCATGCTGGGTTTGTTGGTAATATTTGCGATCGCCCATAGCGGATTGGCGGCACTGCGTCCTTGGGCTGAAAAAAGAGTTGGCGCACGGGCATATCGGATAGTATTTGCCCTCGTCAGTTTGCCACTGGCAGTCGTGCTGATTATTTATTTCATTAATCACCGCTATGAGGGACTGCAACTTTGGCAAGTGCAAGGCGTTGCTGGAGTGCAACCGCTGGTTTGGATGCTATCGGCAATTTCATTTCTGTTTCTTTACCCCGCTACATTCAATCTGCTAGAAATTGCGGCAATCCAAAAACCTGCTGTGCATCTCTACGAAACGGGGATCATTCGCATCACCCGCCATCCTCAAATGGTGGGGCAGGTGATTTGGTGCGTTGCCCACACTCTTTGGTTGGGAACGACGTTTACAATTCTTACCTCAATTGGGCTGGTGTTGCATCACCTATTTGGCGTGTGGCACGGCGATCGCCGCTTGTTGGCTCGGTATGGTGCCGAGTTTGAAGCGGTGAAAGCACGAACTTCGGTGATCCCGTTCTGGGCGATCGCCCAAGGCAAGCAAACTCTCAAATTAGGCGAATTTTTTCGGCTTTCTTATTTAGGGGTTACGGTGTTTATTCTACTTCTGGGGTGGGCACACTCCAGAATGATTAGTGCAACGGGAAGCATAGACTGGTAGGATGATCCCAAGCATTTTTTAGAAACAACATTTTATTAATCAACCAATCACAAAAACATGGGCGAACTATCCTTTGAGCAAGAAGTTTTAGCTTCCTCTTTTCCCGTCCTAGTTCATTTTGGTGCCCCTTGGTGCGGTCCTTGCCGAGTGATTGAACCCCTCCTCTCTCGGTTTCAATCTGAGTGTGGCAGTTCACTAAAACTAGTAGGGATCAACGCCGATGAGAATCTAAAACTAGCAAGTCGATACCGGATTACAACCTTGCCGACCCTGCTTTTATTTGAAGGCGGCAAACTCTATCATCGGATGGAGGGAATTTATCAGCGAGAAATCCTGTGGGCAGAATTAGACAAGCTTGTTTCAAAATCGCGTTCACCCAATTCTTTAGTGAGCTAGTCAATCAAGTTGTCAGTTATTAACCTGGCAATTAAAGTGCCATCAACCGAGTAGGAGTGTTGAGCGTAGCCGAAACACACTAAACCCTGTGGGTTGAACGTAGCCAAAACCTAAATTGAAGACTGCCATAACCTAATTTAATTGACATCAGGTGACGATCTCGATACATCATGAGTCAACCGTTACATCAATATCTTTAAATGCACCGTTTTTTAAATGCCTGGATTAATCGGCTTCGGGAGGAATGGACATGGATGGTAGCTTAATCATCTCCAACATTCTTAATCCGCCTATCCTGTTTTTCTTTTTAGGAATAACAGCGGTTCTCGTCAAGTCGGATTTAGAAATTCCCCCGCCAGTTCCTAAGATTCTTTCGCTGTATCTTTTGTTTGCGATCGGGTTCAAGGGTGGAGTCGAACTGATCAAAAGCGGAATTACGCAAGAAGTGGTTCTTGCGCTTGCCGCTGCAATTTTGATGGCGTGTTTTGTGCCAGTCTACACCTTCTTCATTTTGAGGCTGAAGCTCGATCATTACGATGCGGCAGCGATCGCGGCGACCTATGGCTCCATTAGTGCCGTCACTTTTATCACAGCCAGTTCATTTCTAACCGAGTTAGGCATTGGGTTTGATGGCTACATGGTCGCGGCTCTAGCGCTGATGGAATCGCCAGCCATTATTGTTGGTTTGATTTTGGTAAACCTATTTGCAGCCGACGAGAAGCGAGAGTTCGCCTGGTCTGAAGTGCTGCGAGATGCGTTTTTGAACAGTTCAGTTTTTCTCCTAGTCGGCAGCTTGTTAATTGGGGTTTTAAGCGGAGAACATGGCTGGAAGGTAATGGAACCTTTTGCTCAAGGGCTGTTCTACGGGCTGCTTACTTTCTTTTTGCTAGACATGGGGCTAGTTGCCGCTCGAAGAATTAAAGACTTGCAAAAAACCGGATTTTTCCTGATCTCATTTGCCATACTGATTCCTATACTCAATGCTGGAATTGGCATTGCGATCGCCAAATTGATCGGAATGCAACAGGGAAATGCACTCTTGTTTGCGGTATTGTGCGCTAGCGCTTCTTACATTGCCGTTCCCGCAGCAATGCGGCTTACGGTGCCTGAAGCAAACCCCAGTCTTTACGTTTCTACGGCTTTAGCCGTCACATTCCCGTTCAACATTACGGTTGGTATTCCGCTTTATTTATACGTCATTGATCTGTTCTGGAGATGATAGTATGCACACCGTTAAAAGAATTGAAATTATTGCTAACTCGTTCGAGCTTGGCAAAATTTTGGATAGCTTAGACAAATCAGGCGTTCATGGTCATGCCGTAATTCGCAACGTTGCCGGAAAAGGATTGCGCGAAGGGAACGAAGATCTGGATATGACAATGCTAGACAATGTTTATATCATTGCGTTTTGTATGCCCGACTTGCTTAAGCCTGTAGTTGAAAACATCACCCCCTTGCTCAACAAATTTGGGGGGACTTGTTACATCTCAGAAGCCATGGAAATTCGCTCAATGAGATGTGTCGCCTCTCTGTAGAAGCGGGATGTGTTGAATCTCTTGGATCTGCCCTCTCCCGATTGGAGAAGGAACCGGAAGTACCTAAAAGCCTTTTCCCTAAGAAGAAAGAGTAAAAGTTTATGGCTGCCCTCTCCCATCGGGTTACCGTGTATACATAAGTAATTGAATCTAGCTAAGCCCTCGCCAAACCGCCCCCTAACCCCCAATTCTGGGGGGACAAGAGTTTTAAAAGTCCCCC
>ENA-ORBV01006161-ORBV01006161.1-microbial-mat-metagenome-genome-assembly--contig:-NODE-6161-length-21382-cov-4.565360_pt1 | contig 21382 bp, 12 predicted proteins | sample MGYA00237777_ERZ505514 | MGnify/ENA primary metagenome ERZ505514 (study PRJEB26160, sample SAMN06269048) | microbial mat metagenome | isolation source: Oligotrophic lake microbial mat | place... | reverse complement strand
TGCCTGGACCGCACTGCCTTGAACAGGGCGGCGAGCTGCCCGAGCTGACGATCTGCTACGAGGTCTTCGGGACCCTCGCCGCCGACCGTGCTAACGCTGTGCTGATCTGCCACGCCTTGTCTGGCGACAGCCATGTGGCGCAGCACAGCCTGGACGACGATCCCGGCTGGTGGGACGAGTTGATCGGACCGGGCCAGCACCTCGACACCGACACGCTGTGCGTGATCTGCGCCAACGTCCTGGGCGGCTGCCGGGGCACCACCGGGCCAGCCTCGATTGACCCCAAAACGGGCGAACCTTTCGGTATGCACTTCCCGATGATCACCATCGGCGACATGGTACGGCTGCAGAAAATGCTGGTCGAGAGCCTCGGGATTCAGAAACTGCTGGCCGTCGCCGGCGGCTCGATGGGTGGAATGCAGGCCCTGGAATGGACGGTCGCCTTTCCCGATAGCGTCGCCAGTTGCCTGGCCGTTGCCACCACCGCCCGCCACGGTGCGCAGCAGATTGCCTTTAACGAAGTGGGCCGGCAGGCCATCATGGCCGACCCTGAATTCCACGATGGCAACTACACCATGCACAACACCAAGCCCGCCCGTGGCCTGTCTGTTGCCCGTATGGTCGGCCATATCACCTATATGAGCGACGACTCAATGCGCACCAAGTTCGGCCGTCGCCTGCGAGGCAAAGAGAGCTTCTCTTTCGATTTCTCGGCCGAATTTGAAGTCGAAAGTTATCTTCGTTATCGCGGCAGCCGCTTTGTAGACCGCTTCGACGCCAACTCTTATCTCTACATCACCAAGGCGATGGACTATTACGACCTCGCCGCCAATCACGCTACGTTACCGGCTGCCCTGGACCAATCAAAGGCTCGCTTTCTTGTGATCAGCTTTACGTCTGACTGGCTCTACCCCAGCTACCAGTCGCTTGAAATTGTCAGTGCCCTTCGTGCCCGCAACAAAGACGTTGCCTACGTCCAACTGGAATCCAACTACGGCCACGACGCTTTCCTGGTTGAGGTGGACGAGCAGACAATTCTGGTCTCGGGCTTCCTGGATACCACCATGCGTATGGAGCGCCACGAGCCCCGATCAAGCGCCACCGATCAAGACCTCTTTGCCCGTAAAGACTTCTCGGTGATCGCTAATTGGGTGGCCCCCAACAGCCGTGTGCTCGATCTGGGTTGCGGCGATGGCACCCTAATCGCATGGCTTGGGCAGAATAAGTCTTGCGACGCTCGTGGAGTCGAGATTGATCGCGATCTTGTCCGCCGTGCGATTTCGCGCGGTGCTTCGGCATACCAGGGAGACATCGAAAGCGGTCTGAAGGATTACCTCACTGAAGCTTTCGATTACGTAATCCTGTCGCAGACTTTACAGCAGGCCCGTCAGCCCCTCGATCTTCTGCGTGAGATTCTCCGTGTTGGCAAGCACATCATCATTGGTTTTCCTAATTTTAGCCACTGGTCTGTGCGGTGGTCTCACCTGGTAAGCGGGCGATCCCCTCAGAATGAACTATTTCCTTTTGAATGGTACGAATCGCCGAATATCCATTTCGTGACAGTAAAAGACTTTGAAATGTTGTGCAAGCGTGAAGGCTGGGTGATTGAAAAGCGGGCATTTCTGGCTGGTGACAGCGAGGTGACACGATTCCCGAATCTCACTGCGGAAGTTGCGGTGTACCTTCTTCGCCGGTGAAGCCGTTTACATTTTCAGGTGCGGATGTATTAACATTTGAACAATTGTTGTTCAGGGCTCTTTCAAACCCGTCTGTCCGGGTTTAAGTCCCTTTCAGCACAATGAATCAAAATCCCGCACATGGAAAAAGGCAACCGGTTGTCACTCTCTCTCCGATCCGTATCTACCGCTATGCTGCTGTGTTTGTTTAGTTCTCTCTTGCCGGCTCAGGTTCTCAATGGCCGTCTGGAAATTGTTGTTCAGGATTCATCTGGTGCTTCAGTGGCCGGAGCAAAGGTCTCCCTCAAAGTCTTCGACGCAAGTCGAGTTTTGGCAACCCCCTCAATACAGACTCTGCTGGCATCGCCCTTTTCGTGTCGGTCGTGCCCAGTGAATACGAAATCAGCGTTGAGGCCAGTGGCTTCCGCAAGTCTGTCGTATCTGGTGTTGAATTGAATGCGTCGCAGACGATTCGCCAAGTGGTTGGTCTTGAAGTTGGCGCTGTGTCAGAATCGATTTCCGTTGAAGCCAACGCTGTCAATGTGAACGTTTCTGACGCGACTATCGCTCGCACCGTCAATATGAAGAGTATCGACACGCTGCCACAGCTTGGCCGGAACCCTCTTTCGCTTGTTGCATTTGTGCCCGGCGCTTCTGTTGACCCCAGCGACACCACCTTTACCCGCATCAATGGTGCACGGCAGGGCTCGAACAACTCACGGCTGGATGGAATTGACGTGAACGACGCTGTGACCCCGCGCCTCGGTCTCAGTATGACCGCAGTCAATACCGACTCTCTCGAAGAAGTTCGCATCATCACCAACGGTGGCAAAGCGGAGTATGGCCGCAACGCCGGCGGTCAAGTCGAGATGGTTACCCGCTCGGGAGGCAACCAGTATCACGGCGGTGCTTTCAACTTCCTGCGCAATACGGTTCTCAATGCGAACCCCTGGTTTAACAATGCCAGCGGCACGCGGCGCCCTGTGTTCATCCAGAACATTTTCGGTGGCCAGATGGGTGGGCCCATCCTCAAGGACAAGCTTTTCTTCTTTGGCAACTTTCAGGGTCGTCGTACGACTCAGGGTGTTGTGCGTAACCGTACCGTGCTGACTTCTACCGCCAAGCAAGGTATTTATACCTGGGCGGGCGGAAACTTTAACATCGGTGCCAACGATCCGACCGGCCGTGGCATCGATCCCAAAATGAGAGAACTGATGGCGCTGATGCCGAATCCCAACAATACCGACGTTGGCGACGGCTTCAATACGGGTGGCTTCCGGTTCAACGTGTCCGCCCCTTCGCTGGAATATCAGGGCACCGGAAAGGTTGACTATAACTTTAAGCCCAATCACCGGGTCTTCTTCCGCTATAGCCGACAGTTCAACGAATCAATCGACTCACTGAACAACGCTGAACAGCGGTACCCCGGCCTACCAGACGGTAAGCAGGGGGGTTCTCGCTGGGGGTGGGGGGCTGGATCGGACTGGACGATCAACTCGACTACCGTCAATGAATTCCGAATCGGGCGCCAGAGCGCTTCTGTTGATTTCATTCGTCCCTATCGCGACGGCGGCATTGCGGTGGTTTCCAATCTTTACACCGACCCTATCAATAATGGACTCGGACAGGGGCGCAATTCTCCTGTGCTTGATATGACGGACAACCTTTCGTTCCTCAGGGGCAAGCACACCTACAAAGTCGGCTTTACCTTCCGCCGGATTTTGCAATACGGCTATAACTTTGGCGGCATCTATCCAAACGTCAATCTGAGCCGCACCTCGGCTGGAAACGCGCCTCTTGCGAGCTTTGGCCCACAAGGTCTTACATCTGCCCAGCGCCAGATCTTCGATGGCCTGCATAACGATGTTCTCGGTCGCGTGGGTCAGATTGACCAGACTTTTTACAGTAACCTTGCCACCTTCCAGGATGCTGGCTCGCCTCGTGTGCGCAACACCGTCTTCAAGGACATGGGCATCTTCTTCCAGGATGACTGGAAGATTCTTTCGAACCTCACCCTCAATGTTGGGATCCGCTGGGAAAACTTCGGCGTACCGAAGGAGCTTAATGGCTTCCAGGGTTCACTGGATCGCATTGCCGATCTCAATACGGTTGCCAATATCAGCAATACAGTGATCCAGAAGGCGGACACCTGGTACAAGAACGACTTCAACAATTTTGCACCTCGTTTTGGCTTTGCCTGGGATGTTTTCAAAAATGGTAAGACTGTCATCCGCGGCAACTGGGGCATGTTCTACGACCGGATCGTAGGCGCTACATCCAGCCTTGTCGATGGCAATACTCCTGGCTTCGCTCAGGCAACCCAGACCTTCCCCAATGGTGCTGGCGGAAATGTTCGTACTGTCAACACACTGGCCACGGCGGACTTCCCGCTGAAGCCCGGAGCCCCTGTTACCAACCTCCCTCTGAATCGGAACACTTCTATCGTTGTCTTTGATCCGAATCAACGGACTGGCTATTTGCAGCAGATCAACTTTGGTTTTTCTCACCAGTTGACTAGCAAGACCGTCCTCGATACTGGCTTTGTTCGCACCGCCGGTACCAAGCTCTTCACATGGCAGGACATCAATCAGCCGAGGATTTATGGCGACTTCCTGAATTCATTCAAGGAACTTCAGGCCTTTTCGGCAACGGGCACCCCGGTGGGCGCTGGCAATACGCTTGCCCGCATTTTTGGTGGCGCAGCGCCAGCCGTGACTGCGCTGGGCGCAACAAACCTCGCTCAGGGACTTGCCGGAACAGTCGCGGATAATCTGGACCGCACCGCAAGCAATTTCAATCGCTTTGCTGGCGCAGGCGTGAGCAACTTCTATCTCCGAAACTACCCACAATTCAATCAAGTGATCTACGGAATGAATGGTGGTTCTTCAAGCTACAACTCGCTTCAGATGACTTTGTCTCACCGCACAAAGAACGCCCTTGCGATTCTGAACTATACCTTCTCCAAGTCCATTGACAACACCTCTGTGGACGGCAATGGTTTCACCGCTCCGGTGGACAACTACAACTTCGTCAACAACCGTGGCCGCGCAGACTTTGATCGACCGCACGCGATCAACTTCTCTGGTAGTTACACTTTGCCATTTGGCAAGGGGCAGCGCTACATGAGTGGGGCCAATGGCTTCGTGAATCGTATCGTTGGTGACTGGACCATCGGTGGTCTGGCCGTACTTCAGTCTGGAACGGTATTTTCCGTCACTAGCGCCCGTCGCACGCTTGGATCGACACTCAACACTTATGCCAACTACACTGGAGACCGCACCATTGGTGAGGTTCTGAAAGACGGCCGTGGTGTGCAGTTCTTCTCGGCTTCGCAGGTTGCCGCCTTCACCTTTCCCGGTGCTGGCGAAATCGGTAATTCCGGCCGCAACGCATTCCGGGGCCCGAAGTTCTTCAATACGGATGCCTCGCTGGTGAAGCCCATCCCGATCACTGAACGAATTAAGATGCAGTTCCGTGCTGAGGCCTATAACCTCCTTAACCATGCGAACTTCACCACTCCTGGTACGAGCATTCTGACGCCGACCACTTTCGGTCGTTTGTCTGCCACGGCCAATACCTCTAGCGGCACCGGTGCACGCGTCATGCAAGTGGCGCTCCGCGTCGACTTTTAGCCACTGGTCACAACTTAAAACCTTGATAGCCCGGCGCAGCCTCTTGGAGGCCCACCGGGCTTCTTGCGTATTGGGGGAAGCTGAGCTACTATTTCTTTCAACGCTTCATGAGGGATCGGGGTCCGAGTGGCAGATCCACCCAGCTAAAGCCAACTCTTTCTCTAGGGGATCTTAATGCGACTTCTTTTCTCCAGCCTGGTTTTTGTTCTTGCTCTATCGGCCCAAATTCAGAACGCCCGTGTTGAGGGTACAGTTCTCGACACCTCGGGATCCAGTATTCCTGGTGCCAAATTGTTAATTACCAACTCGAAAACGCAAGTGAAATACAACGCCGAAGCCAATGCTTCCGGCTTTTACTTTTTCCCATCTTTACAGCCTGGCATGTACACTCTTACAGCCGAGGCAGGCGGCTTCCGCAAGACGACGCTCACCAATATCGAAATCAACGTTGGGGTAAACATCCGTCAGGACATCCAGCTTGAGGTCGGTGCCGTTACAGACAGCATCACTGTCGAATTCAATGCCGTTCGCATTCAAACGACCGAGGCGACTATCCAGCGCTCCATCACTCTTCGCGATATCGATACTCTGCCTCAGCTTGGCCGCGGCCCGATCGCACTGGCGACCTATCAGCCGGGCGTTCAACTTGGCACCAGCCCCAATGACCCGAGCTTCGCGCGGGTAAACGGTATGCGTCAGGGCTCGAACAACAACACTCTCGACGGTGTTGACGTCAATGACGCGGTCTCTCCTCGGCTGGGGCTGACGCTTAATGCCAACAATACCGATTCGGTGGAAGAGTTCCGGATCATTACCAATGGTGCGAAGGCCGAATACGGGCGTAATGCCGGTGGAACCGTCGAACTGATCACGAGGTCTGGTACCAATCGCTTCAGCGGAAACCTTTTTGAATACCACCGCAATACGGTATTGAACGCGAATAACTTCTTTAACAAGTCGAGCGGAACGGAGCTGCTTCGTCCCAAATTCATTCAGAACCAATTTGGTGGTTCCATTGGTGGGCCGGTGCTCATTCCGAAAATTTTCAACGGCAAGAACAAGGTCTTTTTCTTTTACAATTTTCAGGGTACTCGTACCGCTCAAGAAGTGGTTCGCAATCGCACTGTGCTTACGCCCGAAGCCAAGTCGGGCATCTTCCGCTGGGTTGTGCCTGCTGGTCAAGCTGGAGCTGGCGAGACCCGCTCTTACAATATTCTGCAGAACGATCCTCGTCGTCTTGGTATCGACAAGACAGTTGCTGCCAATCTGGCGTTGCTTCGTGCCCCGAATAATCTGGACCTCGGCGACCGCTTGAACACCGCTGGCTTTCGTTTCAATGCGCCTGCCAATAACAATGGCGATCAGCATACGATGAAGTCGGATTGGAATGTTACCAATAATCTTCGTACCTACTTCCGCTATTCCTGGTTTAAGACGACAACGCTGGCCGACTCTCTGAACAACGCGGAAGCTACTTTCCCGGGCCAGCCGAACGGGACGCAGGGTGGGATCCGAGCTGGCTATTCGATCGGAGCTACCTGGACAGTGAAGCCTAGCATTTTGAACGAGTTGATCTATGGGTATTCTGAGTCTTCGGTGATTTTTGGACGCGTGCGCAGCGTTAGCTTCCCCGGACAGGCCCTGATCGGTGCCAACCTCTTTACAAACCCAATCCCGACCGGTTTTGGGTCAGCCCGAAACTCTCCGGTGAACCCCCAGATATCGGATAACGTTTCGATTGTCCGCAACAATCACACTTTCAAAATGGGCTTCCGGTATTCGAAGACGACTCAGTATCAAACCAACGATGCTTCCATCTATCCCACGGTCAATGTAGGACAGGGAAATGGAAATGCCGCGCCTGGCGCTATCGGCCCGGCGGGTTCTCAAATCGCCGCAGCGGATCGTCAGCGCTTTGACAATCTCTACAATGATCTTCTCGGTCGCGTTAGCTCGATCCAGACCACTTTTTATAGCGATCTGGCAGCCTTCCAGACTCCTGGTACGCCTCGCGTTCGTAATTTCATTTTTCGCGACTACGGCTATTACTTTCAGGACGATTGGCGCATCAAGCCCAACCTCACTTTGAATCTGGGCATGCGCTATGAGTTCTATGGTGTGCCCTTTGAACGAGACCAACTGCAAGGCAACATCATCCAGAACGAGGCAGGGCTGATCAATACCGCTGGCCGCCTCGCTGACCTCACGGTCAAGCGAAGTAATTCCTGGTTTAAAAACGACTACAACAATTTTGCCCCTCGCGTTGGCATTGCCTGGTCGCCCTTCAAAGCTGGTAAGACTTCGATCCGAGCCTCTTGGGGCGTCTTCTATGATCGAGTCCCCGGGACTGCAACTATCGATCCTGATAGCACCACTCCTGGTTTCGCCCAGTCTGTGAGTGTGTTCCCCAACCAGGCAGTGGGCAGCGATGTGCGTCTCAGTGATAAACCTGCTCTGCCTGCGCCTCCAGCAACGCCGACACTTTCGCCGGTTGCCAACCGGGTCTTCGGTGGTTTGAATGTGATTGATCCCAATTTCCGTCAGCCTTATGTGCTTCAGACGAACTTTACGATCCAGCACGAATTGATGCGAAACACGGTTGTCGAAGCCGGCTATGTGTCGAATCGGGCGATCAAGCAATTACTCGATCAAAACGTAAATCAGACGCGCATCTATGAAGGTTTCCTGACTGATTTCAACGAGCTCCGTGCGTTCCAGGCTAACAACACGCCTACTTCTGCTTCGAACGCTCTTGTGAGAATGTTTGGTTCACCTGCACTCGCAATCAGCGGTATTGGAGCTACACCGGTTCGGCAAGGTAGCGTGGGTGCAGCGGCGAACACAATCGATACCAGTAATTTCACCCGCTATGCAGGTGCAGGGGTTTCGCAATTCTACTTGCGCAATTTTCCGCAATTCACCAACGTGATCCAATCCACCAATGCTGGCCGGACCTACTACGACTCCTTCCAGTTTAGTCTCCGGCGCCAAGCTGGTGCCCTCAAAGGTGCTATCAACTACACGTGGTCGAAGACGATCGACAACGCGTCAGGTGATGGAGGAGGCAATACCGGGCCGCTGGATAACTATAATCTCCGGCTGAACCGCACGCTCTCAGACATCCATCGTCCACACACTTTCAATTGGTCTACAAGCTATACAATCCCGTTTGGCCGCGGCAAGCGATTTGCCGGCAACATGCCGGGGTGGTTGGACCGTATCGCCGCAGGTTGGGAAATCGGCTCACTCGGAATCATTACTTCAGGACAGCCGCTCAGCATCTCTTCCGGTATTTACACTGGACCAAATATCACCAACTTCGGGCCGCTCGCCAGCAATCTTGGCTCTCTGGCCAATTATTCTGGCACCGATCGTTCCATTGGGAAAATCGAGCGGTTCGGTGGTGGGGTACGCTTCTTTACTCCAGAGCAGGCTGCTCTGTTTTCTGTGCCCAATCCGGGAGTGATTGGTAGCGCCGGACGCAATACCTTCAAGGGGCCTGGTTTCTTCAATACCGACCTTTCTCTTGTAAAGCGATTCCGCATATACGGGGAAAGGACCTTTGTTACCTTCCGAGCCGAAGGCTACAATTTGCTGAACACCGTCAACTTCATCGCTCCGTCGGTGAACCTGCAGACACCGCAGACCTTCGGCGTCATCTCAGCAACTCCGACCGGCGCATCGAATCAATCGGGCGCGCGAATCCTTCAATTCGCCCTCCGCTTTGACTTTTAGTCCTACTTGGCCCTTGGGATCAGCCGCCAATGCGGCTCCTCCAATCGGAGGAGGCATCCTTCATCAGGGTCTCGCTGGTGGGTGAAGAAGATTCCAGACTCTGAACGCCTAAGGGCTGCACTGCGGCTCGATATGTATAACACGCTAAACAAAGCCAATTTCGACAATCCGAACAACAACTTCTCGATTCCCAATTCCTTTGGACGGATGACTGGTTTGGTGAACGGTAGCTCTGGCAATGGAGCTCGTGTGATGCAGGTTGCTCTTCGCATGGACTTTAAGTCATGCGCCGTCGACATTTTTTGCCTCTTCCCGGCGCGGCAGCCGCCATGCTTGCCGCCCCTAATCCGAATCTGCAGATCGGAGTCACGGATTGGAATCTGGGCCTTGCCGGGCAAATCGAGGCTCTCAACCTGGCTTCGCAGATTGGATTCTCTGGAGTCGAAGTATCGCTGGGCCGGAAACCGATTGATGGGAAATTGCCTCTCAATAATCCATCTGCTCATATTGAACGCGCCAAGGCACTTAACTTGACGCTTGTTTCCATTTACCTCGATATTCTTCAAGTGAATGGGCTTAAGTACGACGAACTTGGTGTGAGATGGCTCTCTGATGCGATCGAAATCAATCGGGCGCTTTAAACGCCAAAAGAGACGGACTACGTCGCAGACCTCTTGCGTAATATTGCCTCGAAGGTGGAGAAGGCTCAGGTGACGCTGGGGCTGGAGAACACCAATTCTGCGGCAGAGAATCTGCATATTCTTGGATCGTGCCTAGTCTGACGACGTTAAAGTCTTCTATGATGTTGGCAATTCATTTTCTCGTGGTCACGACATTTACCGGGAGATCCCGCCTCTCGGACGCAAACGCATCGGCCAATTTCATATGAGAGACAATCCGAGTCTGATCGGGCAAGGCGGGATTCACTTTCCAACTGTATTGTCGCTGATTGAGCAGATCAGATACAGCGGATTTGCCGCCCTCGAGACGTCTTCTCTCAGTCGAAACATTGCCGTCGACACGGACAAAAACTGTGGCCGCAAGCGCTTTCTAATGAACGCATAAGTGTACACCCGCGGGTGGTGTATCTTTAGGATAATATCCCTTTTCCCATAGAATTCCCTGATGTGCACCCATACGCGAAAAAAATGAATCTTATCGGCTCAAAGTTGAGAAAAATATAAGTTTTTGCAACTCTTCACGTTGACAATCGTCTAATACGGATCTACCCTTCAATTAGCCATCACGTTTCAACGATGTAACAACAATCTCAAGTGCACGGAGGGTCCTCGAATGACTTTTCAAGTCGGCGAAAAAGTGGTTTACCCGAACCATGGCGTCGGTACCATCGAAAACATTAGTATTCGTTCATTTGGCGCCCAGAACGAACGGTTCTATCTTCTCCGTTTGGCTTATAGCTCGATGACTGTTATGGTCCCCTTCTCACACGCAGAAGAAGTGGGTCTCCGCAAAGTCACCCGCAATACGGAAACGGCAAAGGTTTTGAACTTCCTTGCTTCCGGTACTCCCCGTTGGAATCCCGACTGGAAGCACCGCTTCAAGGAAAACACGGAGAAAATGAGCAAGGGCTCACTTCTCGAGATCGCTGAAGTCTTCAAGACACTGTTGTTGATTCAGGGCGACAAGCCGCTGAGTTTCCGTGAGAAGAAGATGCTGGAGCGTAGCCGCCAAATGCTTCTCTCGGAAGTAGCAATTTCACGGACAATCATTGAAAAAGAAGCAATCGAGATGCTGGATCGCTCGTTGCAGAAGTCGAAACTTCGTTTTCCAGAACCGATCTAAGTCCTTCTGACCGATCATTCGTACTCCAAAAACGCCGGGCTAACGCCCGGCGTTTCCTTTTCTAAAAATGCAAAAGTAATATAAGGAATCTGCGTAGACCTGCCGATAGTAGTCCCGACGGTAGTGTCTCTGATGAATTGCATTTACTGCGGCAAAAAACTCCCAATGGTGAAGAAATTCACCTCAGAAGAGTTTTGTTCTGTTGCGCATAGGCAGGCCTATCACCTTGAGCAGGAACAACTTGTGGTCGCCCGGCTGCTCGAAGACCGGACACGTCGCAAGCCCGTTCGTAAGCAGCCACTGGGCAAGGCAAAAGAAGAAGAAAAGGCTCCCGAGTTTGCGGAGTATCTATCCGAACAGATTTCTCCACGCACGATAACGTCGCGTCCCTGGCCTTCCGAGATGGAAATGCTTGTCTCTGCAAAGGCTTCAGAGTTTGAGGGCACCTCAGCACTTCCTCTGTCTCGGACGGGATTGGCTGATCCTGAAGAATTCAGCAAGCTGGTTTCGCCTTCTGGGGTTGTGAGTGTAGAGGAAGCAATGGTTGCTTTGTCGGCGTTCCAATTGCCGTCTACTCTTTCTTCGGTTGATTCCTGTCAGTCGTCCCAATTGTCTGCTGCGGTTTTGGCGATTCCGATGGAAGTGGGGCTCGAACTTTACTTCGGCCAAGAGATTCCCGCTGATCCCAGTTTTTCATTTCAGGCACTCGAATCCGGCCTGGAGGCTATCTTGCCAACATCGGGATTGCAGCCGCACCAGCAATTACCGCTCGATGCTGTCGATTTTACACGCGCTGCTGGTGCACAGCTTCCCTTTGATTTATCGCTCTGCTTCCCAGCGCTGGTTCCTGAGTCCGTTGATATGCCTAATGCATTTGGGCCAGAACGATTGTCTTGTTGCATTTTGCCAGCGACTGATTCATTGATAAGCATTCCGAGGCTGCCTGATATCGAAAGCGCAGTCGAAGCGAAAAGCTTCTGGGCACCTGCTGAACTGGATAAACAACCAACAGAAAGATCCGTGTCGGTTTTGAGTGTGGAACTGGCAGGGCCAGATTTTGTTCATTCTGGCTCTTTCATTGAGGCCTTACAAGATGTGCGGGTCGGCGACGCAATCCTGCTTGATTGTGAGATGCTGGGGGCGATCCGGCCAAAGGATCGACCGTTAGCCAAGCCACAGGCTTATCTCCCCGATCTAATTCCTGCACTGGAGCCTGCGGGTCGAATTTCAGAAATACCCTCGCCGGCCGTTGTCTGTTATGCCGGTTCCATCCAGCGGCTATTCTCTCGCCCACATCCCCAAAGTCCTCGTCAGGTTAGTATGAAGTCAACTGGAGCGTTCCCGCAGCGGGTTCCATCCACTTTGATGCCTGCTCAGAGCAGGTCGGCGCACACCATCCTGCAGCGACCCAAGGGCCGATGCCAGAATTTTGAGACTCTCTTCGTCCATCCTGAATCGTTCTTGCGGAGCGTTTCGGGCAATTGGGCCGCAACTGCAAGCCTCTTTGCCTTCAATGAGCCCTTTACGCCGAAATGGCGAATCGCCAGCGTACGCCGCTCCAGCTTATCGGTGGTCGCGAACACCTTTCACGCTTCCCGGCAGCTAAGTCTTAAATTTCATGCCAATTCTGGCTCGCTAGCGACTCGCATGCGCGAATGCATCGCGGAAAAGAAGTTGCCTGTTTTGAAACCGCAACCCGATTTGCGCATTCTTCCGGCGGGCGTTGCAAATTCTCCATTCACTGCCTTGAGCCCATTCTCAAACAGCAGTTATCGGCTCAGCTGGGCAGCTGTACAAAAGCGCTGGCATGATGCGCCAAATGACCTTCGCTGGATCGCTCTGGCAGTCCCGCTAATCATTGGACTTATCTGGTTCGCCGATTCGCCCGCTGCACAAGTAGGCGCGAAGGGGCGAATTGCTTCGATGGTTCCCAATGTAAGCGGCCTGCTGAATACTTCATTCAAAGGTGATTCACTCGATGAACTCAAGCAGAATATTCAGCGTCGGGCAGCGGTGGAGCTATCGGACGATTTCCGCCAGGGTCTGGGTGAATGGTCTGGGGTAGGGGAATGGTCCAAGGGTTGGAGCTACGATCCAGCCGGGTTCATCCGCCCGCGGAAACTTGCGCTCTACACGCCCTCCTTAGGTCTTGAGGACTACCGCTTCGAATTCTTAGGCGCAATTGAGCGAAAGGCCCTATCGTGGGTCTTTCGAGCCGCCGATGTAAAGAACTACTACGCTGCACGTCTTGAAGTAACGCGGGGCGGCCCACTTCCCACTGTAGAACTGGTTCGCTATTCGGTTATTGATGGACGGATTGGATCTCGGAAATCAATCCCCCTGCCTATGCAGGCTCGACTCGATACGATTTACCGGGTGAGAGTGGATGTACGCGGAAGTGATTTTGTGACTACGATACAGGGTCAGGTTGTCGATGTGTTTTCAGATGACCGCTTGCCTCGTGGGGGTGTAGGCTTCTTCAGCGAATCGGGCGAAGATGCGCGGCTTCGATGGATCGAAGTCTCCCACCAGTACGATATGTTGGGTCGGCTTTGTGCCTACCTTGTGCCTTATAACGTTTCGAATTCTAATGTGAGGTCTGCGCCATGACATTTCGGCGAAAGGAAACTTCGGTTTCAAAGGCTAGCGGAGCCCCCTCCGCCGGGCGTCAGAGTGAGGGTCAATCGGCCCTTGCCCGCGCCGTTGCTCTTCATCTTGAAGGCAAGCGCAAGGAAGCGCTGAAAGAAATCCACGATGCCCTTGATTCAGGGCAACAAGATCCAGAGCTCTATTCGGCTCGAGGCCACCTGCATTTCGAACTGGAACAGTTTGAAGAGGCAGCGCGCAGCTACCAGAAGCTGCTAGATCTCAATCCGAAGCATGCCTCCGCTCACTTCAATCTGGCTGTTTGCAGCGAGAAGCTGGGGCGATGGCCCGAGGCCTCCGACAATTTCCAAAAGTCTCTTGAACAGCCCAACCCGAGCAACCAGGCACGTTTGGGGCTTGGTGTCGCTTACCTGCACACGGACCGAGCCTCGCAGGCCCTCGACCTTTTTGAGCAGGTATTGAAGGGCGATGCCGACAATGAAACCGCGATCTTCGGTAAAGCTGTCTCGCTCCAACTACTGAACCGTCTTGAGGATTCCCTCGCACTATATAACAAGATGCTGGAGAAGAATCCAGCGAGCGAAGAAGCGTTGGTGAATCTGATTACGATCGGGATTGCGCTGAAAGATGTAAATATCATTCGGACGCATTCCGAGAAACTGCTCGAAGTTCGCCCCTTCTCGCAGCCCGCTCTTGAAGGATTGGCCACATGTGCATTCACTACGGCTGACTATGAAGCGGCTTCCCGATTCTGCCAAAAGCTGGTTGAGTACACGCCAGATCATTTTGAGCGATGGTTCAATCTTGGCGTTGCCTACCAGAAGCTTCAGCGTATGGAACAGGCGCTTCAGGCGTACCAGGAAGCTACCCGTATTCGACCGGACAGCGAACAGGCTCTGGTGAACCTTGGTATTGTCCGCCAGCAGCTTGGCGATCTCAAAGGTGCCCGTGAGGCCTATGAGCTGGTGCTCAAGAAGAACCCGACACTTACGGAAGTTCGTTACAACCTCGCGGTTCTACTTGAATCGACTGGTTCGCGTGAAGACGCCGAACACATCCTCGAAGCTCTGCTCAAAGATAATTCAGAGTCTGAAGAAATCTGGTTCCGACTTGGATTCCTTCGTCTTGAACGCGGGGAACTTCAGGGTGCTGTCAATGCCTATGAGACATGCCTTGAGAAGCGTCCGAAGTGGCCAGAAGCCCAACTGAATCTTGGCCTCGCCTATTGGCGCGTTGGGGATCGCGATGCGGCTTCGCTCGCCTTTTCAAACGTCCTTCAGGTGGAACCGAATTCGATGGACGCGCTGCGTGGTCTTGCTGCTCTGGCAGTAGAAAAAGGCGACCAGCAGCAAGCGCTTGAACTTCAAGCCAAACTGATTGATCTCGGCGAACGCTCGCCCGAGCTGTTCTACAACACTGGTCTGCTGCTGCAAAAGGGTGGCCAGGTGGATGAGGCCATTCGCCTCTACAAGGAAGCTCTTGCCGAGCGTCCTGGATTTGCAGAAGCGCTGCTCAATCTGGGTCATGCACTCAAGACCCAAGGTCAACAGGACGAAGCCCGCATCTACTGGCGCAAAGCGTTGGAGGCAAGGCCCGAACTGGCCAAAGGCTACTTTGAAGCCTAGGCTTAGACTCCACAATCCACGAAAAGGCCGCGCCCTGGAGCGCGGCCTTTTTTTGTGATAGCTTCGATTCGTCATGCAGAGTAAAGCTACCAATGTTGCCGATTATTTGGCTTCGCTTCCAGAAGATCGCCGGAGCAGTATTGAGGCTGTGCGAAAAGTGATTCTCGCCAATCTCGACAAGGACTTTGAAGAAGGCATGTCCTACGGGATGATCGGCTACTATGTCCCACATCGCATTTACCCGGCTGGATACCACTGCGATCCCAAGCAGCCAGTCCCCTACATCAATCTCGCTTCGCAAAAGAACCATCTTGCTCTCTACATCATGGGCCTCTATATCGACGAGGATCATGCGAAGTGGTTTGTCGAAGCCTGGGAGAAAACTGGGAAGAAGCTCGATAAAGGTAAGGCGTGTATCCGCTTCAAGAAACTGGAAGACCTTGCCTTGGACGTGATCGGCCAAACCGTCAAGCGAACACCAGTAAAAAAGTATCTCGCTCAATACGAGAAGATGCTGGGGCCGCGCCTGCTTGCGGCGAAAAAGGCAGCCAAGAAAGCGAAAACGAGATGACCTGTGCAGAGTAAGAAAAGTACGGTTGCAGGTTATCTTGCTTCATTGCCGGAAGACCGCCGCATTGCTCTTGACGTTGTCCGTAAAGTGATCCTGGTCAATCTCGACCCCGACTACGAAGAAGGGATGAGCTACGGCCATACCGGCTTCCCTATGTCGTGCTTGCCTCCCAGAAAAATCACATGGCCGTCTACATGATGCGTATCTATGGGCACAATGAGCATGTGCAATGGTTTCAGGCCGAATGGGCTAAGAGTGCCAAGAAGCTCACTATGGGCAAATCTTGTATTCGCTTCAAGGAAGTTGAAAATCTGGCAGTTGATGTAATCGGCGAATTGATCCGGCGCACTCCGGTCAAGAAGTACCTTGCGTTGGTGGAAGCCAGTCTTGCCGCTACTCGTTCGCGCGCTCAGCGGCCCGTTGCAATGAAGCCTCGAGTTGCTCTTTCGAAAGGGAAGTCGAAATAAAGAGCTCCTGCCGGGCTCCGTCGCTCAAAGCGATTGCCTTGAAGCCATTCATTGTCGGCACAGTAATACGAACGCTCACCTTGCCTTTGGCATCGCGAACCTGAGCAATTCGTCCCGGGACGATGCTGCGGATCTCGGGATTGACCTCAAGTAGCCGCCCGAGCATACGCCTGACTCCTTCGACGATTGCGTGTTCAATCTTTAGCCGGTCATTGGTAGAACGAAGTCTCATGCTAGTTCTAAGGTTAAGCCGATATCCGCCATGACCAAAATCAATATTGCTGAAAAATTGAGTCAGTTCACCGAACACTGGTCCCCAAGAATCGTTGCAGAACTGAATGGACAACACCTGAAGCTGGTCAAGTTTCAGGGTGAATTCGTCTGGCACCATCACGCGAAAGAGGACGAACTTTTTCTGGTGGTTGAAGGGGAATTCACAATGGAGTACAAAGACGCTCAAGGTGAGATTCAGTCTATTGTGCTTCGCAAAGGTGAGTTTCTCAACGTGCCGAAAGGCACTGAGCACCGGCCTGTCGCTGCCCAAGAGGTTAGTGTCCTGCTCTTTGAGCCGGCGGGAACGCTGAATACCGGGACGGCAGAAAGTAGCCCTTTGACCGTTGCCGACCCAGTGCGGATCTAGCAGGCTGAGCTCCTTTACTTCAAGCGTTTGCGGAAGAACAAATCAAGGCCGAAGATCCCGTTTTCGTCGCGGACAGCCACGACACTCCAGGCTCTTGAGATGTCCCAGTCAATACGCACGATTTGTTGCTGGGTGCGATTAAGGTTGGTGATATAGGTCAGTGTAACGTCGCGGCTGACTTGCTGTTCAAGTGTAAGGCGTGCTTGCGGCACGTTGTCGATGCCTGTCAGTTGGGGGTCGATTCTCACTCGTGAGATTCCGAAGAAGCGCTGCAGTCTTCCATTGATTCCTGCGGTTACAGCTGCACCCAGAATGACACTTGAATCATTTCCAAACATCCCTTGATTCTGGCCCACCGGAGTTTGAGCGATCGAGCTTGAGGCTCCCGGATTGCGGCCGACAGTGAGCAGGGCGAGAATCTCGCCGGACTGGAGCGGGGGATCGCTTCGATAGGACATGTTCAGCTTGCTCGCCGGCCCCGAGAAGTTCATCGAGATGACCACGCCGCGCACTCGCGTTTCAAGGTCCATACCGATGATTGGTTCAATGCGCAGAGGATTATTGAAAGTTACTTCAGCCCGGCTGATTTGATAGCGCGACCCGAAGAAATCGATCTCTCCCTGAGTGGCAACAATTCTACCGAGCAGGACGGGCCTCTGAGGCGTTCCGCGAAGTCGCAAGGCGATCTCACCTTTTACGTCCTTAGTGAAGGCAGTTGAGAACTCGACGTTTTGAGCTGCTTCTATGCGAACGTCAAACTGCATGTTGCGCAAGAATTCGTTCTGGATGGGGGTCGTATTCTCACCAATCCCGCCAGATCCGGACAGAAGTTGCGCCGTATCAATTTGTCCGATGCTGCTTCGCAAGATCGAGATGTTTCCAGTGAGAATACTTTGGGCTGTGGTGCCGGTGAGCGCCAGAGTTCCGTTTGCGCTTGTTGAGACGCCTTCCGGATAGCGCAGCCGCACCTGGGTGGCCTGTGCCTGAAGACGATAGCTCAAGTTCTTGCCAAAGCCGACAAAGCCAGTCAATTGAAGCTCACCTCCGCCGGTCTGCGCTTTGAGGTCTTCGATCGTCGCCCTGCTCTTGTCGAAGAGGACCGTGCCATTGACTTTGTCGAGACCTGTAATCACATCACGGAGGTAGAACGATGCGTTTTGAAATGCGAGTCTACCGTTCAATTGAGGATCGTCTGTAGTCCCCTGGATGTTGGCGTCGAGCGTCGCTGCCCCTTTGGTTAAGAGATCCGGCTTGAGCGTTGATAGAACTGCCAGATTGATGGTGCCCTTGACTTGTCCAGTCAGGCCTTTCGTGCTCGATCTGTAGAGAAGTGAAGCTGTAAGATTTGTGTCCTTCGCTACCAGGCGGACATCGCGAGTGGAGATCGAGCCTTGTTTAAATTCGAAAACAATCGGATTCTGATTTCGCAGCACTACGTCTGCTACAGAGGGCATGGTCTCTCTGACATAGTCTTTGTTTGGCGCAAGCTGTATTTGTGGAATGGTCAATTGACCGTCCCAGCCTTGCGGGTCGAGGAGCGGCCCTTTAAAGAAGAAACTTGCTTCGGCAACTCCCTCATAAGGCAGCGGACTCGGTAGAAGTTCTTCACTAAAGAGCTGCGCAATTGTGGGGAAGTCGAGTTTTGGCAACTGGAGCCGAAGCTCGGTATTGAGGCGAGTGCCAAATTGAATCGTGGCATCGCCCTTTACCGGTAATTTGCCGATACTGCCGAGCGCAGTGAGTGACGCGCGCTGTCCTGTGGTACGTGAGGTAAATTCCAACTGCCCAATTGGCCGGCCAAAACGCGTGATGTTGGACAGGGAGAGCTTGCCGTCGAGCTTTGAAGGCGATACACCTTGAGGGGACCAGTTGAAGTCCATCTGCGAGTCGGTGGTCAGCTGCGCATTCACGGCGATGGCCTGCTGCCTGTATTGCGGGATGGACATTAAGGGCAGCGCCTCTACTTTTAGAGCAGCGTTGCCTGATCCGATCTTCCAGTCGTTGCCGCCGGCTTTCAAATTCAAAACGCCCCGGATGGGTTGGCGGTCGAGACGGGCTTCCCACTCACCGACCTTTAACTCCCGGCGCGACCCGGTGAAGGCTGCCGCAATCTGTTGAAACTGGAAGTCTCGTACCGTGATCTCCGCGGAGCGTAGGTTGCCGTCGGCGATCGGTTCTGCCCAAGTGCCTCGCAAGGCGAGAGTGCCCGTGACAGAACCAGTTATTGGTTCAGCTAGACCCAGTTTCCCGAGATCGGCAACTTGAACGTCCAGCTTTCCGCTGAGAAGGCTTTCTGGTTCCAGTCGTCCAGATTCGAGAGTTGCGCGAAGATTGCCTTTGATTGTCGTGTCCATGCTTTCGAGGTCAAACTGGTCTACGGTGAGCAGTTCGTCACCGTAATCCACCTTGCCCTTTGCCTTGTCGATCTGCCTGCCACTGACAAGCAACTGCTCTGCCGCGATGGTTCCGCGGAAATGAGGCTTCTTGATTGTCCCTGTCAATTGGCCATTTACAGAGCCACTGCCCTGCTGTAGGCCAAGTGGTAGCTGATCTTCCTTGAAGCCAGCCAGCTCGAGGATGGGAAGCAATTCGCGAAATTGGGTGGAACGCAATTCCAGTGCAATACCTAGGCCAAGATCACCAGCAAAGTTGATTCGAGAATGGGGAAGAGCGAGAAAACTGTTTCTCACGAGAAGCCGATTTCCGGCTTCTTCGTAGGTCATTGCGAGAAGACCGTCGAGAGGGCTTGGCCCGGACGTCGAAGTGATTTCAAGATCTGCACTAAAGATCAAAGGTTTCTTGCCACCCTTGGCTTCAATGGGGCCATGAATGACGCCACTCCAGGGCACTTCTTTGACATTTAGTTGTTTCAGGATTGTGGCGATGTTCAGTTTCGAGAGGTTCCCATCGAGGCTCCAGCCCTCCTGCTGATCCCACAGGAAGTTGCCGTCGACGCTGCCACCCAGGCCTTCAGCGCGCAAATCACTGAGCGTTAGTCTGGCGGGGAGGAAATCCAGCTTCGCCTTGGCCATTACGGGCCCCAGACGAGTGGTTGCGTCCTTGTAGTAAAGGTCTCTACCTCTGGCGTCGCCGTGCAATTCAAATCCTCTACCGGATTCAAAGAGTAGTTTGCCTTTGTAGTTCATGCGACCGACCGGTTCGACAGGCAGCTTAAGGAAGGGAAGTGCTTCGCGCACGGCAACGGCTGCCTCGATGTCCATATCCAGACGGATGGGCTCTTCACGGTTGTCAACGTTGGTCAGATTGCCACGGCCGGAAACTTCAGTACCTGCCGGTGTATGAAATCTGAAGCTGTCAATTCGAACTTTTTCCCGCTCGATGCCAAAGTCGACTGTTGCGGTTCCCTGTATCGGAGGAAGAGCGGCCATCTGATACCTTGCGGATCCCGCGTCCAGTTTGCCTCGATAACTGCGCGAAGCGGTCACGTATTCCATCTTTGCTACGATGTCCCGAGCTTGTACTTCAAAGGGGGTTTTGATTTCATTCCAGCGGAATTCTCCGCGTTCTACTTCGAGTTTGCCGAGTCTCCAGTTGATGAGCGTCTCAAGGGCGCCGCGATTGCTATTGCGTGTTTTCGGACCTGGAATGTTTGTTGTTCCGTCGGGGTAAGTCACCAAATGGATTACGGGTTCTTTGATGAGGAGACCGCGAAGGTCGACTCTCGAAGCGCTGAGACTGGCCAATCCCGCTTGAATCTGGATCTGCTTTGCTGAGAATAGCGGTTGTTCGCCTGCCGCTTCCTTGCCGCGCAATATGACGTCTTCCATGACTGCCCGCCCGCCCCAGACGTCGATCTTGAGTTTGCCGATAACAAGCTTGGCCCCGATACTCTTTTCTACTTCGAGCACTGCTCGCTCCAAAACGTAACGGTCGATGTATCCGGAGCTCGTGAACCAGCTCAGCCCACCGGCTAGCAAGAGCATTAAGCCGAGCACCCAGAGAGCGAATTTGGTTCGGCGTCTCAACGTTGCCCTCCTGCAAACACGGCTTCAACCCAGCGCACCCTGGTGGCGGCTTCCGTTTGGTTGAGCCAGCGATCAAGCAGGTTGTCAATGCGCTGCTGGGTGAGTAGTTCGAGAATTTCAGGCCTTGCCTGGTTGTAGGACTCTTTGATTCGCCCAGCGAATTCTTTAGGGTAATCGTATTGGAAGTAGTCGCGGATTTCTTCTTCCGGGATTTGAACGCCAGGACGGAATCGGAAGTCGATGAAGCTGAGGATCGCCAGTTGCCATTTCAGTGAATCGAGTAGTTCAGCCTCGCCCACTTTGCTTTGCGCTAGCGCTCTTTTGTAAGTGGCGTCGTCGCCGCCGAAGCGTTGCTTCTTGATTGCCTCAAGGGCGGCTTTCATCTGTGCGTCGTCCGGCAGCGGGTAGCGGTTGGTTTGCATCTCGATGCGGATCAGTGCCAACTCAATCAGCTTCTGGGCTGCCCTTCGCCTGTCGGCAGGGGTTTCTTTGGAGGGCTCGCCGTTCAATAGTGCAGCGGTGCGCAGATGGAGAAGCAACTGCTGCTCTGTGATGATTTCGTCGCCCAGGCTGAGTGCCAGGCGATCCAGGATTTCGCCGCCAGTCAGTAATAAGAGCAGGAGGGCCTGTATCATTAGAA
>ENA-ORBV01006159-ORBV01006159.1-microbial-mat-metagenome-genome-assembly--contig:-NODE-6159-length-21384-cov-13.648238_pt1 | contig 21384 bp, 35 predicted proteins | sample MGYA00237777_ERZ505514 | MGnify/ENA primary metagenome ERZ505514 (study PRJEB26160, sample SAMN06269048) | microbial mat metagenome | isolation source: Oligotrophic lake microbial mat | place... | reverse complement strand
GTCCTAGCTGATGTGTTGTGCCCCGGCGAGGCATCACAGACTGCGCGCTGGATCGCCGTAAGCCACGCGCTTAGTCATGGCCTGGACGATGCGGACCCTCAGGGCTTGCTGGCCCTTTCGCTCCACATGGCCCACCGCGCGCTTGGCCTGGGCCCCAATGACGCGATGACTTCCGAGACAAGCGACACCGCCAAGCGAGTAATGTTCGCTTGATAGGCGCCACGGCGCCAACGTCAATCCCCAGGCAAACGCCTGGGGTTTTTCGTTTCATCCTATCTAACCCCGAAAAACTCCCTCACACGCTTATCATCCAACCTATAAACTACACCATTCCCCCGCCTCGCCACCATCGCCCCCAGCGCCGCCTCCTTTTTCTCCCTCCTATATTCCCGCATACGAATTGACGCCTTTTTATTGCTTATTTCCCTTTTAACTTTTTCAACCGGATCAACTATCACACGCTTAGCTCGCCGGTCCAAGGTTTTTTGCAATCCCTCGGCCGGCGCAGTCGCGCAAAGCTGGCAGAGCATGACTTTTAGCGTCGGATGCAGCGCGACGGCGCGCCCGTACGCCTTGCAGATGATGCACAACCCCACGGCTACCCTTTTGCCCCAGGCAACGCCAGCCGTGGCCCCGTCTGCAACGCCACCCAATGCTGGTATGCCTTCTGTGATTCCTCCTGTATCCGCGCGCTGTATTCGTCGAACGCTGCAACGATGTCCGGCGCTTCCAGCGCGAAGCGGAACGGTATTTGCACGCCTTGATCCGCGTTTTGTCCAAGCGTCTGCGCGACGGCGAGCCCGAACGCCAGGAAGCGGGGCACTCCTTCCGGCAGTGTCCACCCATTGACCGGCTGGCGCTCTTCAATTTGCGCACCGCGCGCATCCTGGAACATGGCAACGCGCGTGATGGTGGCGACGGTGCCAATAGGCCCAATTGTACCTAAATCGTGAATGTCATGCACGGCATTTTCTCCTAGTGTTTGTAAAGTCGCCCGGTTTCCTCCCAATCGCGGGAAGCAACACGGACAACGGAATAAAAAGTTACTATCTCGCCCTTTTCCAACATGCCAGCAATATCCCGCACGGCGGTTCTTTGCTGGTGTCGTCGCAAGTAGCGATTCCCCAAGCTGGTATAAAACTTGATAAGCAGCATTAGAACGGCACTTGTGTTGCGGGCAGTTTCCCCAGGCGTTGCAAGCACGCGCGCCGGACGTAAATCGTCACATGATAACGGGCAATGCCCATGGTATCTTTCATAACCCCGTAGCTAGCAACTGACTTTATCGAATTGCCGGCAACAAACTCGCCGCGCTTATCAAATGCCTTCACGCTCCCTTCATCATCATCGCAGATGACGACGCGGCAAAACACGGCCACGCCATCGGCAAGATCCGATAGGTAGCCGTCGATTCCTTCGCTTGTCATTTTCTCCTCACACAACAACAGCACGACCGTCTGACATCAACAATACCACGCGAAACCAACATGACTTGGCATGTAAAGTTTTCATTACGGTAAATCATTCCCCCACAGTTGTCACACTCATGTAATTTGCGCGCCTTGCGATCCCCCGAGAATAAAATCTTGTAATATTCGCGGGGAGGAAGCGTCATCGCCGCAACCCACGCAATACGATTGCCATGTCAATACATCCCACTACAGCGATATTGAGGTTTTCATCGCTGGGATTTCCCGCCACCTGCTTTAACGCATGCAGCAAGATTTCAACCTCGCTAGCAAACTTGGCATCACTTGCCCGGATTCGCTCCCGCTTGGCTGCTTCCCGGTCTGCCGGGTCTTGTGCGTTTTCCATTACAAGCCAAGCAGCTTTTCAAGACGCTTTTTCATTTCAGCTTTGGCCATATCCAATTCCTTTGCTAGATCGTTTGATTTATTGGACAGCCTGCATTCCTCTCTACGCACGTCGCTTTTTTCGTTATTAAGTGATCCAATAAGCGATTCAAGTTCGCTTAGCGTGGCTGCTGAAAGATCCCGCGCGTCCATCACTTCCCCCGCGTATTCTGCTGCGCCGCGTGCGGTAGTGATCCCGAGCGTCGATTTGCTCGGGCGTCAACGGCCTGTCATCGTCCGACCCACGCAGCAAACGCCGGTCTATTGCTACGGGACAAGCACGCACGTCGCTAGCACTTGAAAGCGCAGCGACGGCAAGAAAAGGCATGATCCTCAAAATAGACATCACTTCCCCCGCGCCTTCTTGCGCTGTTGCGTCTTGCTGTTCCCCGAGCTAGCGCGCTCCGCTTCCCCGGCTTTCAGCTTGCCAAGCCCGTTCTCCCGATTGTACGGCAACGGGCATTTCGTGATGGTTGGTTTGTTCTCAGACATTGGAAGGTTCTCCTACCCTAACGAAAAACCCAAGCCTTACGGCCTGGGTTTTGCGTGTCAGTTTCTCACCGTTTCCGGCTCCTGACAGGTGTCTTCCTCAGATCACTTGCCCTTGGCAGCGGCCTTGACCGGCGCGGCCTTGGCGTGGTACTTGCTCGCGTCCTTCTTCACCTGGGCCGGGTCGCGGTAGTTGGGCGAGCCGGTACCGTCGATCTCGTCCATGGACCAGTCGGCATAATTCTTCCCGTCGCGCATTTCGTGCTTGATGAGGCGGAAGCACTGCCCGATGGACGCGCCATCGGCGTAGCTCTCTTCCAGGCGCTTAAGCGGGATGGTGGACAGAATCATGTCCATCTCGCGCCCATCGGACAGATCGAGCACGCGCACCATCGTGGGCGCGGCGTACTGGCGACCGCCCTTCTTCCCCTCTTCCTTCTTCCCACGTGACTCGTCCACGTAGGTATCCGAAAGGAACTGCAACAGGTAGGGCTTCTCCTTCTCCACCTTGAACGAGGCATTCAACTGGCGGGTAACGGTGACGTTTTCGGGATTCCAGGCAGCGGTGGGCGCCGGGGCGCTGGGGGTGTTCTTGGCCATGATGATTCTCCCTGTTGTGCCGGCGCAATGGCCGGCGTTGGTGACGGTTCGCGCGGTATGCGCTTCCATCGTTCGTGGACGGTAGTTCTAGCTTGTAGCCTTTTTGGTACAAGCCCTTTTCCTAGCTTTTTTCGCGTCGGCTGTCAGTCCCGCCGTTTTCCGCACCGTCCTGGAAATAAAGTTGACAACGCTTCCCGTCGCTCCCACGCGCATTGACGGCGCTTCCCGCTTGTGCGTGACTTCCCCACCCTTAGCGATCTTCACGATTTCCGCTGGCGTTAGCGAAACCCCCTTGCATGCCGTTTTCCACCTATCGTCGGGTTCCGAGTCGGGCTTGCGGTGCGCGTCCCAGGTGGCGTCGTCCATGCGGAACGCATAGAGCTTTTTTCCACCAATCGCGGCGTAGTCGAACGTCCCTTCATGGGTCCAGTCCCCGAGTTCCTTGGACAGTCCGAACGGGATCTTTTCCCCCGCCGGGAACGTGAACGCGAGTGAATCCGTGTCGCAGTAGAGCACGAACCCCCCAGCCTTACGCACCGCGCAAATATGCCGCCAAAGGTACGCGCGGACGAATCCGGTAATGCTCGCCCCGGTGGCGACGTTATAAAACTTGCTCCGGTTTTGTTCGTCGCTCCCATCATCGCGCATGCAAATCTTGCTATTCGTGACCATAGCCCACTGCCCCAGGTTCCCAGCGTATCCCCACGGCCCGCACAGTTTTCCAATCCCCTCCGCCTTATACTTCCCATCCGTCCATTCCGGCAATTCCTGCGGCGGCACGATTGCAAAATTTTTGTAGGAGCTTGGATCAGCTGCAAATTTCCCATATAACGAGTTCATAAATAATTTTGCGAATATATAAACCGGCGTGCCCTTCTTACTATTCTTCTTCAATTCGTAGAAGTGGCGAATATACCCACGAAAGTCCTTCAACTCGCCAAAGTCGATACGCTCCGTTATTTCCAATACCTTAACCGTTTTTGTTTCTACTGCCGCCTTCAATTCCCACCCGGTGCAATGGTACTCCCTTTCCTCGTCATCCTCGGGGAAGGTCAACGCCCCGTCACTGTCCCGATATGGAAGCGAACCCTTGGCGATGCCGACAATGCGATAGAGGGACGCGCCCTTAATCGTCTTATCAGTCGGCTTGGCGATCACGTCATACCCACACGAATAGGGATGCGCGTGCATCATCGCATATGGATACGCGGAATTGATGTCAACCAAGTTGAACGATTTCTTGACTTCCCCAGCGGCGAAGCATTGCACGCGCCCGCCAGCGTACCACGGGCTCATAATGTCATAATATCGCTTGTCCGATTCGGGGACATCGTTCCCCATGCCCTTCCAGTAGCGCATTGCCGACGACGCGAGCGTGATGCCGTCGCCGTACTCTGCCACGAATTGCACAACCAACTCCAAAAGAAAATTGCAGTCATCCCGCAAATATGATTGGATTTCAGCCATATGCAGGTGTCTCACTGCGGCTTCAAACTTGGTATAATCTATGACAGTCTTTTGATACTCGGCAAGCGCGATGGGCAAGATGCAATAGCTATCCCGCAACTCGGCCTTGCCAATCATCGCCTTGGCCACCCGTCCATTTATGATAAGGATTTCCGTGTGTGGCGTAATGTAATCAAAAAGAAAATGAAAATCAAACTTGCCGCCGTTGTGGGCATAAACGATGCCATCGAATTGCGCTACATGCTTGGCCAGTTCCTCCGTAGACGTAAAATCCCGATAGACTTTCCCATCCGTGAAACCCCATAGGAAGGGGCGCGGCTCCCGCCCATAGGCAAAAGGGTCCGTCTCGCAGTCACAGACTGCGATGCGGCGTGGCTCTTTGGTTTTCTTCCTCACTTTTCGCCAGTCTCGCCAGTCTCGCCAATGATAACTTTTCTATATTGCGACCATCCTACAAAGTTTCCGCTGCGCTGATTCGCCGCGATGCCAAACGCTTGATGCTCAAATGGGCTAAGGTGCTTTGACTCCATTAGCTTGTTGGCCAGGATAATATCCTTTGCCTCGTCCGGTTTCGTTCCATCGTGATTTAGGTAACTAACGCGAGCACATCGCGCCGCAGAAATCATCGCACGATCACCGCTAGACGACATGGCATATGGAAAATGAGCGTCGGTAGACTTTGGATCACTCGCAACGTAAGCATCCCGCATCATGCACGCCAGCTTTTGCATATGCGGCTCCGCGTCCTTATGGCAGCGCAGCTTAAAAAAGTTGTTCCATTCCGTTGCCGTGATAATGACCGTTATAGTTGTAAACGGCTCTAGCAAGCGGTTAACTATTTGTTTATGGATGCCGATATCGCTCAAATGCTCGGCGCAGTGTATTGCCGAAAGGCGAGCCGCATGCCATGCAGATTCGGCCCGCTCCTTTTGTTCCTCGCTGACTTCTTCATCCGCTCGCATCCCCTTCTGATTCTTGCCCCAATGGATCGGCACGACGGGGCGCAGTCGGGCGGCTTCAAGCAACTTCGCTACCGGGATAGCCCGGCTTGATGAAGCGTTGCGCGAAAACATGCGGTGCGTCATTACTTCCGCGTGAATGAATCGCGGATAGGTGCAAACCATGGTCGTGATGCGTGTATGGTAGACGGAATCGAGCACAATTTGCACATCAAACATGGGGCTGCTCCTTCTCTGGCACTTGTCCGGCAAGCATCGCGTGCAAATCAGCAAGCCCAGCGTTGTTTATCAACGTAAGGTCAAAGTTGACACGGTCCAAGCCTCCCTCGCTCACATGCGCGGGAAATGCCGGATCGTTCCCCACATCCCGCACAACGCGCCACACTTTCCCGCCCAACGTTCGCAAACACATTACCTCATTTACAAACCGGCAATCATCCGCCACGATACCGGGAGCCCCCGCCACGATGGCTTGCAATGCCAGCATTTCCCACGCTCGCACCCACAATTTCGGATGGATCAAATCTCGGCCCCATTCAGTGGCGAGCGTTTGGTAGATATGCCGCACGGTGCGCCCGCACTCGTCTATGACGTCGGTCTTGTCGCCGCTCTCAAATCGCCTCATATCCCTTTCACTATAACCAAGCGTCGTAAACAGAACACGCGCCATCGCCTTCATTGGCTGCGCAAACGGAATGCGGACAAAGCCGCGCTCCCGCACTAACCATTCCGCGATAGTCGATTTCCCCGATTGTGGCCGGGGACTATAAATGCCGATAATAACAGGCTGCATAGCATGCTCTCCTTATGCTAGCGGGTGAAGACTGCAAAATGTGTAAGTGAAGCTAGCGGCTTTGGTCAAAGCCCGCGCTATCGTCGTCGTCCGGTTCCTCTTCAACCTCAGCCAGCAAGGCGTCGTCGTCATCGTCGGCCGATGCGTCCGCAAGCGCCTGGGCCTCGTCAACCAACGCATCCAACTTTTCCGCGACATCATCATAGATCGCCGCCGCAATGTCGGGATCGACATTGTCAATGAGCGTGCGAAGCCCGGCAATTATTTGATCGCCGGCCTCGCTTACGCGCGGATCATCGGTTTCCTCGATGTCGCTCAGGTCGATGTCGCTCATGGTTGATTCTCCCTTTTCGTAGTTGGTTGTCTTATCGCTTTTTGGGCCGGCGCAATGGCGGCTTGCTCGGCTTGGCCGGCTTGCCCGACTTGCGCCCACGGGTGCGACTGCGCGCGGCCTTCACCTGGGACGCGATCCGCTTCTTGATGCTGCGCCGTTTGGTCTGCGCCTCAAACTCAGACATGAATTGCTTGTTGCCGTCCGTGCCAATGAACAAAATCAGATTGATACCAGTAAGCCAGCGTGTCACCGGCGAACGACTTGACCCGCCCCGCGCCGCATCGTGTCCGTACTGATTGCGCCAGTAGGCCAACAAATTATGGACCCGCGTTTGATCCGGCATCGGTTCCAGGTAGCGGAAGTTTTGGCATTGTGGGGAAAAGGTCGCGCGGTTGCGCGTCAACTCCCACCCACGCAGCTTCTTAAAATGCGCCGCGATGGCTACAAAGTCCAATTCTAGCAAATCCATTACCCTTTTTTCTTCCTCTACCGGATCAATGAGCCACGCGCTCTTATTGATCGGACGGAATTGGATAACCTGCCATCCGTTTACCGTTATATATTTATCCTTCAACTTAACAACGCTGCCGCCCGAATACACATTATCTTCGCCCGGCACCTTGTCCTGTTTGATAAAAATCGAATTAACTTCGTCGGGCGTTGATTGGCCAATGTCTTTTTTCATTCGCGCGATGTCGGCGCGTGTTGCTTTCTTAAATACGTGGGAAACGGAAGGCTCATCTAAAGCCTCGCGGCTGGTTGGCGAGCGTAGTTTTGCGGCTTTCCATTCTTGCTCTAATTTAGCGTTGTATGCTTTGGCTTTCTTTCGCGCCAAGACTTCCGCCCGCTTGTTTGGCACCAAGTGGACAACAGTTGTATGCTTTCCTAAAATCGGCTTTGACGAATCACCACAACCAAAAACCGAGCATTCAATTTTTCGTAGCCTCGTCTTGCTTGCGCGTGTCGCTCTGGCGAAGCTGGGAAAGCGAGCCGAGACGAACGGCCGGACCCTGGCGACGCGCGCCGCGTAGTCTGCCGCCGCGCGTTGGCGCGCGGGTAAGGATCGAGACTTAGCCATGCAATCGGGGTCCAGGGTGCGCCGCTGATGCTCTCACCGCGCATGCAAGCCGCAAGGGCCAGCTTGCTACGCTGGTGGTCGGCGCTGCGCGATCCGTCGCACGTCGGCCGATTTCCGCTCCTGTCCTCGCGTCCGGTCCCACGCTAGATGCCCGTGTTTTTCCCGGCTGGCACTTGGCGCGAGCGTCCCCCCTGCTAGCGTGCTGCCATGCCGCGACCGCTCTACGGATTCCGCCAGCGTGATGGGGTCATTATCCCCGAGCCGAGCGAGTTGCTTATCGTGGTCGCGGTGCTCTCGGCCCCGCGCGGTCAGCGTCGCCGGGTCGCGCGCCGCGCGCTCGATTCCGACAAGGCGGTTGCCCGCCGGGTTGAGCGCATCCTATCCCACGCAGACCTTTACCGCGCTGGGCGCGTCCTGCTTGGTCTTCCCGCCGATCCACGCCTTGCCCGCCTTGTAAGAGAGTAAGCTATGCCGCTCACCGATGCCACCGACCTTTTGATTTCCACCCTTACAGATGCTCTGACCGGGAAGACGGTCGCGCTTGGCTTTTCTGATATTTCCCGGTTCTCGTCCGCTATTCATTCATTGAAGGGCGACCCGCACGCGCGCGCGTGTGTGTTTTCTGGCGTGGTGCGCGCATCAATCGCCGCTGATCCTGGAATTCGCGCCGCATTTATTCAACTGGCCAAGGAATTGCGCCCATGATTCCCTTTCAGCGTGTCAATCTTCCACCCGGCATGCATGCCATCGAGCGCACTGTTGATTTGATGGCGCGTGCCGCGATGGGTAAATGGGGCGCGCACTCGCCCCGCATTCGCACGCTGGCTATTGACATTATCCGCCGCGCCGGTGTGCGCGAAAAAGATAAGCTAGGCGAAGTAGATGCAATCCATCAATGGGTGATGCAACACCTTCGCTACGTCAACGATCCGCTTTGGCAGGAGTTTATCACCTACCCCGAGACGCTTGCTTTCGATCAAAAGGATGGGGATTGCGACGATCACGCTGTGCTTGAAGCTGCTTTACTCGGCGCAATCGGCATTCGCACGCGATTTGTTACGGTTGCGCCGAAACCCGGACCCATGTCGCACGTTTACTTACAAGCGAACGTCACAAGCGACGACGGCACCGGCACCGGCGCCAGGGTCGCGCGTTGGATTGATCTTGATCCGATTATGAAAGATCAGCCGATGGGGTGGGCCGTGCCAAACCCCTACGCGCGCACTATTTTCCCCCTCAATTCGCCAAAAGGAATCGGCCTGCAATCTACGGGCGGGCTTCTCGCCACACTTGCCGGCATTGCCGCGTCGCTGGGGATTATCAAATGAAGTGCGCGTGCAAGAAAAACAACCCCATCGGCGCTAGCCATTTGCCGCTCGCGTTGCGGAACCAGTACCACGCGCGCATCAACGAATGGATGCAGGAAGGTGCGACCCGCGCGGAAGCCACCAAGGAAACCGATGTGGAGTTTGCCGCGAAGCTAGAAAAATACATCGTGGCGCTCAAGAAAAAACCCGCGCTCTACAAGGCGAATCCGCCCGCCGCCCCGTCATCCTTGGTCGGCATCGGTAAATTCGCCGCGCTGGAATATGACGACGCCAACGGCCAGCGGGCGCAGATCGCCCCCGCCCCGGGCGAGCTCCTTTGGCTGGCGTGGCGCGGCACGCCCGAGCGTGGGGATATGCTGGTTGTTGATGTCGCCGGACGTGAGAAAGCGCGCGGCGATGACGAAACCGCCATAATCCACAAGAATTTTCACGGCGAGGCGCCGGTGTCTTGGGCGCGTGTTGTCTGGACGCCACCCACACAAGCAGTTGAACGCCTGGGCTTTGTGCGCTCGATCACCTACCGCGTTCCCGCGCGCATGCCGAGCAACAAAAACGATGCGGACTATATCCACGCATTCGGGGATTTCGGCGGTGGTGTGGACATGCGCGAGGAATCGCAGTATTGGCCGGCGCTTGGGCATGGGGCGGATGGGTCGCTTTATATCATTCGCCGACGCTTCAATAAATACAAGCTGGCCGATTGGCTGGAAGGGTAAGCTATGCGCCGTGTTTCTTATATAGCAGGCGCTGGGACATGCCCCGGCCCATTTGATATTTACCTCAACGTGCCGCCCCCGGAAATAAATAGCTCAACGTCAATGAATGCGACATATACGCGCGGTCGCGCGTGTTCAGTCGATGCTTTGTCAAGTGGTTGGATTGGTACTAATCCGCTGACCGGTGGACAATTGACGGGAACGCTTTCCGTTGTGTTTGATGGTACAAACTTCGGCCTACAAGCAAATGTTACAGTCGTAACTCCTGGGCTTTATGAATATTTCGTGGCACTCGATACCGGATTCTGCGCGTCTGACCCGTGGTGCTTTGCATATCCGCTTTGTGGTAGCCCTTGGATTGTTTTTGTTGTCGATGGGATAGATATTCGCATGTACGGCATCTGCGCAACATGATGACTCCAGTTACAACCCGCCCGCTTGGTTCAATGCCGCCAGCAATCCCGCCCGAGGAAAGCGCGATGCGTGTTGTCAGGTGCGAGGCGTGCGAGGCGTTCCGTCCAGAAAGCCGGCGATGTGCTCGCGTCGGTTGTGGTTGCACGGTTGATCATCGCGCATCCTCGCCGTTCTCTTCCTGTCCTCTGAATAGCTGGGAAACCCCAATAAATACAAACCGGAATGGTAAATAATGCGGCATGTGACATATATTCCCGGAGCGCCATTGGCCAATAACGGCTGCGGTATTTATGAAATCACGCTAACCGGATCTGTCACGGTAACCGGAACCGATGAAGTGCAGATAATAGACGCAGATCTGTACAACCCGGGGGGATCATCCGCTCAAGATTGCGAAACCTGCTACCCAAACAGCGCTCCATGGAGGCGAGTGGTGTATACTGGATCAGTCCTGTCTGGAACATTCGAGGTGTCGTGCACATGGAGGGTATATCTCAGTTCGTCGCAGGCGCCGGCTCCCGGTCCTGCCGCACCCATCAGCGGCTCGGCGTCAGGTAATCCAAGAGCCGTGTGCAATATATATTTGCTCCCAGCCGGATGGACCATCGGTGCTCGTATTATAGTCAAGCGTAGGTCGGGGCCAACCCCATGCGCCGTTGGAACTTATTGCCCTGGCGAGTGCTTCGATGGAAGTACCGGAACGTGTGGCGATACGTCAACCAATGGCACCGTGAGCCTGACAGGCACCGCTACTTTCACTAAGGTCGCCAGCACCAATTGCATCGGTGGCGCGTGCTAGTAACGGCCCCCAATCAATCCGGGGTCTAGGACAATCCGCCGGCCTGTTACAGTCCGTGCCTCAGCATGCAGCTTATCATGTCCAACCCCGGCGGCTTAAAAATCGCCAAGTCCACGCGCAGCAGCCGGAAAAATCCGGCTGCTTTGCTGTTTGGCAACCCGCCCGAAAAGGATCGTCCCATGGCCAAGTCCAAGACCCCCCGCAAGACCAAGGCGAAGCGCAGCCCAGCGCAGCGCGCCGCGACCAAGCGCATGCTCGCCGCGAACAAGTCAAAGCGCACCGTCAAGCGCGTCGCGCGCAAAGCACGCAAGGCCAGCAAGGCCAGCAAGCCGACCGCCACCAAGCGCCGCAAGCGCCGCGCCTCGGCCTCAGCTTCGCGCGCCCCCGCCCTGGTTCGCCGCGTCTACGTCACCCCGACCCCCAAGGGCCAGAAGCGCCGCAAGCTGCGCGTGGAAGTCCGCTCGGCCAAGCGCACCAAGCGCCGGAAGTCGCGCGGTCGCGGGCGTCTGATCCGTACCCTGCGCGTCAACCCCGCATTCAGCATGAGCGGCGTTCTCGCGCCGATCACCGGCGTGATGCGCAACTTCCAGGATTCGATCAAGAGCGGTGCCGGAATCGCTGGTATCGCTGGCGGTGCGATTGGCGCCGTTGCGGGCGGCACCCTGCTTGCCCGTCTCGTCATGCCGCGCGCGCTTCGGCTCATGCCCGCGATTGCTGGAACGCCGCTGGGCGCTCGCGCTATCAGCGCGACGCTCTACTACGGCGCCGGCTTCCTGCTTGCCAAGTTCCTTCCGGTCAATGACAAGATCAAGCGCGGAATCCTGGCAGGCGCCGTCGCCGCCGCGATCATTGAAGTCATCCGCCCCGGCACCGTCCAGCGCATGGTTGCGATTGTCCCCGGCGTCGGCCCGCTTATCGCCGGCAACCTGGGCGGGATCGAGCCCGAGCTTGGCGACTATGTGGAGGAAGTGCTCGCCGGCCTCGGTACTGATGCTGCCGACGATGGCGGTGCCGCACTGGTGTCCGGCTACGAGTTGGATGGCTATGAGTTGGACGGCCTTGGGTGCTCGCCATCGGCCGAGGAATTGGTGCAGTTCTCCCGCTGAATGCGAGCGACTGTGATTGCGGACCCTCGGCGCGTCGTGCGCCGGGGGTTCGTGTCATTAGAACGGCACTCCAGTGCCTTCCTCCCATTCCGGGAATACCCCCACGGTCCGAGAAAGGCCCTGTACCATGTCGCGCGTCGCCATCAATCGCAATGTCTCCTCCCCCCTCCAGAATTCGGGCGCTGTCGAGCGGATCAACTACCGCTTCTACGACACTGTTTCGATTACCAACGGCCTCACCACAAACGTCACCCCGTTTGCCACTCCCGCGCTCAATGACGCGACTGGCAACTTTGAAGGTACTGGCGCGATGCCCGCCGGGCAGGCGTTTGAAGTCTATGCGATCCGCGCGTTCCCCAACCCGTCCGCTCGCGCTGACGATGTTGCCGCTCTGCTGAACGCTGCTGTCCTGACCTTCACCAAGGAAAACAGCAAGCGTTACGCGATGGGTCCGCTGTATATGTTCCCCGCCGGCATGGGCCTGTCGTCGGACCTCGTCACCGCCGCCGCCGTCCCCGCCGCTCCTGCCAACTCGCTCAACTTCGCGGCCAACGGTGTTCCGGTCTACGGCAACGTCTACAGCTTCAAGATGCCGGTTGTCCTGTACCCGCAGCAGAGTTTCAAGATCGTCATCACGCCGGGCGCCCCGGTGCTCGCCGCGACCATCACGCTCCGCATCATCCTGGAAGGTGTGCTGTCGCGTAACCTCATCTGAGAGGTTTCGACCCTTCCCGTCCCGCTCTCCTCGGGTTCGGGCCTGTCCCCCACGGTGTGCTTGCGCGCCGTGGGGCTCAGTGTTGAGTAGCGCCGGATTCGCGCGGCTCGCGGCTTGGCCAGCCACTTTCAGAAAAAGGCCAACGCAAAGGAATCTTCCATGCCCAAAAAGCAGTATATCCGCCGCCCCTACGCCGCTCCCCTTGATTTCCTCGCGTCAACCGGTGACGGCCTCGCCGCCTCGGGCGGTACGCAGAACAAGGCAATCACCGGCGATGTGGGTATCATCACCGTCATCACCCATATTGCTTTCAAGAGCACCGGCCCCTTTTTGCTGCAAATCGTGCCGAGCGATTTGAATGCCGGCCTGTTCCAGAATCCGATCAGTTCGGATACGGTCATGGCCTTGCTTGATCGGCCCGGCATGCTTCCGGCGCCAATCGTCATCAAGGGAGCCAATTCCATCCGTCTGCAATTGACGAATGATTTCGGCGCCGTCGCCAATGATGTTCGCTTTACATTCTGGGGCTACCGCGATTTCGCCGTCCAGTCCGCCCAGCAGTGTAATTGAGCGAATTAGGCGCCTGCCATGTTCGCCCAGCAATTTCCGCCGGACCTTAACGGGATCATCTTTTCTCGTCAGCGTATGCGACGGGTTGAAGGTCGCGTTTCGATTCCCGCAGCAATCACGGCCAACGATCAAAATAATTGGATCGTCATTGCTAAAATGACCATTCCCAGCACTGATGTTGGGTTTATCACCAGCTACAGCAACGCCGTTATTGACCCAAGCTGGGATTACAACAACGCCATTCTCTTCCGGTTGCGCATCAATGGGCAGCCGGTGGATGATTGCACCAGCTTTCAAGAGCAACGCGGCACCATTCCGAGCCCGGCCGATGCGCTCGCCTATGTGCGGTCAAATGACCTTGTCGTATTGGAAGCGCGGCGGGCGATTCTTGGCACTGGCCCGCGCGATGTCGTCATGAGCGCGGTGCTTGTTACCTGGAATCAGCAAATGGCCAGTTCCCGGCCCAAAGCCAATTAATCACCCCTGTACCTCTTTTGGAGCTTCCCATGGATATTTCCTACGATGACCTTGACGGCATCGGCTTTGACCTTATCGGCCTGCTGAAAACCGGCACCGATACCTACGGCGCAATCCGTCAGGCAAAAGACGGTCGCGCCATCGCCCAGGCGCAGAGCGCCGCCGCGATTGCCGCGAGCAATGCTGATGCGGAACGCTTCCGCGCTGCCGCCTCGCAGGGTGCGGGCAGTCGCGCTGAAAAGGCGAAGATCGTTGGGTATATCGCGCTCGCTGTCGGGCTCGCCGTCGTCGCCATCGCGCTCAAGCGCAAGATGGGCAAGCGTCGCTGAACGCGATGTATTGCCGTCGGCGCCCCGCCATCCTCTTTTTCTAGGAAACTCCCATGTCGCTCCTTTCGCCGACCCAACGCGCTGTTTTGCGAGCCATGGACGAGGATGGTATCGCGTCGTCAATCGCGACGCCCGCCGCGCAGGATTATATCGTCTTCCTGCGGGCGCCGTTCGCGTTTCAGATCATCGGATTGCAGACGCAAGTCACGGCCGGCACGCTGACGGCGAATGTTAAAGTCGGCGCCGTGTCGGTCCTCGGGCTTTCGGCGGTTGCCGTCACGACAACCTCACTGCGATCAAATCCGACGCTCAGCAGTCAGACCACGCAGGTTCCCGAATTTGGAGTTGTGGCTATCACCGTGTCAGCGGTGGTCGGCGCCGAAAATTTCTCGTATGTGCTGTACTACCGGCGCGGCTACTAAAAGGAATTTGCCGTGGAATCCGCCGCTGCGCAATTCGGTTCCTTCGCGCTGGTGCTGCTTGTCTTGCTCGGCGGTATTCGCTGGCTTGCAGCACAGTATGAAAAAATACAGAAGGAAGCGTTAGAGCATCGCGCGGAAATGGCGCTGGAATGCAAAGAGGAACGCACCGCAGCCGAGGCAAGGCACGAACAATCACGCGTGGCGCACATGCACCGCATTGAAGGATTAGAGGGGAAAATAGAAGTTGCGTTGGCTATGCAGTTAGAACGTAATGGCGAGATTCTGCAAGTGACAAGCAGCGCGCTTGATCGTTTTACAACGTTTCTTGCAGCCGAACAAAACTCGCGCGCGAATCATATACGGCTATGAAGCTGTTTTTGCTTTTTGCGGTCATTGTTGCTTTGGCCGGATGTGGCACCAAGCGCGAGGAATCGCAGCAACGCCAAGAGCACGCCAAGACCGTGGCAGTCGAGCGGACCCGCACGGAACGCAGCACGCTTGCCGCTGATGGAACGCCGTTTGTTGAAGTGACCGTGACGACGCGCGCCCTGGAACAAGTAACGCAGAGCCAAGCGGACACGATGATTACCAGCGAAACGTCATTGCGCCTGCCCGATGTGTCATCGGCGGTCGCGTTGGTCGCTGGGGCGGGTGGCTTTGCCCCGTGGGGCGCTCTTGCTGGGCTCGCCGTCACGGCATTGACCGGCGCCTATGCAGCGCACCAGACCGCGAAGGCTGGCGCCGAGCGCAGGCGCGCCGACGAACAAAAGGCCGACGCTGACGAGGGATGGGCAAAGGCCGACGCTCGCGCCTTGCTCCTGCCGCCGCCCCAGTCCTAGCTTTTTCGTCTTTTCTCCCGAGGATGCGCGCATGGATTATTTCGATAGCGACAACCGGGAAGAGTTCCAGCGCGTGACCGGGTTCAATGTGCAGCTGCGCGGGCAGGAATGGCTGCCACTGCGCAACGATATGCGCGCCATGGTCGCGTCGCGGTTGTCGGCCGTGTCCTGGATTCCGCGCGGTGCCATTGCCGCCATTCTTGCGGTCCCGGAGCAAAACACGCTCGGGCGCCCCGGAATCCTGGTGCCAATTCCTTTTCCGACGACAACCGGTTTTGGTACTCCATCACCTGACGCGCCGGAATGGATCGACACGGGAAGCAAGCGCATTTGGTGGGATAATTTTGTAGAAGCGATTAACGTTGGCGAGCGGGCATTCAATCAAAAGCAATGGGCTGCCGGACAAACGGCCATGCGCCGGGCGCAGTCAAACGCGACCATGTGGACCACGGCATATAATATCGCGCGAGTGCTCGGCGCTCCGGTGGCGCTCATTGAAAGCAGCGCGCAACGTTTTCTGTCAAGCGCGACCGGGCTTGTTGTTTTGGTGGGTGGCGCTGCCATCATTCTCCATAAGCTTGGTGCGTTCAAGCGCGCCAAGATTAAGACCAACCCCGGTCGGCGCTCGCGCCTGACCTACCGCAAGGGACGCTAAACCATGAATCATATTCCGCTTGCCTATCGCGCGTCCATGCCGGGAGTTTATAGCCCTGGGCGTGATGTTGATTCTTTTGAGGTTGATGGATTTGCCGGGCTTGACGGCTTTGGAAGGAAGTTTAGACGCGCCGTGAAGCGCGCGACGGCGCCAGTCAAAAGGATCGGGCAAAGAATCGCCAAGATTGACCCCGTATTGCGCACCGTAAAAAAGTTTGCGCAGCCGACCTTGCGCAAGGGTTTGCGCGAAGTGTCGCGCGTTGGGAAGAGTAAGATTTTTCGCATGAGCGCCGCTGTGCTGATGCCGATGGCTGCCGCGCCTGGGTTGCTAGATAAGGGATTCCGCGAGGATACGGCGCCGATTTATGCCGCCTACGGCGTTGCCGCTGGTGCTGCTGGTGCGGGATTCGCCGCCGGTGGCGCTGGCCAGCTTTTGCAGGTTGGCGTTGACGCTGCGCAGCAGTACACCGGAGGCGGTGCGCCGGACGTGCAGGCGCCGGACGAAATGCCGCCTCTTGAGGTATTCGCCACGCAGGCGCCAGAAGCCGCGCCGCTCGCGCCGCTTGCGTTTGTCGGGGTCGCGCTCTCGGCGCTCTCGGCACTGCGCTAACGTGAATAATTTTGATTCCCTAGATGGATGGGGTAAAATACGAGATAAGGCACGCAAACCATTCCGCAAGGTATTAGGTAAATCAGTATTTAATGCCGCGTCAAAAGGAATTAACGAATATGGAGGAATAGCCGTAGCGACTGTGGCGACTATAGCGACGGGAGGCGCTGCCGCTCCAACGCTTGCACTAGCGGCTGCTGACATCGCCGCAAAGCAAATTGCCAAGCGCAAAGCAGAAAAGGTAAGTGATGCCGTTGCCGCTGGTGATGCCGCCGCCTATGCCGCCGCACTTGACGCGGAAAGCGCGCGACTTGGGGTGCCGGTTACTCGGACGCTTGGAATGCCGGTCATTGTCGGGTTTGTCGCCATTGCCATCGTGGCTGTTGTATGGGTTGCAACCCGTCGCCGCTGACCACACTTTGCCCAGGATCACCCCATGCGAATCAACGCCAAAACCGCCCTTTTCATCGTCGCCGGCCTGGGCCTGTTGTGGATGGGCCGTAAGGTCGGCAAAGCAGCGAGCGCCATTCCCGCGCGTCGGCAGACGTATGGGATGGATGACGGGCTCAACGGATTTGACGGGGCGGGTCGGGCCAAAAATCCGCTCGGGCGCCCCGTGGGGCGTGGCATATACGGGCGCCCCATGGGGCGTGGCATATACGGGCGGGTCATGGCGCGCCGTGGGGTGACGCTGCCGCTTCCTGTCAGTCCTGCGCGGCCCTGGTATGCCGACGCGGGCGCGAACGCGCCGACCGACCCCTACCGCCTGCCGCCCGTGTCCGCGTGTGGTGATGCGATCAATACGCGCGCGCAGGATGCTTTCAGTTCCGACGACGTTGGGCAGGTTGAAGTCGCGGACCATGGGATGGTCAGCGAGCAAGCGGAGACGGTGCCGTATATTGAGCCGGGGGACGCGCTCTATGGCAGTCCCAGTGAAATTGACTACGGCGATGCCGAGTCTGGTGCAGAGTACGACGATCAACCCGGCGCGCTTCTCGGCGCGCACTGATTTTTTCCGCGCCAGGAGAGGGCGCCACCATGACCGACGCGAAAACACCAAAACGGCCAGCGGCCGGCAAAGATCCAATATCCCGCAAAGAGGGATATTTGGGTTGGGTTATCATGCGAACGCCGACACGGCGCAGCATGCGGATATTTCATAGCGGATTTGCGGAACGCAATCTTGCCGGAAAACCAAAGGTGGTTTGGTGGCCGGTGCTTGATGATTGGGAAGGCGCAAAGCACGTCGTCGATTTGATTATGGACGATGACCGCGATGGGCTTTTTGAATTAACGTTGCGTTATCCCGAGCATACTTTCGGGTTTGAGCCGCTACTAAAAGGCCATGACCGGGGCGGAGAAATTGCCGAGCGTGTCACGCTTAAAAGTATTATCCTCAAGCGCGGCCATCACATGGATATTGACCTTGTGGAAAAGCTAAATGGAACGGTGGAATTGCACGCGCGCATCATGCGCGGCGGAAAAGCCATCGTGACAGAAGTTGTCGAGACGCTAGACGCTGGCACTGATGCCGCTAATCTTTCCATGTCCCTGCCAGAATGAACCAGTTTCTAGGAGAAAACCGTGTCTGATAAGCTCGCCTCTATCCTCGCCGCCATTCAAGCTCCAGGCGGGCAGGCGAGCCCTGCCGCTCCCACCATGGACCCCATGGCGCTCATGCTGGCGATGTTTCAGCAGCAGCAGGCGACTAGCGAAGCGCGCATGCGTGAAGAGCGCGAGGCGAGGCAGCGCGAGGAAGAGCGCCGCCGCGAGGAAAAGGCCGAAAGCAATAAAATGCTCATGGCCCTGGCCGGGCTGGTTATTCCAAAGTTGCTGGACAAGCCGGCCGTTGATCCGCTGATGTTGAAAATGTTGGAAAATAACAACAACAAGGAAGCTATGCAGCAGTTCCTTGCAACGTCAAGCCAACTGAATCAGCAATCATCGCAAATGTTTATGCAGCAGCTTGGGACGATGATGGGCACGATGGGGGACATGCAGAGTCGCATGACGGAACGGCAAATGGAAATGATGGAAACCCGCATGGAAAAGATCGCGGAAAAAGCGGCGGGCGGTGACGATGAAGAATCCAATCCGATTATGGACGTCATCAAAGCCGCAATTCCTGCTTTCCTCGGTCCCAAGGCCGCGCCGGTTGCTGCCGCTGCCGTGACGGCTATTGGTCGGACGGTGCCGGCGCCGGTGATCGGGCGCGGTATGGTTGCGGCCGAGCCGGCAGGCGCGCCGGTGGTGCATCCGCCCGAGGTAGCGCGGAAAATTCTGGCGCTGCAACTGGCGATGGCATTGCAGCTGCGTGGGGATCGCTACGACGCGGACAAGGTGGCGACGTTCAAACGTAAGATTCTGGCGCTTGTCGCGCGTACCAATGACGTGGCGCGGGCGATCATCGCGGATGATTCGGCCGCGTTGTTCGCCGCCTTCGCTCCTGCGGTGGAGGCGGAAAAGCCGCTGGGTGGGTGGATCATGAGCCAGCCAGCGCAGGCTTTCTTGGGCGAGTTGGTGGCCAACGATTTGCGGCCGGGGTTGCTCGCCATCGCGCAGGAAATTGCGCGGCGCGCGGCCGAGCGCGACGCGGTGGCAGTGGCGCCAGCGGTGCAGGAAGCGCCGCCAACGATCCTGGTACGCACGGCGACGCTTATGCCGCAGCATGGCGGGCCGGTCGTGGAACCGCCCACGCTGGGGCCTGCTGACGTTGGGACGGTCGCGGCCGAGGCTGGCGAGGATGACGAGGGTTGAACGGTGCGGCGGGCTGGTAGGCTGGGCGCATGCCAACTAGCACCCTGACCTCGCCCGGTGATGTTCTCGCTCCCTTCACCGCTGCCGCTGTTGCGGCGCCGCAGGACTTCACAAGCTCGCGCAGTAACGCGCTTGTGCAATTGACTGGAACGGAGCCGTGGGAGTTTTCGAGCGACGGCACGAACTACGCCAAAGTTTCGGCAAATAAGGGGCAGCTTTTCCCCTTTTTGGTCGGGCAGGGGCAGACGGCAACCTGGACATTCCGGCGAAGCGGCGCGACTGATTCAATCATTTCCGTACAAGTGGTTGGGTGATTTGTGCCGACGCTCATTCCTAACGTACTTGCGCAAATTGCTGGAAGTTTTGGTGGTGATACTGGCAGCGTGACGGCTGCTGATATTGCGCGGGCGACCGTGATTAGCGTTGCCGATATTGCCAGCCCGACGGAATTGGGCACGCGCGTTGGTACGCAATTGGGGGAATTGTGCATTGCGGTGCAGGCGGTTGCTGGTGGGAATAATCGGGCGACCATTTACCAGTGGGATTCGGCTGGGGCGGTGACGCTGGCGCCGTATGTGATGGCATCGACTGGCGGTAGCTGGGTTGCGGTTGGTGGGGTTTATAACGCTGGAACGATGATCACCGTTCCGAGCACTGCCGCCGCGAGTGGGTTTGTGCTGCCGCATGGGATCGCGCCGACTGCGCCGCTTGATGGGTCATGCTGGACGACAACGGCTGGTATTTTTGCGCGGATTAATGGGGTTACGATTGGACCGCTGCGGACGGGTAATTTACTCGCCAACAGCGTCGCTGCGGCCAGCGTCACCGGGACGCTCACCGAAACCACGCTCGGCAACTTCACGCTACCGGCTGGGGCGCTGGCGACTGGCGGGCAGCTTTATGTCGTACAGTTATGGTCACATACAAACAGCGCATTTAACAAAACGCTTCGCGCCAAACTTGGCGGGACTAACTTTCTTTTGTCAGTTCAGACAACGAACCTCAGCTTTCAACGGCTGACCCCAATATATGCGCGTGGACGAACTTCCCAGGTATTTTATGGATCGGCCTCAAGCACAACGACGGGATTCGGCAGCAGCACCGGCGCGGTATCAACGGCGGCTATCAATCTCGACGCGGATGTAGCCGTTATTTTAACCGGCCAGCTTGCAGACATTGGCGATACGATCACCCTTGAGGCATTCACTGCCTGGATAAAAAACCCATGATTAAGCGCATCAAGGCTATCGACAACACCGGCGCGATTGCCGGCGAGTTTCCGCCCTGCATCGCGCGCATCTTCGACGGCACGGTTGGGGAATGGATTTGCTACGAAGACGGCGACGCAGTGCCCGTTCTGGCGCAGCCCGAGGGCGACAAGCGCACGCCGGCCGAGTTCTCCAGCGCCCTGCGCGCCAAGCTGACGGTAGACCTTGGTCGGGCGGTCGCCATCGCCGCCGAGCCTGACGGGGCCGATAAGTGAAGGGCGACCGGCACCGCGAAAAGTAGAAACAAAACGAAAAACCCCAGGCTCTCAACCTGGGGTTTACGTTTTTGCCAGCTTGCACCCTGACGCCGGGCATTGTGCTCGGCGGGGATGGGGCGTCAATGGGGGACTAGGGCGAGGATGACGGCGAGGATAATGCCGACCAGAAGGCAATGGAAGTAGCCTTGGATGCGCTCGGGCCAGGAGCCGGGCGGGAAAGCGGATGGGGAGAATAGGGCGCGGAGGAAGCGGCGCACTGCTTAAACCGCGTCGCTGGTGTAGGAGTCATAGTCAGGATCAGTTTCGGCCGGATCGGAAAACTCTGGATCGTCCATAGATTCTACCTCGGCAGCAACGTAAGACTTTGCCTTTTCGGTAGCTTGATCTTCATCATCGGCATCGACACTGAGCTGGATCGCGCTTCTCAAGTACCCACTTCAGCTTGATTGCGCCCGCAGGCGCAGCGCATTGGGGACGACGGACGCGGAGCTCAGGCTCATGGCCAGCGCGGCGAACATCGGGGAGAGGAGCCAGCCGGTGAGCGGATACAGCACGCCCGCCGCGAGCGGCACGCCGAGCGCGTTGTAGA
>ENA-ORBV01006158-ORBV01006158.1-microbial-mat-metagenome-genome-assembly--contig:-NODE-6158-length-21384-cov-35.153283_pt1 | contig 21384 bp, 16 predicted proteins | sample MGYA00237777_ERZ505514 | MGnify/ENA primary metagenome ERZ505514 (study PRJEB26160, sample SAMN06269048) | microbial mat metagenome | isolation source: Oligotrophic lake microbial mat | place... | reverse complement strand
CTGGTGCGCAATTTTTCGACCGTAAGCTTGTTGGCTTCAATTTTTGATAAGTCGAGAATGTCATTGATGATCGCCAGCAGGTGTTCGCCGTTGCGTCGGATGATCTGCACGCTGCGCGTGCGCTGTTCACTGGTTTGGCGGCCGTCTTGCAGGAGATCGGTGTAACCCAGAATGGCGGCCATCGGGGTGCGAATTTCGTGGCTCATGTTGGCCAGAAAAGCGCTCTTGGCGGCGTTGGCGTGGTCGGCGGCTTCCTTGGCGCGCTGCACCTGCTGCTCGGCGATTTTCCGCTGCGTAATGTCTTCAAAAAGCAATACCGCCCCGGCGTGACTCTGCACTGGAAAGCGGTTGATGCGCAGGAGATACCACGCGTCGCCCTGCTTTTCCGGCCCGGCGCATTCGATGATCGTCGAGTGCATGCGGCCGGCGAGCACTTGGCGGACGGCGCGGCCGACGTCGGACGCCTCGGTCGATCTTTTGCCCGCGGCGCGATCGCACATCGCCAGGAAATTCTCCCCCACAGCCACGCGCTCCAGACCGGCTTCGCTGTTGCCCGAATCGCACTTTTCCCACATGGCGTTGACGGTCAACACGAGTCCGCATTCATCGATAATGCCGATCTGCGCCGGCAGCGCGTCGAACGTCGCCTGCGCGAACTGCGTGGATTCCAGCAGCGTCTTGCGCGCCCGCTTGTGCCGCGCCGCGGTGTTATAGGTGAGCACCAACGTGCCAGCGAGCAAAACCAATTCGATCAGCGCCAATCCGACGGCCACCGTCTCAAGCTGCTGGCGAATCCGCACGACGTCGGGCGCGGGAATTATCGACCGCAACACCTGCTCGGCGGCGGCGGCGTCGCGTTCGATCTGGATCAACGACCAGCCCGTTGCCACCAGAAACAAAAACACAATCAGCGCCGTCCAATGCCCACTCACCCGGCCAGAGTTTTTGTTTCCCGAAGATTTCTTCGAATTTGGATACAATCGTCAATCTCGACGTGCTGCTCCCTCGCACAGCAACCGATTTGCCGGGCTATTCATCCATCGGTTGACGCGATTACCGGCTTTGATCGCCGCTCGATTTTGCAAAATCGTTATCGGACAATCGCATGAAGGTCGTCGGCGACGCGCGCGATCACGTCGTCCCACACATCGTTTTGCGACTGCCGGTAAAGCTTCATTGATGGATACCACGGTGAGTCATCGCGATCCTGCAGCCAGCGCCAGTCGGCGGCTTTGATGAGCAACGTCCAGGTGGGCTTGCCCAGTGCGCCCGATAAATGAGCCGGGCCGGAGTCAATGGTAATCACCAGATCGAGGTTGGCGATCACGCCGGCAAGGTCATAGAAATCGGTGACCTCACTGCTGGGATCAACCAGGTTCATGCCCGCCGGAGCCGCGGCGGCCTCACTTGCCTGCGCGCCCACTTGCAGGCTGAAAAAGGTGACGCCGTCGCGTGCCAACGGCGCGAGTTGCGCCAGTGGGATTGATCGCTTGGGGTTGGGCTTGGCGTTGCCGCGCCAGAGCAGCCCGACGTTAAACCGGCCGAACCGTGAAGCCAGTTTTTCGCGCCAAGCCGCCACGTGGCTGTCGGGCAGATTGAAATAGGGAACGTTACGCGGAACGGTCGCCAGCGAAGTTTTGAATGCGTGAGGCAGACTCAGCAGCGGCGCCTGCAATTCAAACGGAGGCGCGCGCAAGCCGCCGGGAATTACTCGGCTGACCCCCGGCACGGTTTCCATGAGACGCCGCAGCGATACCGGGCACTCATAGAATACGGTTGCCCCGCGGTCGGCCAGCAGCGGGAGGTAGCGGGCGAACTGGATGTTGTCGCCGTAGCCTTGTTCGGAGTGAATAAGAACGGTCCGGCCCGTCGCATCCCCGCCGACATAGCGGGGCTGGGTGAACTCGCGTTCGGGGGTGGTGAAATCTTTGCACTGCCAGCGCCACTCGTACTCGGCGAAGCCTTCTTCGTAGTTGCCGAACGCCAGGAGGCAAAGCGACCGATGCCCCCGCGCCGCCGGGTCGTGCGGCTTGGCCGCCAGCGCGCGTCCCGCCGCCGCCAGGGCTTGGGCGTATCGGCCGGCCTTGCTGTAGCTGCCCGCCAGTGAGCATTGGGCATCGACGTGTTTCGGGTCGGCCGCTGCCGCTCGTTCGAAGGTGGCCAGCGATTCGTCGAACCGATCGGTGCGCTCGAGGATCGATGCCAGGTTGCCGATCGCCAGCACGAACGTCGGGTCTAAATCGATCGCGCGACGATAGTGCGGCTCGGCTTCGGCGAGCCGGCCGGCGCGGTCAAGAATCCAACCCATGTTGTTGTGGGCCTCGGCGCGCTGCGGCGCGCGATCCAACGCTTTGGTGGCAGAGGCGATGGCGTCTGCCACGCGGTTCAGGGTGATCATCGCCACGGAGCGCCGGCCGAAGCACTCGGCGTCGTTGGGGTCGATCTTCAGATGATCGTTAAACGCCGTCACCGCGCGCTCGAAATACCGCAGCTCCGCCAGGCTCACGCCCAGCAGCATATGCGCGCGGGGATGCTCGGGCTGAATCTGCACCAGCCGCTGCAACGCACGCGCGGCAAGATCGTGTTTGCCGGCGGCAACGAGCATTGTCGCCAGGTTGGAAAATGCATCGGGATGGTTCGGCTCAAGCTGCGCCGCGCGATCGAAGCACGCCAGCGCGTCATCAAGCCGTCCGGCGGCGCGGAACACGTGGCCGAGGTTGTTAAACGCCGCGAACCCGGGGGCGACCTGCAGCGAGCGCTGAATCAGATCATGCGCTTCCTGCAACTTGCCCTGCTGAAGCGCGATCACACCAAGGTAGTGCAGTGCGTCGCCCTGCTGGGGCTGCTGTGCTAATACTTGCTGCAACAGCGTTGCCGCCGGCGCAATCCGGCCCTGCTGGAGGTGGCTGATCGCCTGCTCAAGCGCCTGTTGCATTGTTAACGGCGGCGACGGCATGGTTCCCGGCAACCTATCGGCCCCACACGCGGCGATCAACAGATCCGTTCCACGCCTTTTATTACCCAATCGAGTGGCGGCGGCCGATTTCTCCCCCTCCTGGTACTCCGGGAGGGGGTTGGGGGGAGGGCCGACGGCTTACTGCGCCATTCCCCATCCACTTTCCCCCCAACCCCCTCCCTGAGCACAGGTCGGGGGAAGCCAGCCCGAGTAAACGTCAGAATTTGATCGACCCGACTGGCCGCCGACAAAACCGGGTGTAGATTCATTTACCGAATCGCAACCCTGGGCCCGTTGCGACGACTAGAATGTAGCCAGGTAAGTGGAACATGGACATCGCAGTCGAAACAGAATCGCGCCGCAAACGGCTGTATCACAAGATCACCGGGTCGCTCGTGATCGCTCTGGGTTCGACGCTTTCACTACTCCTTTTCGCTTTTTTTCGATCGCATTGAGTTGCGTTGCTGAATGCCTTCCGGGTGGGGCAGACATTCTTGTCTGCCACGGCATTCTATGCCGTGCGCATTTGCAAGTCGCGTGGAACGCGAGGCAGACAAGAATGTCTGCCCCACTGCGAAGCGAATGTCTGCACCACCGGAAGGGAATGTCTGCCCCACCGACCGCGGTTTTTTGACATCACCGAACAGACCATTTAACTTCCATCCCAAGCTGTCGAAGGATTCGACGGCGTTGCCAGTTACAGGGAACGGAAATATCGCGTGAAACCATTTCATCTGGCCGGGCAGACACGGATGTTGGCGCTTGCGGCGGTGGTTGGCATCAACGGCCTCACTACCGCCATGGCGCTTGCTCAACCGATCAGCAACTCTACGCAACCCGTCAACGCGCCCCGCCCGGTGGACGCTTCGCCGCTGGCCGGCAAGACGGTGGAAGACGTGCGGGTAGTCGGCAATACGCAGGTTTCCAGCGCCGTGATTGCCAATGTCATCCGCACTAAAAAGGGAGACGCGTACGACCCGGCGACTGTCGAGGAAGATTACCAGCGTGTTTACGGCCTGCGCAAGTTTTCCAATGTCGAAGCGAAAGTGGAACCGACCAATACCGGCGTGATTGTGGTGTTTGAGGTCAGCGAACAGAAACAAATCGCCAACTTAGTCTTCCGCGGGAATTTTAAGGTTGATGATACGGCCCTTAGCAACGTGGTCGACTTAAAAGTGGGCGAGGCGATAGACCCCTTCCGCATCGCGCTGGCCAAAGCATCGGTCGAAAATCTCTACCGAGGAAAGAATTTTCCGTTTGCGCACGTTGAAGTCGATCAGGACCGCCTGACGAAGAACGGCGATCTGGTGTTTAACGTTGTGGAAGGCCCCAACGTGAAGGTGCGCAAAGTCGCCTTCTTCGGCAATAACTCATTCACGACCGACCGGCTCAAGGGGCAGGTTCGTTCGCGGCATTGGATCTGGGTTTTGCGGCCCGGCACGTTTGACAACGAGCAGGTGGAAGACGACGTAGCATCGTTGCGGCGGTTCTACGAGGGCAAGGGCTTTTTCGATGTGCGCGTCGGCCGAAAGCTGATTTATTCGCCGGACAACACCGAATTGCAGGTGACTTTCATCATCGAAGAGGGCCAGCGGTATACGGTCGACAAGGTGACGTTCAAGGGAAACAGTGCGCTGAGCGACGTGGAGCTGCGATCGAAGATCAAGATGGTGGAAGGCGAGCAATACGACGAAGACGTGCTCCGCCGCGATGTGCGCGAGATGATTCGCGCGTACAGCCCGTTCGGTTTCATCTACCAGGCCCAATCGACCGACCCGAATTATTTCCAGATCGGCAGCGCCAGCGAGCCGGTCAAGCGCGTCTTCCGCCGCGAGGCCGGAACGGTTGAACTGGTTTACGATATTCGCGAAGGCAAGCCGTTCAAGCTCGGCAGGATTCTGGTGAAAGGCAACAGCCGCACGCAGGACAAAGTGATTCTGCGCGAAATGAAAATGGCGCCCGGCCAGTTATATGATTCGGGCGCGGTGCAGGATGCCACCGACCGGCTGCGCGGCACGCCGTTCTTCCAGAACGTGGCGGTGACGCCGATCGGCGAAGACGAAAATTCGCGAGATCTGCTGGTGGAGGTTCTGGAACAGCGCACCGCCAGCTTCAACATCGGCGCGGGCATCAACTCCAACGGCGGGTTTGGGGCCAACATCACCTATGAGCAGCGGAACTTTGATATCGCCAACTGGCCGTCGACCCCGCGCGATATTTTCAACGGCAATGCGTTCATCGGGGCAGGGCAGACCTTCCGGGTTTCGCTGGAGCCGGGCACGCAGATCAGCAATGCGAGCATTCGCTTTCGCGAGCCGTATTTGTTTGATCAGCCCTACGGCTGGACGGTGGAAGCCTACGTGCGCGACCGCATTCGTGAAGATTACCGCGATCGCCGTCTGGGCGGGCGAACGACCCTCGACCATCGCTTTAACGATAAGTACAGCGGCGCCGTTACGGTTCGGGCCGAGAACATTGATATCGGCAGCATTAACGATCGGCCGATTCGGTCGCAGGAACTGCTTGACGAAGAAGGAGAACATTTCCTGACCAGCATCGGCCCGCGGGTGACGCGTGATACGACCAATCGCGGTCTTTTGCCTTCGCGTGGGAGCACGACCAGCCTCGGGTGGGAATCGTTTGGCGTATTGGGCGGCGATTACACCTTCCAGAAATTCACCGCGAACTGGGATGCGTATTACACGCTGCGCGAAGACCTGCTCGACCGCCGCACGATCCTGGCGCTGCATGTGGATACAGGTTACATCGCCGGCGATTCGCCATTTTTTGAGCGGTTTTATGGCGGCGGGATCGGTTCGATTCGAGGGTTCGCCTTCCGCGGGGTAAGTCCGCGCTCAGGGCCGGACGACGATCGCGTGGGCGGCGAGTTTGTGCTCACGTCGTCGGCGGAGTTAGGCTTCCCACTGGTCGGCGAGCAGCTCCGTGGGGTGGTCTTTACCGACATGGGCACGGTGGAGGAATCGTTCGAAATCGGCGATTGGCGCGCGAGCGTGGGCGCGGGCATCCGGCTTACGCTGCCGATCCTGGGCCAAACGCCCATTGCAATCGATGTGGCCGTTCCCTTGAGTAAAAACAGCGAAGACGATACACAGATCATCAGTTTCTCACTCGGATTCGATCGGTAACCTTACGACGGTGCAACCTTGCCCGCTCGTTAGAATGATTGATGAGGCCGCACGACCCAATGGGTCGTCGGCAAGCGTGTCTGGATTAACATAATTAACATACACAAGTCATTGAAAGGACTGTTAAAAACATGAAGCTCTCACAACTTTTCGTCGGCGGATTGCTCGCAGTGGGCGCATTGGCCCTGCCGGCTATGGCTCAAACTGCGCCGCGCATCGCCATCGCCAACACAGCGCGGATTCTCAACGACCTTCAGGAAACCAAAGACCTGAATCAAAAGATCAGCAATGATCTGAAAACCCTCGATGCCGAGCGGCAAACCCGCCAGCAGAAAGTAACCGATCTGCAAGCCAAGCGCGACCAGCTTCGCTCCGATGCCCCACAGTACAACGATGTGAACAAAGATTGGCTGTCGGCCCGCATCGAATTCGAAATCTGGGCGCAGCTTCAGCAGGCCAACCTGCAGCGTGAACAAAAGATGCAGATGAAATCGCTGTTCGGCAAGATCACCCAGTCGGTGGCGGAAGTTGCCACCCGGAAGTCGATCGATCTGGTCATCGCCGAACAGAAGGTGGATATCCCTGATAATATGGAGCAGCTTCAGGTCGACCAACTCAAGGCGATCATCGGGCAGCGCAACGTGTTGTTTGCCAACAGCGCCACGGTCGACCTTACCAACGACGTCATCACCGCCATGGATGCGGCTTACAAATCCGGGAAGTGAGCCGGTGATTTGCGTTGCTACTTAATTGAGTGCCATTAACAAACGGCGGGTAACGATTGACGATTGGGAGGAATTCCTCGGCTTAATCGTCAATCGTTAATCGTTAATCGTTAATCGTTAATCGTTAAATGGCATAGCCGTCATCAGCCCCAAGTCGGTCCGAATTACATTTCTTCCCCGACATCCAACCGATACTTCCTCATCTTTTTGTAAAGCGTCGTTCGGTTGATATCCAGCTCGGCGGCGGTGGATTGGCGGTTGTATTTGTTTCGTTTCAGGGCCGCTTCGATGATCCGCCGTTCGGGCATTTCCAGCGCGCGCTCGAGCGGCATGGGATTGTTAAACAGGTCATCCAGCGCCGCCCGCGGCTCGGCGAAGGGGTCGATTGCGGCGATACCGTGCAGGGTTTCGGGTAAGTCTTCGACGTCAATCTGCGGCCGGCGCGACAGCACCACCGCCCGTTCCACCGCGTTCTCCAATTCGCGGACGTTGCCCGGCCAGGCGTATTGCCGCAACGCCGTCATGGCGGCTTCGCTGAAGCCGATGATCTCCCGGCCCACTTCTTTGCAATAATGCCTCAGGAAGTGCATAGCCAACAGCGGGGTATCACCCGGCCGCTCGCGCAACGGCGGCATGCGAATGTTGATCACGTTGATGCGGTAATACAGGTCCTGCCTGAACGTGCTCTCGGCGACCATCTGCTGCAAATCAACGTTCGTCGCGAGGATCACGCGCACGTCGACCGTGGTGGTTTGCGTCGAACCCACCGGCTCGAACTTCCGCTCCTGCAGCACGCGCAGCAGTTTTACCTGCATGGCGGGGCTGGCGGAGTTGATTTCATCCAGAAAAATCGTCCCGCCGTCGGCCGAAAGGAACCGGCCGGGCTTATCGGAAATCGCCCCGGTGAACGCGCCTTTCACATGACCAAACAATTCGCTTTCCAGCAATGTTTCCGGCAACGCCCCACAGGAAATCTCAATAAACGGCCGATCGCGCCGAGGCGACCGGTGGTGGACGCCGCGGGCCAGCAGGCTCTTGCCGGTGCCACTCTCGCCGGTCATGAGCACTGTCGTGCGGCTGTCGGCGACGGCGTTCACCACGTCAAAAATCTTCTGCATCTTCCCGTCGCGGCCGACGATGTTTTCCAGACCAAACCGCGCATCAAGCTGTTGCCGCAGCGCATAATTTTCAAACAGCAGCGCGTGTTGCCGCACCGCCTTCTGCACCACCACGCGAATTTCGTCATCCACGATCGGCTTGGTGAGATACTCAAACGCCCCCGCCTTGATCGCATCCACCGCCTGCTCGATCGATCCATAGCCGGTGATGAGAATGACGACAACTTGCGGGTACGACCGCCGGATGTCGCGCAGAAACGCGCCGGGCTTGACGCCCGACATGTTCAGATCGGCCAGCAACAGATCCACCCGGCCGGATTCCATCATCGCCGCCGCTTCGGCCGGCGAATCGGTGGTGCTGACGACATATCCTTCGCGGCGCATGAACTGCGACAACGAATCCTGCATGATCCGGTCTTCGTCGAGAATCAGGATGCGGGGGTTATGGGACGGGTCGGGCATTTTTGGGGGTTGTTGGTTGTGGGTTGTGGGTTGTGGGTTGTGGGTTGTGGGTTGGTGGTTGTGGGTTGGTGGTTGTGGGTTGGTGGTTGTAGATTCGGAAGTGGCGGGCAGGTTCGCAGGTGTGGGCGACGACCAACAAACAACCTACAACCAACAACCCACAACCAACAACCCACAACCACCATCGGCCATTCTCCCCGTTGCCCTGAATCAACACGCGTTGCCGGATCGCCGCATTTTGGCTTTTCCCGTGCAATGGATATCATTTCCGCGATATTGGAATCGTCCGATATTCTCCGCGGCTCGTGGGCCGGCGTAATGTGTGGAAGGGATTTGCTTATGAAGATCGGTGTGCCGAAAGAGATTAAGTCCGATGAGTATCGCGTCGCCATGACCCCCGCCGGGGCCGAGGCGATGGCCAAGGCCGGGCATCAGGTGTTCATTGAAGCGCAGGCGGGCGTGGGGTCGGGCTTCGGCGACGAGCTATACACCGCCGTCGGCGCGAAAATGGTTCCCACCGCCGCCGAAGTGTTCAAGACCGCCGACATGATCGTGAAAGTAAAGGAACCGCAGCCGAGTGAGATCAGCCAGTTCAAGCCCGGGCAGATCATCTTCACCTATTTCCACTTCGCCGCCAGCCGCGAGCTGACGCAGGCGTGCATGGAAAGCCAGATCGTCGCCATCGCCTACGAAACCATCACCGATAAAAAAGGCACCCTGCCGCTGCTCACCCCGATGAGCGAAATCGCCGGAAAAATGAGCGTGCAGGAAGGCGCAAAATATCTCGAAAAACCCATGAGCGGCCGAGGGATTCTGCTGGGCGGCGTGCCCGGCGTGATGCCGGCGCACGTGCTGGTGCTGGGCGGCGGCGTGGTGGGTACGAACGCGGCCAAAGTCGCCGCGGGTCTGGGCGCTAACGTCGTGCTGATGGATGTCAGCCTCGACCGCATGCGCTACCTCGATGATGTCATGCCCGCCAACGTCAGCACGGTCTATTCCAACAGCTACAACATCCGCGAACATTTGGTGCTGGCCGATCTGGTCATCGGCGCCGTCCTCATCCCCGGCGCCAAAGCGCCCAGCCTCGTAAGCAAGGCCGACTTAAACCTGATGAAACACGGTGCCGTCATCGTCGATGTCGCCATCGATCAGGGCGGCTGCGTCGAAACCGCCCGCGCCACCACGCACAAAGACCCGACGTATATCATCGATCACATCGTCCATTACTGCGTCGCCAACATGCCCGGCGCCGTCGGCCGAACCAGCACGCTGGCGTTGACGAATGCGACGCTGCCGTATGCGGTGAAGATCGCCAGCAAGGGTTACAAGCAGGCGGCCCAGGACGATGCCGGGTTGGTTGAAGGCATCAACCTCGTTAACGGCCAGGTGACGTACAAGGCCGTGGCGGATTGCTTCGGGTTGAAGCTGGCGGAGTTGAAGCTGTGACAATCAAGAGCGTGACGAAGTTTAAGCCCACTCGGCTGCCCTTGGTGGGGCAGACATTCCTGTCTGTCACGGCATTCGATGCCGTTCGTACTTTGCTATCACTTGGAAAGCGATGGCAGACAGGAATGTCTGCCCCACCGAATCTCAATTCGTCATTCGGGCTTCGTCATTGATTCGGATTTCTGGTTTCGTCATTCCGCCTTCTCATCATGGACGACCGCCTGCAAAAACTTCAGATGATGCTCGAAAAAACCCCCGCCGACCCGTTCCTGCTTTATGCCGCCGGCATGGAGTACAAGAAGGCGGGCGATTACTTGCGGGCGGTTGAGTATTTCCGGCGCACCATCGTCGCCGACGCCAAGTATTGCTACGCCTATTATCAAACCGGCCAAACGCACGAACTTGCCGAGAATTCCGCCGCGGCAAAACAAGCCTATCAAGACGGCATCGCCGCCGCCCAAATGGCCGGGGATGATCACGCGCGAAGCGAAATCCAGACGGCGCTGGATATGATGGATTGATGCCCGGGCCGCCAAGGCCGAGCCGACGCGCGGATCGTGGAGGGCGAGCCTCCCGGCGAGCCGTCGCGCGAACGACGATCGCAAAAGTGATTTGCGCATCTGGGCCGACGGCTCGGCGCGAGCCTCGCCCTCCACGACAACCTCCACTGCCTCGGGCGTTCCCCGATTTACATTCCGCCGTCCGCCATCCACAATCCGCGATCGCAAAATGGTCGATTCGTTATTGAATTTCCTGCACAAGCCCAAGTGGAAGCGCCATTACCGCTGGCGCCGCGCGGTATGGAACACCCTTAACCGCGTCGGGCTTACGGGGTTGCATTCGCTGCCGCTCAACAAGAGGTGGATCGAGATTCACCGCCGGGAAATGCCCTTCAAATTGCTTGAGCCGGGGCTGGTGGGTTTTCGCATCGTGCAGATTTCCGATCTGCATTACAGCCCGGTCGTGTGGAAGCGCTACATGGAGCAAATGCTCGGCTGGGTACACGATCTTGAACCCGACTTAGTCGTTGTCACCGGCGATTTGATTACCGGCGGGTATCGCTACGCCCCGCGTATCGCCGAGTTGCTGGCCAAGCTCAAGCCGCCGCACGGGGTCGTGTGTACGTTCGGCAATCATGACTATTCGATGTACGGCAGGAAGCAGCTCATCGAAGGAATGCGCCGGGCAGACTATTTAGAAAAATGCCTGATGGAAAAAGGCCTGATCGTGCTGAGAAACCAAGTGTTGGAAATCGCGCCACTTCGGCGCATGGGAAAGACGACCGGTGAGGGAACCGAACCGTCGGATAAGTTGCCTACGTCGGATCGAACGATCAACCCCCTTGTCATCGTCGGATTAGACGATGAATGGTCCGGCGCAATCGATGCGCAAAAAGCGTTCACACAAGTAAACAACAACTGCCCGATCCTCTGCCTCAACCACAACCCCGCCAACTGCATGGAGTTGATGCAATACCCCTGGCAATGGATGCTCGCCGGCCACACGCACGGCCGGCAAACCGGCGACCACCGTGTGGCCAAACGCTTCAGCGGCCGGCGCGAGTACACGCACGGCTACTACGCCGTCAACGGCCGCCACCTGTATGTCAACCGCGGCCTGTCGTACGGCCAGCGACTTAAACACTGGTGCCGGCCGGAAGTGACCGTGTTTCGGCTGACGCAGGAGATGTAGCGTCGCTTTACTGCATCGCTGTGTAGCATCGCCTCGTAGTGTCGCCTGTCCCGGGCGATCTGATTCCGATCCAACTGATCCTGCCGACTCGATCCTCGCTGCGGCGCGCAACGCCTGAAAACCGAAAAAAATAATTGCGATCCCCCGCCGTTGCGTAGAAATGCCGATTTCGCGCCGCGCGTTGCGCCAACAAGCGCGCGCTGGCGCAGCGCGCGGGGATAGTGTAGAGGTGAGACCGAGTAGCTGAGAGCGGAGAATCGAGATGGACGCGGTGAGCATGAAATTGACACACTCCCCCTCCGTGTATTCAGGGGGGGCTGGGGGGAGGGTGTTCGGCGAAATGCGCACAGCACGCGCCGCCCCTCCCCCTGCCCCCTCCGGGCGTACCAGGAGGGGGAAAGTCTGGCATCCTGTTTCACCTTCGATTGTTGGTGTTTCCAATGGAAAACGCAGACGCACGAATGTCGCGAATTGTCCCGAACCACCGGCTCGAGAAAGAGGGTCGCCACGGCGGAAAAGGGTACCGCGCAGGAACGGTTAGGAACCGGTTAGGAACCGGTTAGGAACCGGTTTTTGGTGACACGGAAATATTGACGAACAACCGAAGTCTCGGCGGGCAGGATACTTATGAATTCGACACCGACCCGCGACAGCCGATTTGAAATTTTTTGCGCGCCCGTGAAGCAAGTTCGAGCGGTGATCGGCGCATCCGCCGATCGTTTTACGGCCGCATCAATCGGGGTGCCATCGGGGTCGCGCCGGCTTCTGTGTGGCTTGCTTCACCGGCGCGCCGGCGGTACGATTTACGATTCGCACCATGCCGGGGCAGGCGGTCTGCGCTGGTGGTCGCGTGCGAGGTCTGGCGCGTCGCTGTTGCGTGGATGGCGACGATATCAGCTTTTTCAATCGGGCCACGCAAACGTAAAGGTTAGATCGCATTTTTTGCGGTCGCATTTTTGTATGGTTGATCACAATCTCATTCTGTCTCTGGGCGATCTCGATTCTGAAGTCGACACGATGGTTCTCGACGCGCTGGGCGACAAAGCCGGCGACCTCGATAAACTTGTCGGCAGCGACGAAACGCAAGACTTCTCGCAAGGCGCGATCATCAAGGGAAAAGTGTCCGGCCACGCCGGCGATGATTTTATCGTCGAGCTGGGACTTAAGAGCGAAGGCATCCTGGAAAAAAATGAGTTCGACGAACCCGAGAACGTCAAAATCGGCGACGTCGTGCAGGTGCTTCTGGAAGACGTCGAAGGCGACACCGGTCTGGTGAAAATCAGCAAGCGCAAGGCTGATCGCATCATCAACTGGGAAGCCATCATGAAGAGCAAAAAGGAAGGCGACTCGGTCAGCGGCAAGGTCACCAAGAAAATCAAGGGCGGGCTGCTCGTGGATATCGGCGTGCCGGTGTTCCTCCCCGCTTCGCAGGTGGACATCCGCCGGCCCGGCGAAATCAGCGACTGGATCGGCCGCCATGTTGATGCCGTCATTCTCAAGATTGACGAAGAACGCCGCAACATTGTTATCTCGCGCCGCAAGATGATCGAACAGCAGCGCGAAGAAATGAAGCGCAAGACGTTCGACACGCTGGTGATTGGTTCGCTGATCAAGGGCGTAGTGAAGAACATCGCCGACTTCGGCGCGTTCATCGACCTCGGCGGGGTGGACGGGCTGCTGCACATTACCGATATGAGCTGGGGCCGCATCAATCACCCCAGCGACATTCTCAAGATCGATCAGGAGCTGGAAGTAAAGGTTCTTTCGATCGACAAGGACAAAGAAAAGATCGCCCTCGGTTTGAAGCAGAAGGACGCTTCGCCGTGGGAAAACATCGAGACCAAATACCCCATGGGGTCCGTGCATGATGCCGAAGTGGTCAACATCATGTCGTACGGCGCGTTCTGCAAGCTCGAATCCGGCGTGGAAGGCCTGGTGCATATTTCCGAGATGAGCTGGACGAAGCGCATCAACCACCCGAGTGAAGTGGTGGCGGCCAACCAGAAGGTGAAGGTTAAGGTTCTTGAGATCAACAAAGACAAGCAGGAAATCAGCCTGGGCATGAAGCAGGTGGAGGAAAACCCGTGGGAACGGGTTGCCGAAAAGTATCCCCCCGGCTCGGTCGTGGAAGGCGTTGTTCGCAATATTGCCAACTACGGCGCGTTCGTCGAAATCGAAGAAGGCATCGACGGCCTGCTGCACGTTTCGGATCTGTCGTGGACCAAGAAGATCGGTCACCCCAGCGAACTGCTCAAGAAGAGCGAGAAGATTCAGGCAGTCGTTCTCAGCGTGGATCAGGAAAAGCAGCGCATCGCACTGGGCCTGAAGCAGATGCAGGAAGACCCGTGGGTGACCGTCATCCCGAGCAACTACCGCCCGGGCATGGTGGTCAGCGGCCACGTGACGAAGATCGCCAACTTCGGCGTGTTTGTGGAACTGGAACCGGGTCTCGAAGGCCTGCTCCACATCTCGGAGATTTCTGATCACAAAATTGATAAGCCCGAAGAAGCGCTCAAGGTCGGCCAGGAAGTGGAAGTCAAGATTCTGCGCGTCGACAGCGAGGAACGGAAAATTGGTCTCTCACTGAAGCGCGCCCAGTGGGCACAGGAACAGGAAAAGAAAGAGGAAGAACGATCGAGCCGACCGGACCGCAAGGCCCTCAAAGGCGGCTTGGAAGGCGGCGAGAATACGTCGGGGCTGGGCGATCTTAAGATTGAGGAGTGATGGAGATCGCGCGAACCTTTGATTCGCGGTGAGCGTAATTAATATTGTCAATTAGAGCAGGCACCGACGGACAACCGTCGGTGCCTTTGCCTTGATGCCGCGATCTTGATGTTGCCCAGTAGCGACTTGCGATTCAGTTGTCGGCACGGCGCAAAGAACCTTTGCGCCTTCGCGTCAATGCACGAACGTTCGTGATTCTCGGAACCGCCGGAATAAACACACCTCACAGTTCCGGCTGAAGTTCCTAAGTGAGGTCGCCTTCAACCCGATACTTTCAAAGCAGGCGAGCAACGTGCGCCGGCGCGAAGGGTTTCCCTCGCATGCATGGGATACGAACGTGTTTATCGGTCGGCGGCGTCATGAGCGCATGATGGTCGTCGCACCCCAGGATCGAGCAACGTATGGCTTCCACCGCCGTCCAATCGGGCCTGCAGCTTTACCTGCGGCAGATCAATGAGTCGCCGCTTCTCACCGCCGACGAGGAAAAATCGCTGGCCCGGCGGATCATCCAGAACAACGACTTCGCCGCCCGTGAGCACATGGTGAAGTCGAACTTGCGCCTGGTGGTGAACATCGCCAAGCACTACGTCAACCGCGGGCTGACGCTGCTGGACTTAATCGAAGAAGGCAACATCGGCTTGATGAAAGCCGTCGAAGGATTCGACCCCGACAACGGCAGCCGCTTCAGCACCTACGCAAGCTGGTGGATCAAGCAGGCGATCAAGCGCGCGCTCATCAACGCGCAGCAGCCGATCCATATCCCGGCGTACATGGTCGAACTCATGACCGCGTACAAGCGCGCCACCCGTCATCTGGAAGACGTGCTCCGGCGCCAGCCGTCGTTGGATGAACTATCGGATTATCTGAAATTGAGCAAGAAAAAGATCGGGATCATCAAGCAGGCGGTGAAGGCGTTCAACGCGCCTTCGCAGTTCAGCAGCCCCGACGGCGAGATTACCATCAACGATGTCGTACCGGATATTCACAACCCCACGCCTGAAGCCGAAGTGCAGCACGAGCACGAGTTGATGCACCTCGAAACCCTCCTCGACCGCGTGGATCAGCGCGAGGCGACGATCCTCAAGCTCCGCTACGGCCTCGATGGCAACGACCCGATGACGCTCAAAGAAATCGGCAAGCAAATCGGCCTCACCCGCGAGCGCGTCCGGCAGATCGAACACGAAGCGCTGAAGAAGCTCAGAGATGCAATGGCCGTGAGTGGCGGATAGCGGAGAGCGGAGAGGGAAAGACTTTTGTCTCGGCTCTCTGCTATCAGCTATCCGCGATCAGCCCTGCTTCGTCCGAATCATCATCATTCCCTGCTGCGGCGCGAGGCCTCGGGCGGCTCGGCGGTCGTTCATCGCCTTCATGTACTCGGCCATCTGGGCGCGCAGTTCCGGCGACATCGAGTCTTGTGCGGCGCCGCCGCCCGAGCGCATGATGATGGTTGATCTAACCGGCGCGGCACCAGGCTGCGTCGATGGTGTTGTTGGCGTGCCAGCCTTTACCTGCGGCATTCCGTCGGGGCCGGTGCTCACGCCCATCTCTTTGCGAACCTTCTCCTGCTGATCAATCGCGTCGTCAAGGTACTTCAGCCGTTGCGCGCCGGCGGGGAGTTTGAAATAGTCGCCGACGAGCTTGGCCATGTGTTCGTGCGGGTTGGCGAGATTGATCGTCGGTCCGTCTTTAAGGTTGATCTTGCCGTCTTTCATGAACTTGGCCGGATCGACTTCCTTGCCATCGACCATGATTTTGAGATCGGTCGGCGGCGCGTCATCCGTCATGAAATACCACGCCCCCGCCGCCACGCCGGCCAGCAGGATGACAATGGCGATCATCATCGCCGGGTTTACTTTGCCTGTGCGATGACCGGTATGACGAAGGGTGTTTGTTGCGTGCATGTGCGAGTCTCCTCGAAGCGCTGCAAAATCATCTACGATCATCAAGGATGACGCACGGCTTGTCGTGAATCTAACTTGGCTTTTTTGTTTGGCGGTGAAAGGGCGCTTGGGAGATGAGCGACATCGGGCGCTTCGATCCGCGGCTGCCGCCGCGGCGTGGGGATTTTAATTCCCACGCCGATCACCACCACCACCACCGCGTGGGCCACCAAATCCGCCGCCGAATCCACCCCGGCCGCCGGCCGGCGCCTGGATGCCGCGTTCCTGCATGCGCTTGCGCATGGCGGCCATAAACTCGGCCCGCTGGGCGCGCTTTTCAGGCGGTTGCTTATCGGCTCGCTCATTGCGCCGTTGTTCCATTTCTTTTCGTCGAGCGTCGGACGGCTGGCTGGTCGGCCCGTCGCTGCGGCGATCGCGGTCGCCCGACGGTCGGGTCGCGGCGCCCGTCTCCCATTCCTTCCGCCGCGCTTCCATTTCGTTGATCATCTGATCGAGGTGCCGCGTGCGTTCGGCAGGCGTCTTGAGCGCAAAGAATGCATCGAGCCGCTTCTGCTGCTCGGCCTCCCACACCTGCCCCATCGCTTCCCACGCCACTTCGCGTGGGAGTTGACCGCTTTCAACGGCCTTGCGCACGGCCTGCGGCCCCTGTGCCGCCAGTGCGTGCGCTGAGGCTTGGTAATTCTTCGGCCACAACGCATACGTCGCCCCGCCGGCCAGCGCCAGCGTCGCGGCTGCCGCGACAACGAGAAAGTTGCGGCGCTTCCAGAACGAGGGCTGGCCGGCGGCGCGCTTCGAGTGATCAATGGGTTGTTTTGGCATGATGCTCAGTGCTCACTGTCTTACGTTCTCATTATCCACGAATGATGCGGGTTCCGCCCTTGGGCCGCGGGCCGACGTGGAAGTCGGCGAACAAATAATTGCGCGAATAATCCGAACCGGGTTTGTCATGGAACGGATCAAAATCGCGGAAGATATCGATGTCCGTCGGCTGCCGCCCGTGCCGACCGATATCGGCCAGCGCGTCAACCCACACCTTGTTGACGCCCGTGCGCTCGTCGGTGGTCGAAAAGGCATTGAAGAATGTGTTGTACTCGTAGCTGCTGCCTTCGCGCTCGAAGTACGTCTCGACCGGGTTTGGCCCCGCCGCGATCGGGCCGTTCTCCACGTTGATGATGCGATCCACCGGGCAGCGATAAACGTTGGTCGCGTTCTTCACATACGGCTCAAACACTCGAACGATCGAAGGCGAGTTGTTAAGGTTCTGCATCGATGGCAGCGGATTGACGCGCGGCACGCGCATCTTGTTCTCGTTCAGATACATCTGAAAAAAGTTGCCGATCTCGCGCAGGTTGGAAGCACAAGCGGTGCGCTTCGCGCTGTTCTGCACGCGCGTGACGACCGGGATAAGGATGCCGATCAACACCGCGATGATGCCAATTACAACAAGCACTTCCACCAGTGTGAACGCCCGCTGCTTGCCCGCGCGCCGATGATTTGCCGGAATATTCATGTTATTACCAACATCGACGAACACCACTGCCGAGAGCTAACGGCGGTCCCAACGTACTTCCCGAATCCAATGCTTAGATCACCGTGGCCGCTGGAATCTTCCATCGGTTGCCGCAGAAGTGGTTGCAGTGGAGTTTACGACGGCCCAACTTACAATCACGGCCATGCGCGATCCCATCACTCACCTGAAAAAGCTCATCCGCGATATCCCCGACTTCCCCAAACCCGGAATCCTGTTCCGCGATATCAGCCCCCTGCTGGCCGACGCCGGGGGGCTGGCGCTCTCCATCGAGCTACTTTCTAACCCTTTTCGCGGCAAAGGGATAGATGTCGTCGTCGGCGCCGAAAGCCGCGGGTTCATCTTCGGCACCGCCGTCGCCTGCGCCATATCGGCGGGGTTTCAGGTGGTGCGTAAGCCCGGCAAACTGCCGCACAAAAAGGTGTCGGTAAAGTACGATCTGGAGTACGGCCAAGACGCCCTTGAAATGCACGAAGATGCCATCGTAAAAGGTCAACGTGTGCTCATTGTTGATGACGTGCTGGCCACCGGCGGAACCATGAAAGCCTGCTGCGATCTGGTAACGCAGGTGGGCGGGGAAATCGCCGGCGTGGCGGTGCTGATCGAACTGGCGGGCTTGAACGGGCGAATGAAAGTGCCCGGAGGCGACGTACACTCGGTGCTGGTTTATTGATGGATGGTTTGAATTTCGCCGAGGAGGCGCAAACGACTTCTGGTGCGCCAAACGCGACCGACTTCCGCTTGCGCCTTCGCGAGCCGGCACTGCTACGATATTGTCCTCACCCATGGCGTCAGGCACCTCATTACAAAAGAACACCTCCGATACCTCACGAGTTGCGGTTGCTCTGGACCACGTGCGACGAACATTCCCCGGCGGCATTGAGGCGGTCAAGGATGTTTCGCTGCAGGTACCGCCTGGTGAGTTTCTGGCAATGCTCGGACCAAGCGGCTGCGGCAAATCAACACTCCTGCGTATGATCGCCGGCCTCGACCACCCCACCGGCGGCACCATTCACAGATCGCAATCGCGCGTGGCCTACGTGTTTCAGGACGCCCACTTGCTGCCCTGGCGAACCGTCCTGCGCAACGTGTCGCTTCCGCTCGAACTGCGCGGTGTCACCGCAGCGCAGCGATTGACGGCGGCGCGTGAGGCCATTGAGCAGGTGGGGCTTGCCGATTTCGCCCACCGTTACCCCGCCGAGTTGTCCGGCGGGATGCGCATGCGGGCGTCGCTGGCGCGCGCACTGGTCACCGATCCCGATATGCTTCTGCTCGATGAACCCTTCGCGGCGCTGGATGAAATCACCCGAACATCATTGGACGTTCAGCTCCGCAACCTGTGGATTCAACGCCGGATGACCGTCATCTTCGTTACCCACTCCATCAGCGAAGCGGCGTTTCTGGCCGATCGCGCGATTGTGCTCTCCGCCCGACCCGCCAAAATCGTGCTCGACGTTAAGATCGATCTGGGCCTCGAACGCCACAATGCCCTGCGCGGTGAACCGGAGTTTGCTCGCACCAGCCGGCTGCTGCTGAGCGCGTTGGAAGGCGGCGGCACCCCACAGTGAGACGCTTCCTGCGCGACATGCTCCCTCCCGCCATCGTGTTCATCACGGTGGTGCTGCTGGCCGAATTCATCGTCCGCCGCGGGTGGATTGCCGATTACCTTCTGCCGCGACCAACGCAGGTGCTTGCCGCCATTCAAACCAGCAGTCGAGAGCTGCTTCTGGCACTCCGCTCGACGGGCGTCGCTTCGCTGATCGGTTTCTCACTCAGCGCCGTTGTCGGCATCGTTATGGCGATCATCCTCGCTTCGGGTGGTTGGGTGGAGCGGGCGTTTTATCCGTACGCTGTGTTTTTTCAGACCGTGCCGATCATCGCCATCGCGCCGCTGCTGGTCATTTGGTTCGGGCTGGATGCCGATGCCGTGATCGCTTCGTCGTTCATCGTCTCGGTCTTCCCCGTCATTGCCAACACGCTCACCGGGCTGCGATCAACCGACCCGGCGTTGCGCGACCTGTTTCGGCTCTACGAAGCCGGATCGCTTTCAACGCTTTTGAAGCTTCGGCTTCCGTTCGCGTTTCCGAGTGTCTTCACCGGCCTGCGCGTGGCGGCGGGGCTCGCGGTCATCGGCACGATCGTCGGCGAGTTTATCACCGGCAGCGGCCTGGGCGGGTTGATTCAGGTCTCGCGGCAGCAGCAGAAGGTCGATAAGGTGTTTGCGGCGTTGCTGCTGTCGTCGTTGCTGGGGATTGCGTTGTTCGCAATCGTCAACGCGATGGGCCGGTTGGCCATGCGGAATTGGCATGCTTCGGAGAAAGAATAATGAAGAGTCGGCTGTTAATAATTTTATGTTGCATCCTGTCAGCGGCGGGTTGTGATCAATCAACCTCGGGCACAACATCGGGCGACCCCGATACCAAACCGAAACTGGTGCTCCAACTCAACTGGAAAGCCGAACCGCAATTCGGCGGATTCTATGCGGCGCTGGTCCACGGCGAGTACACCAAACATCACCTCGAAATTGATGTGAAGGAAGGCGGCGCCGGCGTACCGACGATCGACATGCTTGCCGCGGGCACCGTGAAGTTTGCGGTCGTGAGCGGCGACGAGATCATTCTGGCGCGAGCCCGCGGCAAGAAGATCGTTGGCCTCTTTGCGGTGTACCAAACGCATCCGCAGGGAATCATGACGCGCACCAACCGGGGCTTCAAAGACATTGGCGATGTCTTCAAGGCCGAAGGAACGCTCGCCATGGAACAGGGGTTGCCTTATTCGGACTTTCTCAAGGACAAATATGGGTTCGAGAAAGTGAAGATCGTTCCATCGCCCTTTGGCGATTTGAGCTTGTTTCGTGCCGATGAAAACTATTCCATGCAGTGCTTCGTCACCAGCGAACCGCTGGCGGCAAAAAAACTCGGGCTGGATGTGCAGACGTTTCTCATCGCCGACAGCGGCTACAACCCGTACGCGACTGTCCTGGCCACGACCGATGAGTATGTGAAGGAGAACCGCCCTGCCGTCAGGGCCATGCTGACCGCCGTGCGCGCCGGATGGGATCGCTACTTAACCGACCCCGCCGCCACGAACGCGGCCATGGGGAAGATCAATCAAACAATGGACGCGCAAACCTTCATCGATTCCGCCGACGCCCAGCAGGTGCTGATCGCCACCACCGATACCGCCACCGCCGGGGTTGGCAGCATGACCAAGAAGCGCTGGCAAACACTGGCCGAGCAGATGGTCGCGCTAAAAGTGATCGAGTCCGCCCCGCCGGCCGCGGAATGCTTCGTTGACCCGGCGACGCTATCGGGGAATTGATAAAGTCGCCGCGCGGCGTAGAATCGCCCGACTTGGCCCTTAACGGGCAGCAAGAGCTCGTAGCTCAGTTGGTAGAGCATGCGACTTTTAATCGCAGGGTCGTGGGTTCGAACCCCACCGAGCTCAATTCCGCTTGTTACTACTTCCTCGCCACCGCTTACGTCGGACCGCGCCTGTTCGATCGTCAGCGACGCGTCTACCGCTTACGTCGCCGCGCCGCTGAATAGCCGGTTTACAGTCGGGCTAAAAAAAGGACTCACGGAGAATCATCCGTAAGTCCTAATGCGAGATGGGCGGTACAGGGCTCGAACCTGTGACCCCCAGCGTGTCATGCTGGTGCGCTAGCCAACTGCGCCAACCGCCCG
>ENA-ORBV01006157-ORBV01006157.1-microbial-mat-metagenome-genome-assembly--contig:-NODE-6157-length-21385-cov-4.617421_pt1 | contig 21385 bp, 17 predicted proteins | sample MGYA00237777_ERZ505514 | MGnify/ENA primary metagenome ERZ505514 (study PRJEB26160, sample SAMN06269048) | microbial mat metagenome | isolation source: Oligotrophic lake microbial mat | place... | reverse complement strand
ATTCGTCGGCAGCGTCAGATGTGTATAAGAGACAGCGTAGTGTTGCACGAGTTCGCGCACCAGCTCGATCAGGAGGACGGAGTGGGCAACGGCGCTCCCATCCTTCCGCACCGCTCCCGCCCCCGCTACGTGGCCTGGGCCAGCGTGCTTGGCCGCGACTTCGACGCGCTCGTTGAGTCGACACGGCATCAACATCGCGGCGTGATCGACCGGTACGGTGCCACGAACCCGGCTGAGTTCTTTGCGGTAGTCACCGAGACGTTCTTCGAGAAGCCGCGGCAGCTGCAGGCCCGCCATCCCTGAGGCGAACGGCTACAACGCTTTCTGCTCGAGTCGTTCGGCGATCCACACTTTGATGATCGACTGACGGGTGACGCCAAGGCGCGCCGCTTCATGATCCAGCGATTCGATCATCCAAGCGGGGAAGTCTACGTTGACGCGGCGTTGCACCTGCGTCACCCGACGCGCGGTCGCGAGATCCAGATTCGACGAGATGTCTTGGCCGTCATCGAACTTCCGGTCAAAGTTTTTAGCTTTCATACAACTCCACCTCTTCCCTACGTGAACGACGAACCGAGATCAGTCGCACCCGACTGTCCCGATATGTGATGACTGCGGACCAATACACCTCGGCGATACGACCAATCACCACAAATCGTGGTTCGTCTTCCGTACGCGCCTGGACCTCAAGGAGTTGGTCATCCAGCCACAGAAGCTGGGCGTCGCTGAAATCGATGCCGTGCTTCGCCTTGTTTGAGCGACTTTTTGTCTCGTCGAATTCAAAGTCCATGGTGCGTTCGGTAAAGTCTCTTTGGTATAATTAATATACCGTTTTTATACCAAGAGTCAAAAGGCCCTGCTACCTGTTCGCCTCGTCCACCAGCCGCTTCATCTGCTCGGTCCACCGCGGCACCATGCGCACGTAGTAGCTCTGATAATCCGGTGGCGCCTGCAGGTACACCAGGTCACCGTTGGGTGCGAACGCGTATGACCAGCCGGCGGTATCGATGAAGCGCGGATCGTTGAGGATCGACTCACGCGGACCCACCGGATTGCCGGCGGCGGCGTTGATCCGCACCTGATACAGCATGCCGCGCTGCGGCGTCTGAAAGCCCAGCTCCGTGGCGGATCGCCAGAGTGGTTCGGAGCCCTCCGCGTCCACCAGCCACTGGCGATTCATGGCCGGCCACGGCATGAGCCGGATCCCCACTACCCCTTGGTCCTGAATAGCTATCCAGCGGCGATCAGGTGAGATCGCCACGAAGAACGACCCGAAGGGGAGCGTGTCGATGCGCGGCGGTTCCGAGCTGGGGTCGATCATGAGTGCCGCCACACTGCCCCGGCCCACACCCAACAGCAGGGAGTCACGACTGAGGAACGACGACGCCTGGCCCGCAGCGCCAGTGGGGAGGGTCATCGTGCGTGGCGCCGCCGGCGAGTCGAGCTCCCGAACAAGCAGTCGCTGGTCCGTCAGATCCCGTTCGAGCCAGTACGCCAGGTGGCGTCCATCCGGACTCCAGGATGCCCCGCCCACGAGGAGGCCACGATCGACCGCCTGAGACTGGCCACTGGCGAGGTCGTACACGCGCAGCTCCTGCTGCCCAACGCCCTCCACCGACGCCGCGAGCCGTTGGCCGTCCGGACTTATGGTGTAGCGCAGGTAAGCCGCAGCCGGGACGGGCAATGGTGTCACCAGTCCCGCGCGGGTGACCCGCATGAGTCGGCCGATGGCAGCGTTCGCACCGGGCACGTAAGCGAGGGTGCCCTCGTCTGCCAGCTCGAACTGCCCCGCACCTGTGTAGATGTTGCGCCGCACGCCGGGAATCAGGGAGACGGAGCGACCCACGGTCCGCGCGGCCATGTCGAGAATGCGCGTGCCGGTGAGCGTGCCGTCACCGGCCATGTACACGAGGTAATCGTCGTCCACGAGGTGAAAGTCCGATCCCAACAACAGCGACTCTACACCGGACGTGGTATCGGCGCGGAGGAACGGGAGGGCAACGGCGGGATGATCCAGTTCACGCAGGGAGGCGTACTGGTCGGCGCCACCGCCGCACAGCACCCGTGCACCGTCCGCCAGCAGGTGCGGCTGGATGCAGTACCCCACTTCGACAGAGCGTACCGGGCCGTTGTCGGGATCCACCCACGTCAACCGGCGTCCGTCATCCTCATCGATCAGGATTTCGCGCGCACTGATCCAACGCCCGGACAATGGAAGCGCCGTGGGTGCAACCGTTTTGACGGGACCACCGGCCACGGCAGTCACACGCAGTTCATTGCCTGCGGTGAACGCAATCCGCGTTCCGTCGGGAGAGAGCATCGGCTTGCCGACGACACCTTCTGTACCGGGAATGGCCCGCACCTCCTGTCCGTCCGTCCGGCGCAGCCAGAGCGAAGACTGTCCCGCGGTGCGCGTGATGTACACGAAGAACGATCCGTCACGGGCGAGCACGAACGCTTCGGACTGGTCGCCGACGTCCATGGGCGCGGTGATGGGCAGGCCGAGGTCGCGCGCGCCGCTCGCTGGCTCGCCAAGGCTCAGTCCAATGGCGAGTCCCGCGACTGCCGTGGCGGTGGCAATCGCCGCGATGACCCAGCGTGACTTCGGGCGTGACGCAGCCGACGCATCGAGCGCGGCGTCGGCACCATAGCGAAACGCTGGATCACCAAGCGCCGCGGCGAATGCCTTCGTACTCTCGAAGCGATCGGCAGGCAGTTTCTCGAGCGCCTTGGCCACGGCGGCGTCCACGTTCGATGGCACGGCCTTCCGCAGCTTCGTCACCGGCTGCGCAGGCTCGGTGATGATCTTCATGATGATCTGCTGCGCCGAGTTGCCCATGTGGGGCGGCTCGCCGCTGAGCATCTCGTAGCAGACACTCGCCAGCGAATACTGGTCGCTGCGGGCGGTGATATCCTTCTCGGCGGTGGCCTGCTCGGGGCTCATATAGTGGGGCGTGCCGAGGCTGAGTCCCGTTTCCGTCATGCGCCCGCCGGCTGCGGCGCTGACCGCCAGCGCGATGCCGAAGTCAGCCACCACCGGTCGCCCGTCTTGCAGCAGGATGTTCTCCGGCTTGATGTCCCGGTGGACCACACCCTGACGATGCGCCTGCTCAAGTGCGTCGGCCACGGCAATGGTGATGCGCACCGCCTCTTCCACGCCCAGCTGCGTCTCGCGGTCGAGTTTCGCGCGCAGCGTCTCGCCGTCGATGAACGGCATCACGTAGTACAGAAAGCCGTCGGCCTCGCCGCTGTCGAAGAGCGGGAGAATGTGCGGGTGCTGAAGCGCGGCGGTGGTCTTGATCTCGACCACGAATCGCTCGGCGCCAATGACGGCCGCGAGTTCGGGCTTGAGCACCTTGACGGCGACCTTGCGGTCATGCTTCACGTCGTGCGCGAGGTAGACCGTAGCCATGCCGCCGGCGCCGAGTTCGCGTTCAATGCGGTAGCGGCCCGCGAGGGCGGCGGTCAGGCGTGACTCCACCGTGTTCATCGCTGCCCCTCGTCGACGGCGCGCTTCATGCGCGTCACGAAATCCGGGATGAACCGCAGGAACCTCGCGTCGTTTTGCTCCGGGCTGCGCGAGTAGATGATGCCGCCGTCCCATGACGGACGGTGGGACCAGCCCGGCGTGTCGATGAAGCGCGAGTCGCGTCCCCACTCCACCGATGGGCCGGCGAGCGCGCCGGTCGTCGGGTCGAACTGCGCGAGTGCCCAGAGCACCCCGGTGCGATACAGCAGCGCCGTGGACGAGAGCCAGAGCGGCTCCACGGCGCCGCTGGCCACCTGCAGCTGTCCAGCGCTCGGCGGGAACGGACCCACGAAGAGCTGGTACTCGGTGGACGAGTGCCAGGCGAAGCGTCGGCCGTCGGGTGACACCGTGGCATAAAAGGCGTCGGTCGCGACGGTATCAACGCGCACCGGTCGTATGGTTGGGTTGAGCCGGAACGAGACGGCGAGCGTCGCGTCGCGCACGAGGAGCAGCGTGTCGGCGTGGAAGTCGAGCGCGTCGTACGCCTGGTCGCCGCGCAGCAGTGTGTCCGGTGCCGTCGTGCTGCGTGGGGAGCCGAACAGCAGTGCCGGGCCCGACTTGTCGACGATGCGCACCGCGATCCGGTCGCCCTGAGGATTCCAGAGCGGTGCGTCGATCTGGGCCGCCCGCATCCAGACCTGTCGCGCGCCGCTGCGGAGGTCGTAGATGCGCAACTCCTGCTGGGTGGGCGTGGCCACCACGGCGGCCAGCCGAGAGCCGTCACGTGTGAGGTCGAAGCGCAAAAAGTTCGCGCGTTCGATGGTGAGTGGTGCCGGGGCTTTTCCGGTGTGAAGCCGCACCATTTCCCCGGTCCTCGAATCCCCAGTGGGCGCGAAGGCCAGCATGCCGCTGGACGAGAGGGCGACTTGTGCCGCACCCACGGCATCGCGACGAATGCCACGCGCGATCGTGACGGGCCGGTCGAGTAGCCGGGCCTGCCGGTCATACCGGGCGGCCCGCAGTTCGCCATCGAGCGACACGAAGAACATGTACCGATCATCGACGATGTGGAACGCCACGCCCGCGACCGGTGCCCCCGGAGCGCCGTCGGCCTGACGCGATCGCACCGGCACCACATCGCCGGAGATGGGGTCCAGCAGCGTTGCCGTCTCGTTAAAGCTGCAGAGGACGCGCTGATCAGCCTCGATCCAGTGGCCGAAGACGCACCGCGACACAGCGGACGTCCCTCGATTTTCCACGGCGCCGGACTCGGGGTCGAGCCAGATCGGCCGAGTGTTATCGGCCCCGATCACGAGCACGCGTGACGGTGTGACCCATTCGATGGTGCTCGGCGTTTCGGTTTCCAGCAGCCGTCGCGGCTCGCCACCTTCGATGGGAAGGATCAACAGGGGATCTCCACCGGCAGAGAATACGATGCGCGTCCCGTCGGGGGAGATGCGGGGCAGGCTGCCACCGGCGGTGCCCGCGATGCGACGCGCGGATGCATCCACGAGGCTCCGGTACCAGAGCGCCGTGGAGTCGCCCTCGACGGCGGTATAGACCACAAAGTCGCCCGACGGCGAGACCGAGAGGCGGGTGCCCGCCGCTCCGAATCCGGTGGAGCCGATGGTCGCCGAGGAGCTCAACGGCGCGCTGTCCGGAAGCGCCGCGTCGAACATGCGGGCCGGTTCGGCAGTGGCCGGTCGCAGGAATGCCCAGGCGGCCAGTGCCAGCGCGGCAACCGTTGTGACGGCGAGGGCTGCGTTGACGCGACGGCGGGAGTGGGCCTGCCCCGCGTCGTAGGTCATGCCCGCGCGGGAGCCGCCGGTGAATGCACCGCTGCCTGTCAGCGCCGGCGCATCAGCGCGCAGCGCCGCCACGAACTCGCCAATCGACGAGAAGCGATCGGCCGGCAGCTTGGCGAGCGCCCGCAGCACTGCCGCCTCGACGGCCGGCGGTACGGTGTCGCGCACGGTGCTGATCGGCGCAGGCCTTTCCGTGAGGACCCGCGCCACGATGGCCTGCACACTCGACCCGGTGAACGGCGGATCGCCGGTGAGCATCTCGTAGGTCACCGCGCCGAGTGCATACAGGTCGGTGCGCGCATCGATGTGCCGCTCGCCCATGGCCTGCTCGGGGCTCATGTACTGCGGCGTGCCCAGACTGAGCCCGGTCTGCGTCATGCGGGAGCCGCCCGCGCTCTGCACGGCGAGGGCGATGCCGAAGTCGGCCACCAGCGCGTGCCCGCGCTGCAGCAGGATGTTCTCCGGCTTGATGTCGCGGTGGATCACGCCCAAGGCATGGGCGCTCTCCAGGGCGTCGGCCACCTCGCGCGTGATCCGGAGGGCGTCCTCCACCGGGAGCTGGCGTTCCCGCTCGAGCCGTGCGCGCAGCGTCTCGCCGGCAATGAACGGCATCACGTAGAACAGGAACGTGTCGGCGCTGCCGCTGTCGAGCAGCGGCAAGATGTGCGGGTGCTGGAGCCGCGCGGTGGTCTTGATTTCGCTCAGGAACCGATCTCCACCGAGCGCGGCGGCGAGCTCCGGATGCAGCACCTTGATGGCGACGTCGCGTTCGTGGCGCAGGTCGTGCGCGAGGTAGACCGTGGCCATGCCGCCCGCGCCGAGTTCGCGTTCGATGCGGTAGCGACCCGCGAGCGCAGCGGTCAGGCGCTCGATGGCGTCAGCCATGGCGTGGGTGGGAGACGATGGCGTGCGGATGGGTTCGTTTCATCGTCCGCAACGTACGTCGCAGTGCGCGACACGAACAGGCGGCGTGACAATGGTGATGCGAACTCGGGCGGCAGGCGTATAGTGGCCGACGCCAACATTGCTGTGCGCCGATGTTCATACTACCGTAATACGTATTACCCAATACGCATTACGGAGGAGTGATGCACGTGTCTACCTTGACGTCCAAGTACCAGGCCACGATTCCGCGCGCCATACGCGAGGCGCTGGGGCTCGGCGCGGGCGATCGGATCGAGTTCACATTCGACGCAGACGGCGTGCGCGTACGCCGAGCGCTTCCGGAGCGCGGCGAGTTGCACGCGCTCGAAGCCACGCTCGCACCGGAATGGGAATCCACGCCCGATGACATCGGCTATGCCAACCTATAAGCCTGGCGATGTGGTGGTGGTGCCGTTTCCCTTCTCCGACCGCGACGCCACCAAGCGTCGCCCGGCACTCGTCTGCTCCAGCTCCGCGTTCAACAACACGTCACAACATCTCGTGCTGGCCATGATCACCACGGCCGGTCACGAGCAGTGGCCCGGCGACGTGCGCATCCGTGATCGTGCGGCCACAGGACTTCCCGTGCCATCCATTGTGCGGTGGAAGCTGTTCACGCTGGACCGCTCACTCGTGCTGCGGAGCGTTGGCGCGTTATCGGCGCGCGACCGGACAACATGTCGAAAGCGGCAGCCTGTGGCGTTGTGAGACTGCGTGGGGATGCACTCGCTCTCGCGCGCTGCAGCTGCACCACACGCTTGTTGCAGGCGTCGATTCAGCTTTGCGGAGTGTGGGTCTTTGTGCACAACTCCGCGACGTCGATCGCGAGCGTTGGCGCACCGTCAGTTGGCCCCCACGCAATCGACTCGCGATGCAACTGCGGAAATTCCGAGTGCGCCGTCCACCGCTCGAACGTTCGCGTCTCGATGTCCACGAGCCACACTTCAACGACACCGTGCGCGAGATACGCCGGACGTTTGCGATGTCGGTCGGTCTTCGTGGTGGATGGGCTCAGGATCTCGATTACCAGCGCCGGCGGTGGCATGGCACGCCAGTCCTCGATGCTGCGACCGGCCGGAACCGCGTACACCGCGAGATCGGGCTCCAGCCACGTGGTTTCATTGATGAACACACCACCCGGCGCAAGAAACTCCCAGCCAGGATTTGCAGCGCACCACTGCCCGACGACGACGGTGAGTCGCGCAGAAATCCGCTGGTGCCGTACCGCAGGCATCGGCGTCACCAACAACTCGCCGTGCAGGATCTCGTAGCGATTGCCGTCGGCGGGCAACTGTTCGAGATCCGCCACCGTCCAGAGTGATCGTGGCGGAATGGGCGTGGAGAGCGGCATAGCCATACTATCGGCTCGGCGGGAAGGATTGCGCAAGGGGCGAACATGGGCCGAGGATAGTGCGGTCTGGGCTGACGGCCTGTACCGGATTGTTGCGTGACGAAGCAATGGTGCGCGCCAAGGTTGAGCTCGTCCGCAACAGCAGAGTACGTCGCTTGCGACAATCGGAAGTGCACAACACACTTGTGTAGCCACCAGCCTTGGGCGGATGCCAGTTGAGCTATTCTGACGAACTCACGTTGGCCTTTGCGGGACGCTACGCGATCGAGTCAGAGATCGGCGAAGGTGGCAGCGCGCGCGTGTTTGCCGCGCGTGACCTCAAGCACGATCGACAGGTCGCGATCAAGATCCTCAAGCTGGGCGTGACGCAAGGCATCACGGTTGATCGATTCCTGCGTGAGATTCGTGTCGACGCGCAGCTGCAGCATCCTCGAATACTGCCGCTCTACGACTCCGGCGAAGTGCTCGGCGTACCGTACTTCGTGATGCCACTGGTTGCGAATACGTCCATCCGTGCGCTGCTGCAACGCGAAGGCCAGCTGCCCGTGGCGCAGGCGATTCGTATCACCACGCAGGTGGCGGACGCGCTGCAGTATCTGCATTCGCGCGGCCTCGTCCACCGCGACGTGAAGCCGGAGAACATCCTCTGGCAAGATGACAATGTGTGGTTGGCGGACTTTGGCATCGTACGCGCACTCGAAGACGCGCGCACCGCCAATATCACGGTCACCGGCACCGCCATTGGAACGCCCGCGTACATGAGTCCCGAGCAGCGACTCGGCGCGCCAAACATCGATGGGCGAAGTGATCAGTATAGTCTCGCCTGTGTCCTGTACGAGATGCTCGTCGGAATACCGCCGAGTATACGTGAGATCGCGAGTGGTCAGTCTGTGCTCAACGGCGCGCGGGTCACGCCGGTGCGGTCGACGCGCACCGATGTTCCGGCGGCGCTCGATGAGGCGCTCTCGCGCGCGCTCCGATTTGACGAGAACGAACGCTGGCCAAGCGTGCAAGCGTTCGCTCAGCATCTGGCGGACGTGAGCAACCTTGCGACACCGTCCAGCGTGCCGGCTGCATCACCGTTTGGCCGGTCTGCGCGTCGAACCACAGTGCTCGCTGCGGTAGCGGCAGTGGCGGTCGGTATCTGGTGGTTGATCGGCACGCCAACGCCGACACTCGATGCGATGACCGTCGCGGTGCTTCCGCTCGCACACGAAGGGGCTGCGCCCGGACATGTCATCGACGGCGATGACTGCTCGCGTTTCCTTCGCGACGCCGTTGGACGCTGGACAGGCATTCATCACGTCGACGACATGCGACTGCGCGACGTTCGTCTGAGACGAGGACGGCCAGAGTCGCTTCAGGACGCCATGGAGATGGCAAGGCAACTCGGCGCGGGTCTCGCCGTGTGGGGCGTGCTCGGCCCCATCCGCCCCGAGACGGGAAGCTCCGTGCGTACCATCCGCGTTTTTCTGTACGATGCCGCCGATGGCTCGACGATGTCGCAGGCCACTGGCATCGTCAGTGCCAACTCCAGTACGTCGGATGAGTTTCAGATTCTCGTCGACTCCCTGTTGATTGGAACGGTTGGCCCCGCGACGCACGTCCGCGTGAGTGGCAGTCGTGACTTTGCAGCGGTGCGTGCCTATCTCGATGGACACCGTGCGCTCGACCACTTTGATCTTGCCAACGCGTCGCGATCGTTTCGCCACGCTGTTGAAGTCGACCCCCAGTTTGGTCTGGCCTATCTCTGGCTTGCCTGGAGCACGCTCTGGCTGCCCGAATCACGCGCCGGCGACTGGGGCGCCGCGGCCTCGCGTGCGCTGGCCGTGGGAGCTGGACTGACAACGCGCGACAGTGTGCATGCGCGCGCACTTGTCAGCATGAATGATCGGCGTTTCGCGGAAGCATGCGACCTGTTTCGGGGACTGACCGTAAGTGAGCCGGGTGACTTCGCGGCGTGGTACGGTCTGGGAGAGTGCCTGTCGGCCGATGTCACGGTCGAACCCAGCGACGCGTCGCCGTCGGGCTGGCGATTCCGCACGAGTATCCACGAAGCGATTGCGGCCTACGAGAAGGCCGTCGAGCTGGTACCGGCGTTCAGCGACGCGATGGGCCAGCGCGCTCAGGAACGCATTTCGCGGTGGCTCTTCGTGCAGACCGGCCGGTACCGACCAGGCATGAGCGCCGACTCAACAGGCTTTGCGGCGTGGCCGTCGCTTGACGAAGATACGCTCGCATTTATCCCGTTCCCGCAGCGGGCGGTATTCGCCGGCACTCCCGGCACCCGTGCGCCGTCGTACCACCAGGCGCTGCAGCGCAATCTTGATCGCGCGCTGGCACTCGTGAATCGATGGGTTCGTCTCGATTCCTCGAATGTCCTGGCGCTCGAAACGCTGGCACTCACTCGCGAGGCCAACGACGAGTTGCTGCGATTGCGTCGCGCCGAAGTGGGATTGCAACTCACCGGCATGAATGCGTTGCAGCAGGCACGTTCGCGCGCGACTGGCGAAGCGGCGCTTCGCCTCGCTGCGATCAACGTGCGATTTCTCATCAAGATCGATCGATATGCCGAGGCCAAGCGAATGGCCGATTCGCTGCTGCAAGCCGTGCCGTTGGATACAGCGCCTGCGGCCAACTCCAACTGGATGTACGGTTTGGCAATGCTCACCGGACGCGTTGGCGCCGCGATCGAATGGGGTCGGCGCGCGTCCGCGCTGAATTATCGAGATGCGCTGCGCCCGGACCAGAATATTCCGCCTGAGCTCACGATGGCTGCAGCTGATGCCTCCACCTTTTCCGCGTTCGGCGCACCGCCCGGCAGTATTCGCCGGGCGTTGACGCGAACCGAGAACGCCATCGCAGCGCAGTCAGAGACACGTGCAGAATCAGCACGACAACAGTTTGTCGAATCTCCACTGCTGCTCGCGTGGCCGTCGCTTGGTCCAGCCGTGCCACCGCCGTCACGCGCGAGCGGGAGAAACCGGTGGCTCGGCGTACAGCTGGCGATCGCCAGCGGCGACACGACGGCTGCGCGGCACGAGATGTGGCAAGCCGACTCCGCTGCGATTCGTGGTGGCGTCGCTGAAGTGGCATTTGAAATTGCGCTGCTGAACAGTCATCTCTGGCTCGCGTTGGGCGATACCGCGAGCGCCCAGCGCGTGGTGAGCACCGCGATTGATCTGGTGCGAATCAGTGGCGATCAGTTGATCGAGAGCCCCACTGCGACAGCGGCGTTTGTCCGCCTGCTGGTGCAACGCACGGCGCTCGCTGACGTGCGTCAGAACGAAGCAGAATCCCGTGTTTGGGGAACACGCGCCGCTCTGCTGTGGAGCGATGCTGATCCCATGCTGGAACGTACGATGAGACCGGTTTCCCGTTGGCGCAACGTTCAACCTTCCGGGGGTGTTCGGTGAACGCAGTTAGACGCAGTGAACGTAGCCGTCGCATATTCGTGCTGGGCGTGGTTGGATGTGTGATGTTGGCGTGCAACGCCAGTCCACCGGATACCGTACGCGAGGCCTCGTCGCAGGCTGAAGGCATTCCCGCGCCGGATACGTCTTTGAACGACGCGTCACCGGCGGCTGACTTCTTCCGCTACGGTGATTCGCTGCGTTTCGCCGCCGATACACCGGGTACGGTTTCGTTTTCCCGCGTGGTCGGCGGTGTGACCGCAACGCTGCGCATTCGCAGCGAACTGAGGCTGCCGTTGACAGACTCGGCGGCCTATGTGCGAGGTCGCATTGTCGCCAAGTTCGAGACCGTTGGTGCCACGTCTCCCTACAACACACCCGTTGGCAACGCCTATCTGTGGGTGAGGGATACCGGCGGCGGCAACCTGCGCGGCACGCTCGTCTGGCGTGACTACGTGACCGGTGCCACGGGAAACACGGCGGTACCGTACTATCTGCACAGTTCGAGCAGCCCGCGCACGTCTGTCCTTCCCGAGTGCGAGGACCTCAGCAGTGCGGCGGGCGACACGGTTCGCTATTGCTGCTGGTGCTTCGATGGTCGTCGGAATTGTGGCATGACGGAGGCAATGAGCATGGCCGACCTGGACGCGCTGCTGAGTCGAGTTGGTCGACGGCCGTAGATGCTGCGGTGTGTGAATGGTCGTGGGCGAGTAGCGCGGGCACAATGGATGGGTCTGCCGCTGAACCGGCGTGAGCACGTGCACGGCATGTTGACGTCCGTACTGGAGCATCAAGCGTTCTATTCGACAAACCTGCTCAGGAGTGCAACGTGGAAATGCGCACCAACGCACTGGACTTGACCCGGCTACGCGGACACCAAGCTAACTCCAAATTGATTGTCGGGGTGGAGGTGTCACGATTTGGAAGGCAGCGAAATCGACGAAGCGGACGCGGCGGATATTCAGTGCCGAGTTCAAAGATTATGGCAAAGGGCAACGTTGCGAAAAAGCGCCGTGGACACGCAGTAGGTGCGAATATTGGGCCGCGCAACCTCGCCAGCGCAGATGCAGTGAATTTTTAGAGGTGCTCATCAGCGAGAAGCTGATGCCACTGGTAATTCTTACACACTTTTGTTGACGAATGGCCTAATTCGAGCTACCTTGCGCAGCATGAGTTCTTCCTCCGTCCCGCTCGCCGGCTTCAAGGGTCTGCGCAGCGACCTTCTGGTCGCGCTGCGCAAAGACCAGCCGCTGACGGCGAAAGAGTTGGGTGTGCGCTTCGGTCTCACGGCCAACGCATTCCGCCGCCATCTGAAGGAGTTGGGCAATGCCGGGCTCGTGCGCTTCCGCCGCGAAGTGCGCGGCGTCGGCGGGCCGGAGTACGCGTACTCGCTCACCGAACTGGGTGAGCAGCTCTTCCAGCGCTCTTACGCGAGTCCGCTCGCCGATGCCCTCGAAGTGGTGCGCGCCGAGCAGGGGAGCGAAGGGGTTGTCCGCATCTTCCGCCGCCGGTGGGGGGCACTCGCCGATGCGGCCAGGCCCGTGCTCGCCACGATGCCGCTCGCCGAACGGGCCCGTGCCGTCGCCGCGATGCTCACCGATAACGGCTACATGGCGGAATCGGAATCGGCGTCGCCCCACGCGGTGCTCATCCGCGCGCACAACTGCGCGCTGCGCGAAATCGCGCAGCAGTTCCCCGAAGTGTGCAGCGCCGAGGTGGCGTTCATCGAGGACGTGCTCGGCACCGTCGTCGAGCGGCGGTCACACATGATGCACGGCTGCACGTCGTGCGAGTACGTGGCGCACGAAGCCGCGCGCGCCATCAAGGGCACAGCATGAACCGCCACCACCACACAGCTCACGAGAGGAACGACCAGTGACGTATGTCATTACTCAAGCCTGCATCGGCACCAAGGACAAGTCCTGCGTGGACGTGTGCCCAGTGGATTGCATTTACGAGGGGCCGGACATGCTGTACATCCACCCGGACGAGTGCATCGACTGTGGCGCATGCGAGCCAGAATGCCCGGTGACGGCGATTTTCACGGATATGGATGTGCCGGCGAATCAGACGCAGTACGTGAAGATCAACGCGGACGCTTTCAAGAGTGCGACGCCGCCGCATCCGCCGACACGCTGAGATGCGAACCGACCCGTCTTCCCCGTGCTTCGGCACTATCAAAAGAACCTGAGACATGCAGAACACCGAACCGCACCATGACCACGCGCCAAGTGCGCACTCCCAGCCTTCCGTCGGCCCTGAAAAACTGCCGGGAATCAGGCACGTCATCGCGGTGGCCAGCGGCAAGGGCGGCGTGGGCAAGTCTACCGTCAGCGTCAATCTCGCGCTCGCGCTTCAGCAACTCGGCAGTCGCGTCGGGCTGCTTGACGCGGACATCCTGGGCCCGAGCATTCCCGTCATGCTTGGACTTCCCACCGGCCAGAAGCCCGAGACGACCGCGGACCAGAAGATCGTCCCCGCAGAACGGCACGGCCTGAAGGCGATATCGATGGGGATGCTCACCGGGGACGATAACCCGGCCATCTTGCGCGGACCGATGGTGGGCAAGTACCTGAAAATGTTCATCGGTTCGGTGCAGTGGGGACAGCTCGACTATTTGATTATTGACTTCCCGCCCGGAACCGGCGACACGCAACTGACCTTGGCCCAGAGCGTTCCCCTGTCCGGCGCGGTCGTCGTGACGACGCCGCAGGATGTGAGCCTCAAGATCGCCCGTCGCGGGCTGCGGGCGTTCGAGACGCTGAATGTCACCATCCTCGGCATCGTCGAGAACATGAGCAGCTTCACCTGTCCTCACTGTGGAGAGGACACCGACATCTTCCGCCGTGGCGGTGGCGAGCGGATGAGCCGGGAGCTCGGCATCCGATTCCTGGGTGCCATTCCGCTCGACGCCGACATCGTCACTGGTGGGGACGAGGGTCGTCCGATCGTGGCGGAGAAGCCGCACTCCGTCGCAGCCCAGGCCTATGTCGCGATCGCGTCGGCGCTTGCCAGTCGACTCGAGGCGCTGCCCACCACGGCGCTGGGAGCATTCGCCTGGAACTGGGAAACGAACGAGAGTGAGCCGGCTTGGGTGGAAAGCGCAGTCCAGCCGATGGGCTCTCCAACCACGCCCGTCGGTTTCCGCCGGCGCGATGCGCGCACGTTGTCTGTGCTCTGGGAGGACGGGCGCCGTGACGACTTCGACGTCCGGGACCTTCGACTGGCATGTCCGTGCGCCCTCTGCATCGAGGAAATGAGCGGACGGCCGCTCCTCGATCCAAAGAGCGTGCCGCCGGACGTGGCCCCCCTTACGATCTCCAGCGCAGGCAACTACGCCATCGTATTCCGCTGGAACGACGGCCACAGTACCGGGATCTACTCGTTGAAGCACCTGCGGGCCCTCGCGGAGCAGTTCGCCGCCAAGGTGGTGGACGATGTTTGATGTCGTGCCTCTGGAAGAGACGATCACGATCCGCGCCGAGACGTCCGTCGCCGATCCCGACACGTGCAAGTTCACCGTAAGCCGGACGGTGCATCCGGGCGGCCCCTTCTTCTTCCACGCCAAAGAATTGGCCGCTGGTTCACCCCTCGCAGAGCGGTTGTTCGCGCTTCCCGGCGTCGCCAACGTGCTCGTTACAGAAAACGTCGTGGCGGTCGGGAAGCACTCAGGCGCCTCGTGGTCCGCACTGAAATCGGGGATCGGAACGGTCATCCGTGCGCAGCTCGTCTCAGGGGTACCGGCCATCCGCGACGCCCCTCGCACGGCAGGAGCGTCGGGGCGCACCGACGCGGAGGTTCGCACGGTTATCCAGGAACTCCTGGACCGGCAAGTCAACCCTGCCATCAAGGGCCACGGCGGGAAGATTTCCATTGTTGATGTGAGGGACGGAAACCTCTTTGTCACCATGAGTGGTGGGTGCCAGGGATGCGCGGCCTCGCAACTGACTCTTCGACGCGGGTTCGAGGTCAAGGTGCGCAAGGTCGCACCGGAGATCGTGGACATCGTCGACACGACGGACCACACGGCGGGGAAGAAGCCATTCTACGAGCGCGCAACGAGTGCTGCAGGTCGGGGTTCGAACCTGAGTAATAAGGCGGAGCACGAGCGTGGATGAGCAGACGCGTTGCACCCTCTCCACGAGCACTGCTCATCTGGGCCGAAGAACCAGCGCGGAGTCGAGGGTGGATTCAATCGGTCGTTGCAACACCGACCCGTATCGGAACTTGTCCATGGTGGCAACGGTAAGGTTCGCGACCCCGTTCTCCACCCGCGAGACTACCGACTGCGTCGTGCGTGCTGAATGGGCGAGATCATCTTGCGTCCACGCAAGCGCGATTCGGCGGCGCACCACCTCGTCGGCGAAGTCCTGCGCCGTCGAGACCTCATTCGCTGCGGCTGCGTAGTCAGGGTTGGCCCTGGCGGGCGCGACAAAATAGTCGTCGATATTCATATTCAACTCCTTCCCATGTCTGCAAAATGGTAGTCCTACCTCCATTTTGAGTCCCAACGGGGATACAGTCGGGAGATTCCTACAGACCCCAACCTCCAGCTTCTTCCTCTTCGGCCCGCGAGGCGTTCGTCCCTCGCAAGGCAGTGGAGGGCTTCCGCGAGGTCCTTGAGGATCTGCTGGTCGCCTACCGTCTCCCGGTTTTCACGAAACGGGCGCAGCGTGCAACGGTTGCGCACCCCAAGTTCTACTTCTTCGATGCGGGGGTGTATCGGTCGCTGCGACCTACCGGCCCACTCGACCGTCCCTCGGAGATAGACGGGGCCGCGCTGGAAGGGTTGGTAGCGCAGCATCTCCGGGCGTGGATTGCTTACACACCGGAAGCGCACGAACTGTTCTACTGGCGAACGCGGTCGGGGGTCGAGGTAGACTGTGTCGTGTACGGCGCGACGCATTTTTTCGCGGTCGAGGTGAAGAAGAGCGATCGCGTGCGCGGTGACGACGTGCGGGGATTGTTGGTCTTTCGAAAAGACTATCCGGAGTGTCGCCCGATTCTGCTCCATCGCGGCCCGGGTCGGCTGGAGATCGATGCAATTCCCTGTTGGCCGGTCGAGGACTTTCTCAGCGGACTGCGTCCCGGCTATGGCGGTGTGCCCGGCATCGGGGCCGGGTAGCCGGGGTTCACTGCGCAGGCATGAGCAGCATCGTCCTTGCGGTGACGCGGCTGCGTGACTCGTTAGGCGGCCATACCACCGTGCGGCGCCAGGCCAAGGAGCGGACGCGCGCCGGCGCAAGCAGTCCATCGTGCAAGCACAGGTCGGTGATTCCAGTTCACCTTGCGTCGCTGATTGTAGCGGTCCTCGTGGCCTCGTACTCGATGCTATCCCCCCGACACCTATCCCGTACCCGCGTGCGCAGCCTGCCACTTGTCACGGTACGCGAGTGTCCGGGCGTACGCTGGCCGACCTAACGCGAGCAGCGCACACGCGACCACGAGCGACGCCACCATGACGATGGTCAGCGAATACCGGACGGCGTCGTCGCGTCCAAACACGTAGTCGGTGAAGAGCGCCACCGCCGTCGGCCCCAATCCCAGGCCGATGATGTTCACGACAAAGAGGTAGAGCGCGGATATCTGTGCGCGCATACGATTCGGCGTCAACTCCTGCACCGCGGCCGCCGCTGCGCCATACGGGAAGGCGCCGAAGAACGTCATCGGCGCGAGCAGCACCGCCGCGAGCGACCCCGTGGACGCCAGCGGGAAGAGCGCGGTAACGCACAGCATACCGGCGGCGCCGATCAGACAGGTACGCATCTTCGCATCCGCGAGTCCGCGGCGAAGCGCGCGATCCGCGTAGTGGCCTCCGGACATGATCCCGAGTGTGCCGAACACCATGATGATCACGCCGTACACCAGCCCTATGCGTGGCAGCGTCCAGCCGAAGTTGCGGACGAAGATCGAGGGTATCCACGCATTGGCTGCGTAGGCGGCGAGAGAGACAAAGGCGATCCCTACATGGTGGCAGCCGAACATGCGGGCATTGTCGCGCACGTACCGCGCGGTCTCGGCCGTCGGAAGGGGACGCGCGGTCGCCCCACGTCTCACGGGTTCGCGCACCGTCAACACGAGCAATGCAATTAGGAGACCGGGCAGCCCGACCGCGAAAAACACGGTACGCCAGGGCTCGACGGCGCCAACGATCGGGAGCATCCAGAGGCCGGCCGCACTCACCGCCTTGATCACCAGTCCGCCGATAATGAGTGCGAGCCCGCCGCCGATATAGATGCCTGACGAGTAGACACTGAGGGCCGTCGAGAGCCGCTCCTTCGGGAAATAATCGGTGAGCAGCGAGTACGCGGCCGGCGACAGCGCCGCCTCGCCAACACCGACGCCTACGCGCGCGAGGAAAAACTGGTTGAAGGTGCGCGCGAGGCCACAGAGTGCAGTGGTCACGCTCCACACGGCGATGCCCCACGCCATGATCGCTCGGCGACTCCGCGAATCGGCCAACCGGCCGATCGGTAGACCGAGCACCGTGTAGAGCACGGCGAAGGAGAGCCCCATGAGGAGACTCATGCCGGTATCGCTGATTCCGAGGTCGCGCCGAATGGGGGCGACGAGCAGCGACAGAATCTGGCGATCGATGAACGATGAGATGTACGCGAGCGTGAGCACAGCGACGACGAACCACGCATATCGCGGACGAGGGTAGGGATCACTCGCCGACGTAGGCACCGTGCCATCGGCCGCAACGTGTTTCTCAGGGCTCAAGGTCTGCTCCAGGTGGTGGTCTCGTATTCCCAAAGCATACGGCGCAGACTGCGCCTCCGTCAGCGTTTCGCGTGCCCCTTTTTCTTATCGGTGTCCCTCACCCACGTCTGCTCCCCTTCGCAGCGCTGGCGTTCGCGCTCGACGACTTCAAACAGGTAACCCCCAACTTCCGCCCTCGCGTGACCACCACCGAGCCAGCGGCGTCCATCCATGACTGCGCTCCCTCACCCGTCGGGGCGACTTCGCCGTACCCGGACACTCATGGCACCCGCTTCGCCCGAGTCCCAAACCGCAGTCCCCACAAGGCGTCGTGAATGCACGAAGCGACGGGCATGAAACGCCTGCTGGGAGCAATCGGCTCGCTGGCGAGACGTCTTGCCGCCTCGACGACGGTGGCGAAGGCTCGCCTAGCCTCGCCAATAGAAACTCCCGAGGGAAGCCTGCGCGCGGTATTCGAGCATTCCGCTGTCGGCATCGCTCTCCTTGACCGATCGTCGGGCATCGTGCACGCCAATGCGGCACTCGAACGTTTTCTCGGGCTCGAGCTGTCGGAACTGAGCGGTCGTCGAATCACGGACTTCTCATCCGCCGAAGACGCCCAGGCGACGGCGTTGATGTTGGACGAGGTGGCCTCCGGCGCTCGCGAAAATGTCGCGGCCGAAGCCAGATTCGTGCGCCGCGACGGCAGCATCGGCTGGGGGGCGCTCTCGGTGTCATCGGCAGGCCAGTGCGCTGGTGTGCAGTTGATCGCCGTGCTGCAGGACGTGACCGAACGCAAGGCGCTCGAAGCAGAGCTGGTGCACCAGGCGACGCACGATTCGCTCACCGAACTCCCCAACCGCGCGCTCTTTCGTGAGCGCGTTGCGCACGCACTGACACGGAGTGCGCGCGATGCGCAACGGATCGCGGTGATCGTGCTCGACCTCGACAATTTCAAGGAAGTCAACGATACCGAGGGTCACGGGGCGGGCGACCGTCTGCTGCAGGTAGTTAGCCGACGGCTGCTCAGTGCCATCCGTGGCTGCGACTCTGTAGCGCGACTCGGCGGAGACGAGTTCGGCGTGCTGCTCGAGCAGGTAGATGCGCTGGCCGGCGCCGAGTCCGTGGTAGAGCGAATCGTCTCCTCACTTCGGTACCCGGTAGAACTGGGAACCGAGCGAAGCTTCTCCGTCTGTGCCAGCGTGGGCATCGCGGTCTACTCCGGCCAGGAGGATACGGAAGAACTGCTACGCAACGCGGATGTGGCCATGTACGAGGCGAAGCTCCGCACCCCCGGACGATGGGTCGTCTTCGACCGCGCCATGCACACGGCCCTCATCGACCGGGTCTCGCTCGAAGCGGACCTGCGCACTGCACTCGAACGTTGTCAGCTCGTCGAACGTCCGCGCCTCGCGAATACCGGCATCTTTCCGGCCTTCGACTCCGTTCGCCGGCTGCCGCCAGAGTTCACGGTGGCCTATCAGCCGATCGTCGATCTGCAATCGTTGAAGATCACTGGCGTCGAGGCGCTGGCGCGGTGGACACATCCCACGCGTGGACCGGTGTCACCGGAAGCGTTTATTCCTCTCGCAGAACGGAGTGGCGTGATCGCCTCGTTAGGGCGGTGGATCCTGCGCGAGGCGAGCCGACAGGGCGCGGCGTGGAACGCCACGCGCCAGGACGCTCCGCTCACGATCACCGTGAACCTGTCGGGGAAGCAGCTCGAGCTTGAGGGTATCGTCGCCGAGGTCGATTCGGTGCTGCGTGAAACGGGGCTGGCGCCGACGCAGCTCGTGCTGGAGATCACGGAGACGGTCATCATGCAGAACGCGGAGAGCACGCTCACCCGTCTGCGGAGTCTCAAGCGTCTCGGGGTTCGTCTGGCGATCGACGATTTCGGTACCGGTTATTCTTCGCTCTCGTACCTGCAGCGCTTCCCGGTCGACATCGTGAAGATCGACCGCGTCTTCATTGACGGATTGCGCCACGGAACCGATGGTCTCGCGCTCGTTCGCACCATTCTCGCGTTGGCGGACATGCTCACGCTGCGCACGATCGCCGAGGGCGTGGAAGATTCCAGCCAGCGCGAGCAGTTGCGGCAATTGGGATGTCACGCCGGTCAGGGCTACCTGTTTGGGCGACCGATGACGGTGACGGAGATCGACGCGCTGCTCGCGGCGGGCACAGCCCGGGCGGCTCCCACACAGTAACGGTGGTGAGTCGGCGTGTGAAGTTGAACGGTCTTTGGGCTCGGACGCGCGCACGCTGGCGGCGCTGGCGAGTTGACGCGGCGAGAGGCATGTTATCCTACACTTCGCACTCGCTCAACTCGGTCCCGACTCCCATGCAGAACGATCGTCAGACTCGCGCGCGGCGTCACGCGCGAGCGCTCCGCACCATGGTGGTCGCCCTCACTACCACACTCGCGACCGGGAGTGTCGGCGCGCAGGTCACCGCCATCAAGGCCGGCCGCCTTGTCGACCCGGAGACGGGAGCGATCGCCACCAACCAGGTGATTCTTCTCGAGCGGGGAAAGTTCACGGCCGTCGGCGCCAACCTAACGATTCCTACGGGCGCCGAGGTCATCGATCTCTCAGCGCTCACGGTACTCCCGGGGCTCGTCGACGCGCACAACCACTTGGCGCTCACGTACAAGGACATTCCCGAGCGCAATAATTACTACATCACGTCGATCCTCGACCCAACGCCGCTGCGCGCCATCCAGGCGGTCTCGAACGGCATCCAGATGCTCGCGTCGGGCTTCACGATCGTTCGCGACATGGGGAACAGCGGCAACTACGCCGACGTGGCCCTGCGACAGGCGATCGAGCAGGGATGGGTCCCCGGCCCCACGATCATCCCGTCCGGCCTTATCATCGGCGGCATGGGCGGGCAGTTCTCGCCGACCCCCGAAATGGCGATGGACCGCAAGATCGTGTACCCCGAGTACCTCGAGGCCGACACGCGGGACGAGATCGTGAAGGCGGTCCGCCAGAATGCGCTGTTTGGCGCGCAGGTGATCAAGATCTGCGTGGACTGCAAGCCGTGGGGCTATACCGTCGACGAGATTCGCCTCGTGATCGCCGAGGCCGCGAAGGCGGGGCTCAAGGTCGAGGGACACGTACAAACGATCGATGGCGGGAAGCGGGCGGTCGAAGCGGGCATCTGGTCCATCGCCCACGACATCGGGATGACCGATGCGCTGCACAAGCAGATGGCGCAGAAGGGCAAGATTCGCTCCTTCCAAGATCGCGGTACGCTTCGATTCCGCATTCAAGACATTCAGGAACTGGGCCGATCGCGCGGCGCCTCCAGCGACCCGGACCTCGTTCTGGGCGATGCCTCGCTGAGCCTGCCGAAGTCCGCGCCGACGCCGAGTTCGGGCAAGCGAAAAGCACCCGCCAGCCCGAAATCCCCGGCCAAGAACGATGCCCCCGATGTCTTCGCGTTCGACCTCGACGACAACGTCGATCTCGGCTCCGATATTGTCATTCCTAAGAGCGGCGCCCAGAGCAAGTCGGCGCCCAAGAGCGGTCGGCGACCTGTCACGCCTCCCATTCAATCCGCCGGCAGCGATAGCGATATCCGGCTTGTCGCCGACGGCAGCGATGTCACATTCTCGGTCCCGCGCGATGCGAAAGTCGCCGACAGCGATGTCAAGATCTCGCCCGATCCGCTCAAGCCGAGAACGGGCATCCATCCGTCGTCAGGCGCCAAGCGC
>ENA-ORBV01006156-ORBV01006156.1-microbial-mat-metagenome-genome-assembly--contig:-NODE-6156-length-21388-cov-6.642157_pt1 | contig 21388 bp, 21 predicted proteins | sample MGYA00237777_ERZ505514 | MGnify/ENA primary metagenome ERZ505514 (study PRJEB26160, sample SAMN06269048) | microbial mat metagenome | isolation source: Oligotrophic lake microbial mat | place... | reverse complement strand
GGCGTGGGTGGGGCCGTTACGACCGGTGCCGGAGGTGCCACTACGGGCGCAGCCGCTATGATGGTCACTGGCGCGGTAGCTTTGGCTGGCGCCGCTGCCGCAGTGACTGGAGGTACCGCCGTCCCCGCCGTAGTGGACGCCGCACCAATGCTGGTGAGGTCTTTCACGTTGCGGGTCAGTTCGGCCGTGCGCTGGGCCGCGTCCTGGGCCGCCTTTTCTAGGGCGATCTTGTCCGCAGCAGCCTTCGCGTCTGCGGCTCCTTTGGACAAGGTGAGCTTGTCCGGTGCCTGAGCACTGGTCTTCTTGTCTTCAACCTGCGTTTGCAGCGCGCCGCTGGCACTGCGACTAGCTGCTGCCACCGGCTGCGTTGGCGCGTTGCTGGCCAGTTTGGCTCTGAAAGCGTTGAAATCCTTGCTCTGTGCAATCACGGTACGGGACGCCTCTGCGTCGGACACACTGGCAGCCTGTTCATCGGTCGGAAGCGTCAGTACAGCCCCGGCCTTGAGCAAGTTCAGATTGCCATTGATGAAGGCATCGGCGTTGGCTCGCAACAATGCAACCAGCATTTGATCGAGTGACACCTGCGATGGTTTGTTGTCGCGGGCGATTGCGCTGGCAGTGTCTCCACGCTGCACCGTGATCTGCTTTGCCCTGGACTGCGGCTTGGCCGGTGCTGCAGCAGGGCTGGCGCGGGTTGTCGCTGCCGCGGACACGGCCGCTGCAGCCGGTGCCGGAGTCGTGTCGACCCTGGCGGACGCCACCGCAGACGCCACCACTTGTGGAGTGGCTGGAGCAATCGGAGCGCGTGAGCGCAAGGCCGGTGGATCGAGCAAGACGGTGTAATCGCGCACGATCTTGCCACTGGCCCAACTGGTTTCCAATATCAGATCGACAAAGGGTTCCGACACCACCCGATCGGTTGCAAGACGGATAAAGGAGCTTCCGTCGGCTCTGCGCTGCAAACTGATCTGGAGGCCGGTCAACGCAGGGTTGAACTCAAGGCCCGCGGCGCGAAACGCCTCAGGCAAGGCAATGACCGATCTGAAGGATGCAGCCTCGTCGGCGGTGATCTGGGGTACGTCGATTTCCGCCCGAAGTGGTTCGCCCAATGCCGACAAAACCGTTATGCGTCCCAGTGCGAGTGCGAAGGCCGAAGACGCGGGAAGCCCAAAAAGCGCAACAACCAACGAGGCAACCGCGGTTTTGCGCCAACCATGTGACTTAGAGATCAATTTATTAGCCTCCGATGTTCGGGCACACCACTACAACCGCGAATTGTGGACGTAAATGCCGCGACACTCTAACCTTGAAAAGGACCATAACATCAATGTCTTAGCCTGACAAGCTAAGAAGCCGCTCAAATCTTTCGCTGCTGTGAGGTCCACCATTCACAGCGGTACGGTGTTGCCAAACGGCAACGTCCAGCAACCTCCAGAAGTGTTTTGCCGCAGTCGTTTTTGTGCTGCCGCTGCTACCGCTCCAGCAGAATGCGCAACATTCGCCGCAGCGGCTCAGCTGCGCCCCACAAGAGCTGGTCACCGATAGTGAACGCGCCAAGGTAGTCCGGTCCCATGGCCAATTTGCGGAGACGGCCAACGGGGATGTCCATTGTGCCGGTCACGGCCACAGGCGTCAGCCCTGCGAGTGTTGCATCGCGGTTGTTGGCTACGACCTTTACCCAGGCGTTGTCTTCTCGGATCAGTGCTTCGATATCTTCAATCGGTACGTTCTTCTTCAGTTTGAAGGTGAGTGCCTGACTGTGGCAACGCATAGCACCCACACGGACGCAAAATCCGTCGACCGGAATCGCCTCGGACCCGAACGACGGTCCCAAGCCGAGGATCTTGTTGCTTTCAGCGCCGGCCTTCCACTCTTCCTTGCTGACCCCATCGCCCAGGTCCTTGTCGATCCAGGGAATCAGGCTGCCCCCCAGGGGAACACCGAAGTTGGCTGTATCGTCAGCAGGCAGCGATCGCTGACGGGCCAGCACGCGGCGGTCGATTTCGAGAATCGCAGATTTGGGGTCGTCCAGAAGATCGCGTACCTCAGCGTGCAATGTTCCGAACTGGGTCAGCAGTTCACGCATGTGCTGTGCCCCGCCACCGGATGCCGCCTGGTATGTCATGCTGCTCATCCACTCGACCAAGCCGGCCTTGAAGAGGGCGCCGACGCCCATCAACATGCAGCTGACCGTGCAATTGCCACCGATCCAGTTGCGTCCGCCCTTGGACATTGCAGACTGAATGACCGGAAGATTGACGGGATCCAGCACGATCACCGCGTCGTCGCGCATTCGCAGCGTCGACGCAGCATCGATCCAGTGGCCTGTCCAGCCATCGGCACGCAGTTTGCCGAATACTTCAGTCGTGTAGTCGCCGCCTTGGGTCGTGATGATGATGTCGCAGCGCTTCAAGGCTGCGATGTCCATGGCGTCCCGCAGCTTGGCGCCGGACTGGGCATACGTCGGTGCATCGCCTCCCACGTTGGACGTGGAGAAGAATACCGATTCAATCAGCTTGAAATCGCCTTCGGCCTGCATACGGTCCATCAGCACGGAGCCGACCATGCCGCGCCAACCGACAAATCCGACCAGATTGTGTGCACTCATCAAACTACCTCTTTCAAACAGGAAACAATACGGGTTTCCGTCGCCCGGTTCGTTCGCCCGGGGGAGGCACAACGAACCCGGCGGCGTCAGCCCTTGATGGTTGTTGTATTGGTGATGAGTGAAGGCGCAAACGAGGCAACTGCTGCCGGCGCGAACGCCGTATCAGATGGACGATGGACCCTTCGAAACATGTCTGGATTGTAGGAGATTCAAGCCCGTAGCGCGGCCACCACAGCATCGCCCATCTGCCGGGTACCCACGATCGTGCTTCCTTCGCTGGCGATATCTGCGGTGCGTAAACCCTGGTCCAGGACTTTGCGCACGGCCGCCTCTATATGGTCGGCCGCTTCGGCCTGATCCAGGCTGAACCGCAGCATCATGGCCACACTCATGATGGTGGCCAGCGGATTCGCAATGCCTTGACCGGCAATGTCCGGCGCGCTGCCGTGGCTGGGCTCGTACAGTCCTTGGTTACTCGCGTTCAGGCTGGCCGATGGCAACATACCAATGGAGCCCGTCAGCATCGCCGCCTCGTCACTGAGAATGTCGCCAAACATATTGCCGGTGACGATGACGTCGAACTTCTTTGGTGCGCGAACCAGTTGCATGGCCGCGTTGTCGACGTACATGTGGTCGAGTTCGACATCGGGATACTGAAGTCCGACCTCGGATACGACATCTTTCCAGAACTGAAAGGTTTCCAGCACATTGGCCTTGTCCACACTGGTGACCTTCTTGCCGCGCTTGCGCGCCGCCTGAAATGCCACATGCGCGATCCGTTCGATTTCCGGACGCGAATAACGCATGGTGTCGAATGCCTCTTCGGCACCCGGGAAGTGGCCGTCGGTCGCCGTGCGGCGACCGCGTGGCTGGCCGAAATAGATGTCGCCGGTCAGTTCTCGAATGATCAGAAGATCGAGTCCCGCGATCAGTTCGGGTTTCAGGCTCGAAGCGCCGACCAATGGCGCGTGGCAGATGGCTGGGCGCAAATTGGCGAACAGACCCAGACTCTTGCGCAAGCCGAGGATGGCCTGCTCTGGACGCAGGGCGCGTTCCAGTTTGTCGTATTTCCAGTCGCCAACCGCGCCGAACAGGATGGCGTCCGCGTCTTTTGCCAACTTCAGAGTGGCATCTGGCAGTGGGTGCCCGTGCGCATCATAGGCGGCTCCACCGACGAGGGCCGATTCGGTTTCAAACTTCAGATCGAGGGCGCCCAGTACTTTGATGGCTTCTGCGACGATCTCTTTGCCGATTCCATCACCGGGCAATACTGCAATTTTCATGGGTTCAGGCTACTGTTAACGATGAAAGAACCTTCATGATCCGGGGTGAAGAGTGGGCATCAAGAAAGCTAGTGGGCTAAGGAAAGCGAAACTTCGGCACAACAGCATCACCGCATCTGGCGATCCTGCATCTGCTGCTGCTGCATCTGGCGGCTTTGCATTTGGAAGTCGGTGTCAAATTTGTAGAGCTCTGCGCACAGATAACTTTCCTTCGGCAGTTTGCCGATCGCGGCGACACACAATTCACGCAGGGAGTTGGCTGAATCTCTCCGGGCCATCACCGCGCGCAGCTCAATCGGCATTTTGGCCAGCAAAACTGCCTGCTCGGCCTGCTGGCAGAAAGCCGGGTTACGCTGTTTGTACCCAGCATCTTCGCAATTTCGAACCAGCGTGGGTAGTTCGGGCAGACGGCCCAGCAAGGACTGAATGGCTGGCAATGCGAGCAGTTCTTCGATGATGCGCGCCTGTGCAAACGCGCCCGTACTCGCCATCGCAAGGCATGCAGCCGCAGTCAGTTTGATCAACGTTTTCATGGCGTCTCTTGGTTCAGCAGCCGGTTGGCCAGCCATGGCTTCTCGGCCAGACGCCTATCTTCAAATGCCTTGATCTTGTCGGACTGGCGCAACGTCAGGCCGATATCGTCGAACCCGTTGAGCAAACAATACTTGCGAAATGGCTGCACCTCGAAGGCAAGCTCGTCGCCCTGGGGTTTGACGATTACCTGGCGCTCGAGATCGACGATCAATGTGTAGCCTGGCGCGACCAGTGCTTCGTCAAACAACCGGCCGATTTGCGCTTGCGCTAGCACGATCGGCAGCAGGCCGTTCTTGAAACTGTTGTTGAAGAAGATGTCAGCAAAACTCGGCGCAAGAATAGCCCGAAAGCCGTACTGGTCAAGAGCCCATGGCGCATGCTCACGCGATGATCCGCAGCCAAAGTTCTTGCGTGCCAGCAGGATCGACGCGCCTGCGTAGCGGGGCTGGTTGAGCACGAAGTCGGGGTTGGGTCGCCGGCTGGACGGATCCTGACCAGGGTAGCCAGGATCCAGATACCGCCAAGCGTCGAAAAGGTTCTCGCCAAAACCGGTCTTGCGGATCGACTTGAGAAACTGCTTTGGAATGATCGCGTCAGTGTCGACGTTCTCGCGATCCATGGGCGCGACCAGCCCCTGGTGAATGGTGAACTTCTGCATCATTTGCTCTCGGCTGTGTTGTCGATTCCTGCGCCATGGAGGTGCAGTTTGCGTTGAACTCCTGCGAACCGGTGGCTGTGCGCGATGGCCTTCGATGGGTGCATCACAGCGCCCAGCGCGGTCAAAAGGGGCGTCGCCACGGTCTTCACCTCAGACGAAGCGACGTACGTCGACAAAATGGCCGTGCACCGCTGCAGCTGCCGCCATTGCCGGACTGACCAGGTGGGTGCGGCCGCCCGCGCCCTGGCGCCCTTCGAAATTGCGGTTGCTGGTCGACGCACAGCGCTCGCCAGGCTCGAGCCGGTCGGCGTTCATCGCCAGGCACATCGAACATCCAGGTTCACGCCATTCGAATCCAGCCGCCTTGAATATCTCATGCAGCCCTTCACGTTCGGCCTGCTGTTTGACAAGACCCGAGCCCGGAACCACCAAGGCCAGCTTCACGTTGCCGGCCACTTTCTGTCCGAGTTTTTTTACCACGGCGGCGGCTTCGCGCATGTCTTCGATGCGGCTGTTCGTGCACGAACCGATGAATACCTTGTCGACGAAGATGTCGTTCAGGGCCTTGTTCGGCTGCAATCCCATATATGCCAGCGCGCGTTCAATGGCCCCGCGCTTGTTGGTGTCCTTCTCCTTGTCTGGATCCGGTACCCGTTCATCGATTCCCAGCACCATTTCCGGCGATGTGCCCCAGGTAACCTGCGGCACGATGGTAGATGCATCGAGTTCCACAACCACATCGAATTGGGCATCGGGGTCCGATTGCAAGGTCTGCCAGTAGGCGACAGCCTGATCCCATTCCACACCTGTAGGGGACAGCGGTCTGCCTTTGACATAGTCGATCGTTTTCTGGTCGACCGCCACCATCCCGGCCCGAGCGCCGGCTTCGATTGCCATATTGCAGACCGTCATGCGGCCCTCCATACTCAAGGCGCGAATGGCGGAACCGGCGAACTCGATCGTGAATCCGGTGCCGCCGGCTGTTCCGATGCGTCCGATGATGGACAGGACGATGTCCTTCGCCACACATCCCGGGGCCAGCACGCCGTCGACCTTGATCAACATGTTCTTGGCCTTCTTGGCCAGGAGTGTCTGGGTCGCCATGACATGTTCGACCTCACTGGTTCCGATTCCATGGGCAAGAGCGCCGAAGGCTCCGTGGGTGGACGTGTGCGAGTCGCCACAAACAACCGTCATGCCGGGCAGTGTTGCGCCGATTTCCGGGCCCATCACATGCACGATTCCCTGGCGTTTGGATAGGAACGGGAAGTAGACCGCAGCACCGTATTGCTGAATATTCGCATCCAGTGTGGCGATCTGTTCGCGACTGATCGGGTCGGTGATGCCGTCGTAGCCCAATTCCCAGCCCGTCGTCGGCGTATTGTGGTCCGCTGTCGCCACGATGGAACTCACGCGCCAAACTTTGCGACCCGCTTGCCTGAGGCCTTCGAAGGCCTGTGGGCTGGTGACTTCGTGCACCAGGTGACGGTCGATGTAGAGCACGGACGTTCCGTCCTCTTCGGTATGAACGACATGTTCATCCCAGATTTTGTCGTAAAGAGTGCGGCTCATGGTTTCGGTTTCCGTGCGGGCCAGCTGGCAGGCCTGGTTGGTGGGTCATCGGCCCGCAAGACGAGGCCGCAGCTTCGGCTTGCGACTTGTTCAGCGTTGCGAAATCGGCACGACGTCGCGCTGCGCCAAGCCAGAAAACAGCTGGCGCGGGCGTCCGATCTTGTAATCCGGGTCACTGATCATCTCGTCGAGCTGGGCGATCCAGCCGACGGTGCGGGCCAGGGCGAATATGGCCGTGAACATGGAGGTCGGAATACCGATGGCACGCTGAACGATTCCCGAATAGAAGTCGACATTCGGATACAACTTGCGTTGGACAAAATAGTCGTCCTCCAGTGCGATTTTCTCAAGTGCCATGGCCAACTTGAACAATGGGTCCTGCTCCAGCCCCAGGGCGCTCAGCACCTCGCGGCAGGATTCCTGCATCAGCTTGGCGCGTGGGTCATAGTTCTTGTACACGCGATGCCCGAACCCCATCAATTTGATACCGGAGTTCTTGTCCTTGACCTGCGCGATGAAGTCGCCGATCTTGTCGACACCGCCCATTCGCTGGATATCCTCCAGCATTTTCAAGCAGGCTTCGTTCGCGCCGCCATGGGCCGGCCCCCACAAACATGCGACGCCGGCCGCGATGGCGGCAAAGGGATTGGTACCGGAGCTGCCGCACAGGCGGACCGTTGACGTGGACGCGTTTTGTTCGTGATCGGCGTGCAGGATGAAGATGCGGTCCAGCGCACGTTCGATCACCGGGTTCACGACATAGTCTTCGCACGGGTTGGCGAACATCATGTGCAACAGGTTGCCGGCATAACTCAGGCTGTTGCGGGGATAGATGTAGGGCTGGCCTGCGTTGTATTTGTAGGCCATCGCTACCAGCGTCGGCATCTTGGCAATCAGCCTGATCGCCGAGATCTTGCGATGCTCTGGGTTGTGGATGTCTGTGCTGTCATGATAGAACGCGGACATGGCACCAACCAAGCCGGTCAGGATGGCCATCGGGTGTGCATCGCGCCGGAATCCGCGTACGAAGAAGTGCATTTGTTCGTGCACCATCGTATGGTTTGTCACCAGGTTGCTGAATTCGGTCTTGGCCGCCAGTCCTGGCAGACTTCCGTATAGCAGCAGATAACACGTCTCCATGAAGTCGCAATTGGTTGCGAGCTGCTCGATGGGGTAACCGCGGTACAGCAGTTCGCCTTTGTCCCCATCGATGTAGGTGATCGCAGATTCGCAAGCGGCAGTGGAGAGAAACCCCGGGTCATACGTGAACATGCCGGTTTGGGCATACAGCTTGCGGATATCCACGACATCCGGGCCGACCGTGCCGGAGTAAACCGGCAGCTCGATGTTCGGCGTGCCGTTGCTGAACGACAGTGTTGCTTTGTTGTCAGCCAGTTTCATTTCTTGCCCTTTCAAAGTTTATCTCTCAACATACCCAATACTTCGATTACATCGGCGCGATCCAGGGTCGCATCGACCTGTTTCAGCACCTGTCGACCTAGCTGCAAATCCAACAGATCATTGTCACTCAGGTTCATCAGTTCGCTCATAGCCAATCCCTGGCGTGTGGTCAGTTTCGCCCCGAACCGGCCGAAGAATCGCTCTATGAACAAGTCGTTCTCAAGCATGCCGCGCCGGCATCGCCACCGCAGTTTGCTCAGAGCACGCTCATCCAGCGGCAGATCCAGCGCGTGGGTCTTCAAAGCTATACCCACTGGACGGTCAGACCGTCCGGTAGACCATCATTTCTTTGATCTTGCCGATCGCGCGCGTCGGGTTGAGCCCCTTGGGACAGACGTCGACGCAGTTCATGATCGTGTGGCAGCGAAACAGGCGATAGGGATCCTCGAGGTTATCGAGCCGTTCACCCGTTGCCTCATCTCTGCTGTCCGCAATGAACCGGTAGGCCTGCAACAGGCCAGCCGGTCCGACAAACTTGTCCGGATTCCACCAGAAACTGGGACAACTGGTGGAGCAGCTGGCGCACAGAATGCACTCGTAGAGACCGTTGAGTTCCTCACGTTCCTGCGGGCTTTGCAGTCGCTCTTTCTCGGGCGGAACGTTGTCGTTGATCAGATAAGGCTTGATCGAGTTGTACTGTTTGAAGAACTGCGTCATGTCGACGATCAGATCACGAATGACCGGCAGTCCGGGCAAGGGCTTGAGCGTGATCACTCCGGGTAGGGTGAGCATGTTGGTCAGACAGGCGAGCCCGTTCTTTCCATTGATGTTCATGGCATCCGATCCGCATACCCCCTCGCGGCACGAACGCCGGAATGAAATGGCGGGATCGACCGCCTTGAGCTTCATCAGGGCATCGAGCAGCATTCGCTCGCTGCCATCGAGTTCCACCTCGATGGTCTGCATATAAGGCTTCGCGTCTTTATCGGGGTCGTAGCGATAGATATTGAACGTACGTTTTTGCATGTCAAACTCCGGTCAGGTCGGTCGGCGTGGCTTTCGCCCGCGTGTCAAATCGCGTTGTCATTCGGGTATCAGAAGCTGCGCACTTTGGGCGGCACGGATTCCACGGTCAGTGGTTTCATCTGCACCGCCTTGTAGCTCAGGCGGCAGCCGTCGCGGTACCATAAGGTGTGTTTCTGCCATTCGGTGTCGTTGCGCCCGTTTGGATGTTCGGGCGTGTCGCCGTAATCATCGACCGAGTGAGCGCCACGGCTCTCACGTCGCGCCGCAGCCGACACGATCGTGGCCTGTGCTGCCTCGATCAAGTTTTCGACCTCCAGGGCCTCTATGCGAGCGGTGTTGAAGATCTTGGATTTATCCTTCAGGTCGATGTTTTCAACCCGCTCACGAAGCGCCGCAATCGCTTGCACGCCTTGATCCAGCTTGGCCTGGGTCCGGAAGACACTCGCATGCGTCTGCATCGTGGTGCGAATGTCGTTTGCGACATCCTGGGCGTATTCGCCTCCGCTGGCGTTGTCGAGACGGTCAAGACGCGCCAAGGTTCGGTCGGCGGCATCGACCGGAACCGGTTTGTGTGTTCGGTTCTTGTCGTTGAATTCAACGATGTGATTGCCGGCCGCACGCCCGAACACCAGCAGATCGAGCAGGGAGTTGGTACCCAGACGGTTCGCGCCATGCACACTGACACAGGAGCATTCGCCGACCGCATAAAGCCCATTGACCGGCGTGTTGTCGTTGCCATCCTTCTGCATGACCACCTGCCCGTGGATGTTGGTCGGAATGCCGCCCATCTGGTAGTGGATTGTGGGCACCACCGGAATTGGCTCACGTGTCACATCCACGTTGGCAAAATTGACGCCGATTTCGTGCACCGAGGGCAGGCGTTTCATGATGGTTTCGGCACCCAGATGATCGAGCTTGAGCAGCACATGGTCCTTGTTGGGGCCACAACCACGGCCTTCCTTGATTTCCTGGTCCATACAACGCGAGATGAAATCCCGCGGCGCTAGATCCTTGAGCGTCGGCGCATAACGTTCCATGAAGCGCTCGCCATTGCTGTTGACCAGGATCGCGCCTTCCCCGCGGCAACCTTCGGTGAGCAAGACGCCCGCACCGGCGACGCCAGTCGGATGGAACTGCCAGAACTCCATGTCTTCCAACGCCAGCCCGGCGCGGGCTGCCAACCCGAGCCCATCGCCGGTATTGATGAATGCATTGGTCGAGGCGGCGAAAATTCGCCCTGCGCCACCAGTGGCGAGCATGGTTGTCTTGGCTTCGAGGATGTGCAACTCCCCGGTTTCCATCTCGAGGGCGGTCACGCCGATCACGTCGCCGTCGGCATCGCGAATCAGGTCAAGCGCCATCCACTCAACGAAGAATGCGGTTCTGGCCTTGACGTTCTGCTGGTACAGCGTGTGCAGCATGGCGTGGCCGGTTCGGTCGGCAGCCGCGCAGGCTCGTTCGACCGCCTTTTCCCCGTAGTTGGCGGTATGACCACCAAACGGGCGCTGGTAGATGGTGCCGTCTGGATTGCGGTCGAAAGGCATGCCCATATGCTCAAGGTCATAAACCACCTTGGGCGCTTCACGGCACATGTATTCAATGGCGTCCTGGTCACCCAGCCAGTCGGACCCTTTGACGGTGTCATAAAAGTGGTAGTGCCAGTTGTCCTCGTTCATATTCCCCAGGGAGGCGCCAATGCCTCCTTGTGCGGCAACGGTGTGGGACCGGGTGGGGAACACCTTGGACAGCACTGCAACGTTCAGGCCGGCTCTTGCCAATTGCAGGGAGGCACGCATGCCAGAGCCCCCAGCGCCGACGATGACAACGTCAAACTTGCGTTTGGAGATCGAGTAAGTCATGAATAAGTGTCCGAAATGGAAAGGTCCGAAAATCGGCGCTCAAAGCCGCCAGAGGACCTGTATGGCCCAACCCGCGCATCCCACGAGCCAGACGATGGAGAAAACCTGTAGCAATAGCCGCCAGGCTACTGGTTGGACGTAGTCCATCCATATGTCGCGCATTCCCACCCAGACGTGGTAGGTCAATGCCGCGATGACGACGAACGTCAGAACCTTCATCCATTGCGACGCGAAGATTCCAGCCCATTGGTCATACCCGATTTCGCCGGAAATCGAGAGCACCTGCACGATGACGATTGCCGTGAACACCGCCATCAGGCCGGCAGTTACCCGCTGACTCAACCAGTCCCGCAAGCCATAGTGCGCGCCAACGACGACGCGGCGGGTTCCAAAATTAACAGCCATGAGTTGCCATCCTTTGCGTGTAGGTGAGCTTGCCGCACGTTGCGGCAATCAACGATTTGTATTGCGAGCCCAAGCCCGCATCCATATCAGATTCAGTACAGGCCAAACAGTTTGGCACCCAGGACTACGGTCAAGCCAATGCTCAGTGCCAGGGTCACTGCCGCCGAACTCTTGCCGAATTCCTTGCTGACCGCGTCGTGGCTCACGTCCATCCAGAGGTGCCTCAAGCCCGCCATCAAGTGGTGGAGATAGGCCCAGATGAGGGCCAGTGCCAGCAGTTTCAGCAGCAAGCCGCCTATTGCGCCGCTACCAAAAACGCCAGTGAGACGCGCATAAGAGATCTCGGAAGAAACCGACAGGTCGAACATCCAGATGATGAAGGGCAGTAACAGAAACATCAGCGCACCGCTGATCCGGTGCAATATGGACACCAGTCCTGCCAACGGCAACCGGTACGTTGGGAGGTCCCTGAACGCGTTGATATTGCGGAATTGCGGGCGATTGACCCGTGCGTTGGTATCCTGTTCAGTCATTGGGTATGTTCTTTTGGTGGATTCGAGTTGAAGTGTTGCGCTGCGCGGATAACGAAAATTCTATTCCAACCCGAATACCTGACAGCTTCCTTGCGGTCATTCTCCGACCTGCGCAATGGGGGTTATCCATGACGGTCCTGATTCGCTACTGGAGATCGTTGCGGTAGTAGTGCTTGTCGGTCCTATAGAGGCCACGACGCATCTCCATGGCCCGGCCATCATAGGTGAATGCAACCCGTTCGACACTGAGCAAGGGCGTATTGCCGGGAATTGCCAGCAGGGCCTGCTGATCCGGGTCAGGCAGCACCGCGCGGATCTGTTCCTGGGCGCGAACCATCCGCACGCCGAACTCGGTTTCAAACAAGGCGTACATCGGGCCGTGGTACACGGCAAGCCGATCTGCCGTCAGCCCCTTGAACGGTCCACCTGGCAACCAGATGTCTTCAAGAATTGTTGGCTCACCTGCGAACGACAAGACGCGGCGCACTTGCAGGATCGGATCGCCGGTTCGCAGGCCCAGGGCTCGCGCAACGTCGGCGCTGGCGCGCAGTCGCTTGCAGTCGATGATCTCGCGCTGAGCGGGCCCTTCGCTGCTGGCGTCGCCGATATCGGGCACCAGTTTCAGGAATCGGTACTGGACATGCTGTTCGGCGTGGGTGGCGACAAATGTTCCCTTGCCCTGTCTGCGCACCACCAGGTGCTCGGCCGCCAGTTCGTCGATCGCCTTGCGCACGGTGCCCTGGCTGACACGGAATCGTGTGGCAAGGTCCATTTCGCTGGGTATCGACTCGCCAGGTTTCCATTCTCCCGCTTGCAGACTTGTGAGTATCAGTCCCTTGATTTGCCGGTACAAGGGGCTGAAGGCTGGCGTTCCACCGCCCAGTCCGGCGGATTGCGCTGACTCGGTCGATGGGTCGGGGTCGTTGTGGGATGTCGTCGGCATGGTGCGGGCGTGCAACGTGGGTCTGGACGCGACGCGCAGCGACCTGAATCATATCTTATATAAGACATAAGACAAATTGACGACGCTTGGCGTTCAAAGGTAAACTCGTGCGGTTTTTCCATGTGCATGCGCCTGTGTGTGGGCGAGCACTTGGTTCGCTTTTCAATCTTTTTTTCTGGAGTCTTGGTCATGAGCAAAAAGCCGGTTCGCGTTGCAGTCACTGGTGCGGCAGGTCAGATTGGTTACGCGTTGCTGTTTCGCATCGCCAGCGGCGCCATGTTGGGCGCTGATCAACCCGTCATCCTGCAGTTGCTCGAAATCCCGGATGAGAAGGCCCAGAACGCGCTCAAGGGCGTGATGATGGAGCTGGAAGACTGCGCATTTCCGCTGCTGGCTGGCATGCAGGCGCATGGTGATCCGATGAGTGCCTTCAAGGACGCCGACTACGCGCTGCTGGTCGGTGCGCGTCCGCGCGGTCCGGGCATGGAGCGCGCCGACCTGCTTGCCGCCAACGCCCAGATCTTCTCCGCGCAGGGCAAGGCGCTCAATGCCGTCGCCAGCCGCAACGTCAAGGTTCTGGTGGTCGGTAATCCGGCCAATACAAACGCATACATCGCCATGAAGAGTGCGCCGGATCTTTCGCGTCGCAATTTCACCGCCATGTTGCGGCTCGACCACAACCGCGCGTTGAGCCAGATCGCTGCAAAAACCGGCAAAGCCGTGGCCGATATCGAAAACCTGGTGGTGTGGGGCAATCACTCCCCGACCATGTACGCCGACTACCGGTTTGCAACGATCAACGGGCAAAGCGTCAAGGCGATGATCAACGATCAGGATTGGAACGTGAATACTTTTCTGCCGACAGTGGGCAAGCGCGGCGCGGCGATCATCGCAGCGCGGGGTGTTTCGTCGGCAGCGTCGGCAGCAAATGCCGCTATCGATCACATGCACGACTGGGCGCTCGGATCCGGCGGCAAGTGGGTGACGATGGGTATTGCGTCCGATGGCCAGTACGGTATTGCGGTGGATGTCGTGTTCGGTTTTGCCGTGACCTGCGAGGCGGGTGAATACACCCTCGTCGAGGGACTGGACGTCGACGCGTTCAGCCAGGAGTGCATCGACAAGACACTCAAGGAGTTGCTGGACGAGCAGGCCGGCGTTGCACATTTGCTATAAATCGTGCTGCATCCACGCGAAGTATTGCTGGGTGCCCCGGCTACGTCGGGTGGCCTGACCGTATGTGACCATTACAGCGGCGTTCGGGCGCGCATGCGGCGCAGCATTGCGTTGCAGGAAGAGTTGACTCAGGAGTTCGGGGCCTGCGTGTTCGATGTCACGCTGGACTGCGAAGATGGGGCGCCGGTGGGCGGCGAACGTGACCACGCAGACCTGGTCGTGGCACTGGTGCAGGAAGCCCTGGGCCGTTTCGATTCGGTGCAAGACTGCACCCGGGCCCGGATCGCCGTGCGTGTTCACCCGGTCGATCATCCGGCGTTCGCCGAGGACGTGGCGATTGTGGTCGGCAAAGTGGGATCCCTGCTTTGCCATCTGATGATTCCCAAGGTCGAATCGGTACAAGACGTCGACCGCGCGGTTGCTGCGGTCGATGCCGCAGCGTCCGATCCGCGCACGCAGGCTCTGCCTTTGCATGTGCTGCTGGAGTCGCCGGCGGCAGTGCACCGGGCATTCGACATTGCGGCCCATTCGCGCGTGCAGTCCATCAGTTTTGGCTTGATGGACTTCGTCTCGGCACATGGTGGCGCCATCCCGGCCGATGGCATGTCGGGTGAGGGGCAGTTTTCACATCCCTTGGTCGTGCGCGCGAAGTTGGAAATTGCGTCCGCTTGCCACGCATACGGCAAGGCGCCGGCACATGGTGTCGTGACCGAATTCCGGGATCGGGCGCTCGTTGAACGGGCGGCCCGGATTGCCTGTCAGGAAATGGCCTTTACGCGCATGTGGAGTATCCATCCGGACCAGATTCGTCCGATTCTGGCCGCATTTGCGCCGAGTCAAAGCGACATTGACCAGGCGGCCGAGATCATTGAAAAGGCCCAGAGTGCAGATTGGGCACCGATCAACTACCACGGTCGATTGCACGATCGTGCCAGTTATCGTCTGTATTGGCACATCCTGGAGCGCGCCTTTCGGACGGGTGGGGCGTTGCCAGAGTCGGCCAGACGCCATTTCTCTGCACCGTTGCCATAATGCGATTCTTCACCTTGGAAGGACCGCGATCATGAAAACGCTTGCTGGTATTGCCGTTGCTGCGTTCCTCGTCTTTCCGGCCAAGGCGCAAGACGTGGTCTTGTCGGCTTCACAGGTCGAGTTAGCGCAGTCGGTGCACGTAGGCAAGATGCCGTGTGAACTGGGGCAATCGGTGGTCCTGGTAGCTGACCCGGGTGCGATGGGCTTTTTCAGTCTGCACATCGGACGTGCGCGCTATCGGGTGGCGCCGGAACTAACGACCACTGGAGCGATCCGCCTCGAGGACAAAGGCGCCGGGATCGTTTGGCTTCAGTTGGCCAACAAATCCATGCTGATGAATCAGAAACTGGGCAGGCGACTGGCCGATGAGTGCAAGAGTGCCGCGCAACAGGTTGTGGCCGATGAAATGGTCCGGAACCCTCCGGCCAGCGTGCTGGACGAGACGATCCCGACGGGCGTCGTCAGCAAATGAACAGAATCACCGCGAATGCGGACATGGATCGCTTAGTTATCAATCAGGAGTGAGAAAATGTTGGAAGCTTATAAGTCCCACGTAGTGGAGCGTGCGGCGCTCGGAATTCCCCCGCTGCCCTTGTCGGCGTCACAAGTGGCCGAACTGGTCGAATGCATCAAGAAGGCGTCGTCGAGCAGCCCGTCCGATGACGGAGACTTTCTGCTGGACTTGCTGACACACCGTGTGCCGGCAGGCGTAGACGATGCAGCCAAGGTCAAAGCCAGTTTCCTGGCTGCGGTGGCCCTTGGCAGCGAAAAATGCGCCTTGATCAGCCGTGAGAAGGCCACCGAATTGCTTGGAACCATGCTGGGCGGATACAACATCGGCCCGCTGGTGGATTTGCTCGATGACGCTTCGGTGGCGTCTGTCGCTGCCGAAGGTCTGAAAAAGACGCTGTTGATGTTCGACCAGTTCCATGACGTCAAGCAAAAGGCCGACAAGGGCAACAAACATGCCAAGCAGGTCTTGCAAAGTTGGGCCGATGGCGAGTGGTTTACCAGTCGGCCGGAAGTACCCAAGAGCATCACGGTCAGCATTTTCAAGGTCGTCGGCGAAATCAACACCGACGATCTGTCGCCAGCGCCTGACGCATGGAGTCGCCCCGACATTCCCTTGCACGCGCTGGCGATGCACAAGAACCCGCGTCCTGGCGTAACCCCCGAGCAGGAAGGAAAACGCGGCCCGGTCAAGTTCATCGAGGATTTGCGTGCGCGCGGCAACCTGGTGGCGTATGTCGGCGACGTCGTGGGTACGGGGTCCAGTCGCAAGTCGGCCACGAACTCGGTGCTGTGGTTCACGGGGGAGGATATTCCATTCGTGCCGAACAAGCGCTTTGGAGGTGTGTGCCTGGGTGGCAAGATCGCACCGATCTTCTACAACACCATGGAAGACTCGGGCGCCTTGCCGATCGAGGTCGACGTCAGCAAGATGGAAATGGGTGATGTGGTCGAGTTGCGTCCATACGACGGTCAGGCACTCAAAGATGGCAAGGTCATCGCGGAGTTCAAGCTCAAGAGCGATGTGCTGTTTGACGAGGTGCGTGCGGGCGGTCGCATCCCACTCATCATCGGGCGGGGCTTGACGGCCAAGGCGCGTGAGGCGCTCGGCTTGCCGGTGAGCACCCTGTTCCGCCTGCCGCAGGACCCGGCGGAGTCGAAGCACGGCTTCACGTTGGCCCAGAAAATGGTTGGCAAGGCGATTGGCTTGCCTGATGGCCAGGGAGTGCGTCCAGGTACCTATTGCGAGCCACGCATGACATCGGTTGGCTCTCAGGACACGACCGGGCCCATGACCCGCGATGAGCTCAAGGACCTGGCGTGCCTGGGCTTCAGCGCCGATCTGGTGATGCAGTCGTTCTGCCATACCGCGGCTTATCCCAAACCGGTCGATGTGCGCATGCACCATGAGTTGCCGGCGTTCATCAGCAACCGCGGCGGCATCAGTCTGCGACCGGGAGACGGCATCATCCACAGCTGGCTCAATCGCATGCTGCTACCCGACACGGTGGGCACCGGCGGCGACAGCCACACGCGATTCCCGATCGGTATCAGTTTCCCGGCTGGCTCCGGTCTGGTCGCGTTCGGCGCCGCCACTGGTGTCATGCCGCTGGACATGCCGGAAAGCGTGCTGGTGCGTTTCAAGGGCAAGCTGCAATCAGGAGTGACCTTGCGCGACCTCGTCAATGCCATTCCCCTGTATGCCATCCGCGCCGGATTGTTGACGGTCGCGAAGCAGGGCAAGAAGAACATCTTCTCTGGCCGCATTCTGGAGATTGAAGGTCTGCCTGACCTGAAGGTTGAGCAGGCGTTCGAACTCAGTGATGCGTCGGCCGAGCGATCTGCGGCTGGCTGTACGGTGCATCTGGACAAGAAGCCGATCATCGAATACATCAACAGCAACATCGCGATGCTCAAATGGATGATTGCCACCGGTTATGCCGATGCTCGCACGATCAAACGGCGGATCGATGCGATGCAGGCCTGGCTTGCGAATCCGGTTCTCATGAAGGCCGATGCCGATGCGCAGTATGCCGCGGTGATCGAGATCGATCTGGCTGACGTGCATGAGCCGATCGTCGCCTGCCCGAATGATCCTGATGACGTCAAGACCCTGAGCGACGTGGCGGGCGCGGTGATTGACGAAGTGTTCATTGGAAGCTGCATGACCAACATCGGCCACTTCCGTGCCGCCTCCAAGCTGCTTGAGAACAAGCGTGACATTCCGGTCAAGCTGTGGATGGCGCCGCCCACAAAGATGGATGCCAAGCAGCTGACCGAAGAGGGGCATTACGGGGTACTCGGGTCCGCTGGCGCACGCATGGAGATGCCTGGCTGCAGTTTGTGCATGGGCAATCAGGCGCAGGTGAAAGAAGGGGCGACCGTGTTCAGTACGTCCACGCGCAACTTCCCCAATCGCCTGGGCAAGAACGCGAATGTTTATCTGGGCTCGGCAGAACTGGCGGCGATCTGTTCCAAGCTGGGGCGTATCCCGACCAAGGATGAGTACATGGTCGACATGGGTGTGCTGACGGCTGCCAGTGACGAGGTCTATCGGTATCTGAATTTTGACCGCGTCGATGAATACAAGGACGCGGCCGCCTCGCTTAAGGAGCGTTCCGTCGCCTGATGGTGCTTGCGGCGTTCCTCACGCTCTGAGTCAGGCCCGCGTCGATATCGAATGTCAACTGGCCGGGATCGGCCAGAATCAGCGATCGGGATTGAGGCGGTCGGCCCGGTTGCGCTTCAGGCTGCGGGGCTTTGCTGCGTCATCTGGTACTCGAAGTAGTGCTGAAAGCTGTAGGCCAGGGACGACACGAGGGTGGTCGTGCCCAGCAGCATGGCCAATATGACTGCGAAGATCGTCAGCCAGTTGGTATTTCCAGCTGGCATCGGGGACGCGGCGTCGGGATTGAATCGGTGCTGCCATTTCTCGGCCGATGTCAGCCCATAGACGATGGCCGTCAAAGCACATCCGGCGATCGTGAACCCCAGCAACGGGACCAGTAGCCAGCTGACCTGGTCGTCGACGCCAAGATTGCGGATTCTGAGCACGCCAAGAATGCCCAGGACACTTGGCAAGGGCAGAATCCATCCGATCGCGTCGCGCCAGCCATGCAGGTAGAAGCGGTGCAGGCCAAATGGCCCACCGAATAGCGCGAGCCAGCTGGCGATCGTTTTGTTTTTCATGTGTTGCTATCGTCCTGGATTTGTGCCGCACCGTTGCTGCATGGGCTTGTCGGAGCCCATGCGGGAATGCGCCATCTCGCCAGGTTGAAGGGTCCCGCTGCAGGCGAATTGTCAATGGGACACCGGGAGCCGTCGAAATGAGGATTCATGCCCATATAATGGAAAGCTTTTCAGCGTGTTGCTGGCCGGGTGGCCATGTTACGTGTCTCAGCGCCGAAAACCAGGTGGAGAGCAATTTCCGCCACCCCCAAAGGATAAATCATGGTCGTCATTCGACTCTCCCGTGGCGGCGCGAAGGCGCGCCCGTTCTTCAACATCGTCGTAGCTGACAAGCGTACCCGTCGCGACGGGCGCTTCATTGAGCGGATCGGTTTTTACAACCCGATTGCGACCGCCAGTGAAGAGAGTATCCGCGTTGCCCAGGACCGCATGACCTACTGGAAAAGCGTCGGAGCGCAGGCATCGCCCACTGTTGAGCGGCTGCTTGTGCAGGCCGTCAAGAAAGCGGCTTGATCCTGCTGGTCCTGACGCTGGTCAGGACCTTGCGAGACCGCGCTTCACAGTGTGATGCTGTCCCGGCTTGACGCTGCTGACCTGCCCGCCGACGCCATAGAGGTTGGGCGAATAGGTGACGCCTGGGGCATCAAGGGCTGGTTCAAGGTGTTGCCTTTCAGTGCCCAGCCAGAGGCGCTGTTCTCATCGAAGCGATGGTATGTCGTCGCGCCAGACAAAGGTGCCCGGAATTTTGACGGAACGCTGCTGCTCAAACTGCGTGAAGCCAAGGACCATTCGGGTGGGGTCGTGGCCCAGGTACATGACATCGACGATCGGGATTCAGCCCAGGCACTGCACGGGGCCAGGGTTTTTGTCCCGCGCTCAAGTTTCCCGAGTACGGCACCCGATGAATATTATTGGGTCGATTTGATCGGCCTCGAAGTCGTCAACCGCGAAGGCGAGGTGCTCGGTCGGGTGACGGAATTGCTGCAAACAGCCGCCCAGGCCGTGATGGTCATGGAGTATGGGTCTGGCGAGAAGACCGCCGAGCGCATGATCCCGTTTGTGGCTGCCCATGTCGACGCTGTCGACCTTGCGGGCAAACGCATTTCCGTGAACTGGCAAAGTGACTATTGAACGCCATCTGGCGCGCGGACCAGACGCGCTGTCGTGGCGCGGCCAGCAAGCGGCAGCGGACCCATATGGCCGCGCAGCCAAGCACCATGCGATTTGATGTCGTCACGCTGTTCCCCGACCTTTTCACGCCGCTGCTCACGACAGGCGTGACGCGCCGCGCCTACGATGCAGCGCTGGTGGACGTGCATTTCACCAACCCGCGAGACTTTTCGCTGGGCAATTACCAGCGTGTGGACGATCGTCCATTCGGTGGCGGACCCGGCATGGTCATGATGGCAGAGCCATTGACCAGCAGCCTGCAACATATCCGGGCGCAACGCAAAGACCGTGTTCCAGTGGTGCTGTTTTCCCCGCTGGGCAAGAGGCTGGATCATGCAGCGGTGCAACGTTGGTCGACAAGCGAGGGTGCGATCCTGGTGTGCGGGCGCTATGAAGGCGTTGACCAGCGCTTTATCGACACGCAGGTCGATGAGCAGATCAGCCTCGGCGATTTTGTCCTTTCCGGCGGAGAGATTGCGGCGATGGCCTTGCTCGACGCCGTGGCCCGGCTGCAGCCCGGAGTCCTGGGCGACGAGGACAGCCACCGGCAGGATAGTTTCAACCCGCAGTTGCACGGATTGCTGGATTGCCCGCACTACACGCGGCCCGAGTCTTGGCTGGGTAAACCTGTGCCTGACGTGTTGCTGTCGGGACACCATGCCCGGGTGGAGCGGTGGCGGCGCGACCAACGGCTGTTGTTGACCCAGCGCCATCGGCCTGAGTTGATCGGGCAGGCAAGGGCCGCCGGATTCCTGACGTCGCTGGACGAGGCGTGCCTGGCCACCAGCATCGATCCGGCTGCCGCGAACTCTGCGGCTTGAATGAAGCAAGCCGCCCGCGCTATACTCCAAGGCTGTCCGATCCTCTGTCCGGCCGCGTCCCTCCTTGTGTGCGGATGCCCTTTGCGTCATGTCGATGCTGGTGCGAACACGATCATCTTAGGAAGTCATGAACCTGATCCAAACTCTGGAGCAAGAGGAAATTGCTCGCCTCGGGAAGACCATTCCCGATTTCGCTCCTGGCGATACCGTCATCGTCAGTGTCAAGGTGGTCGAGGGTACGCGCAAGCGCCTTCAGGCTTACGAAGGCGTGGTCATCGCCAAGCGCAACCGCGGCCTTAACAGCGGCTTCATCGTGCGCAAGATTTCCAGCGGCGAAGGCGTCGAGCGCAGCTTCCAGACCTATAGCCCGCTGATCGCCGGCATCGAAGTCAAGCGCCGCGGCGATGTCCGCCGCGCCAAGTTGTACTACCTGCGTGACCGTAGCGGCCGTTCGGCGCGCATCAAGGAAAAGCTGGCGCCCAAAAAAGTGGCGACGGCAGCGGCATAAGCCAGAGCCCGCCACCGATCGGACCGTCTCCAGCTGTTGGCTTGAGGCGGTTTTTTTCGCACGGCCACAGCCATGCTGCCCCCTCATGAGGAAACGCCGGGCCGCTCCCAAGTTTCCTCACACCCCCTCGGGGGGCCTGGCGAAGCCAGGGCTGGGGGCG
>ENA-ORBV01006154-ORBV01006154.1-microbial-mat-metagenome-genome-assembly--contig:-NODE-6154-length-21393-cov-5.392522_pt1 | contig 21393 bp, 23 predicted proteins | sample MGYA00237777_ERZ505514 | MGnify/ENA primary metagenome ERZ505514 (study PRJEB26160, sample SAMN06269048) | microbial mat metagenome | isolation source: Oligotrophic lake microbial mat | place... | reverse complement strand
GGCCAACTTCCTGAGCCTATCCTTTTCACCCATAGATTCTGGTGAGGAGCCGAAATCCCCAACTACGCGGCCATCATGCTGCTTTGAGTTCGACGTGTACACGGCGGCCGAGCGCCGCTGCGATGTTTACCAGGGCGTCGAGCGAGAAGCGTGAGATCCGGCCGCGCAGCAAGTCGTTGACACGGGGTTGCGTCACGCCGCAATGAGCCGCCGCCTCGATCTGCGTCCAACCCTTCTTGGCAATAAGGACGGCGAGCTTGCCCATCAGCTCGGAGCGGAGTCGTAAATTCGCCGCTGCCTCGGGTGTTGATGTAAGCGCGTCCCAAACGCTGGCGTAGCGTTTGACCTTTTCCTTTTCCTTTTCCTTCTTCATCTTTCACCTCTCATTAGTTCGGCGAAGCGGATCTTTGCGATATTGACATCTGGTTTTGACGTGATCTGCGTTTTCTTTTGGAATGCATGGAGGACATAAATCGCCTCCGCCAGCCGCGCTGGATAAATCACTCGGAAGGCTCCGGCCGCTTCGCGGACGCGGATTTCCTCGACACCTTTCCCAATCGAAGGCATGGGCTTAAAATCATTCGGTTGCTGCCCGCGCTGTAACAGGTCAATCTGATACCCACAGTCATGTCGTGCTGCGCTCGGGAACTGGCGAAGTCGTTCGAGCGAGTCACCGAGGAATCGCACTGGCTTCATCCATTGATTATATCCGTACGGATATGTTCCGGCAAGTCCTGGACCGCGATGACTTGTCACGCGCTACACGCTGCCAATTTGTCGAACAGTGGCGATGGCGCAAGATGTTCGACGAAGATTTCGCAATTTTCTGTGCAGACCGCATTGCCAGCACGGCTCATGCGGCCTTGAGAAGCTTCACGCCAGCTTTGATTGCGGCCTTTTTCAACGCCTCATCGGGCGTCGACAGCGGCAATCCGGCGCGCATCGCCAGCTCCAGATAGGACGCATCGTAGGAGGAAAGTCGGTATCGACGGGCCAACTGAAGCGTCTCGGACAAGGCATGGGCCGCGGTCGTTCCATCAATCGCAATAGGTGCGGCGCTGAGCATCGCCAGAAACCCCTCGCTCTGGGCTTCCGTCACGATGCCCTTGGCTTCCGATCGCGCGATCACGTTGGCGATTTCGAGCCCTCAGGTCGCCGGTACGTCAACCTCGGTACCTGGCTCTTGAATCCGCCGCAAAACATTGAAGGCATAGGATGCACCGCATTCGCCAGCATCCTTCAGGAGCCAGGTCGAACCGGGTGAGCCTTCTTGAAGGCGAGAAACTGATCAATCGCGGCCGCAGCGTCTTTGGATCGATCCACTTGACTCGGGACAAGATCGGCGATCGCTTTGCCACGGGTGGTGGTCGTGAATTGCTTACCAGCCTGCACCTGGCGCAGGAGTTCGGGGAGCAGAACCCGACCTGGGCGCGATGGATTGCGCGCTGAGCCGGTTCTGAACACGGGGGCCATCCTGGCGATTGTTGTTAAAGCGCCAACACCATGGCCCTGTAACACAATCCCGAATCGTCGTGGGGCGAGGTGGATTGTGTTACGAATCCGGCCGACTCGTAAAGACAAATTGCAGCGGCGTTGTCGTCGCTGACATCAAGGCGCACGCGGGAGAAACCTTCTTCGCGCAGGGTGCCGAGCGTCGCTTGCAAGAGGCGCTTGCCCAGGCCTTGCCCGCGACGCGCCCGATCAACGGCCACGCGGCTAATGTACGCATCGCCGGGCTCGACCGCAGGAAACAGCGCACGGGCACCCGACGTTACCTCAAGGGCGATCGCATCGGCTTCGGGACCGCCGCCCAGATCGCCCAGAAATGCCGCGAAGTCCGCGGCCCGGTAACTGGAAAGTTGCGAACCACGCGCCCAAATGATGGCGCCCTCGGGTTTTCCGGCAACGTCGGATAACAACACCGAACGGCCGACAAACAGCTCGGAATCCGGTCGAGCCATCCACTCGGTCAAGATATCGGAGGCGGCTTCCGGATCCCCGAAATACCAGTCCGCAAAAGGATTGGAAGCGTCATACACCCACGGTGCCAGCGTCGAAATCAGCGCACCGAGTTCGGGGTTGGGTTCTTTCCAGAGCCGGCGGGTCGACATGGTTATCCCTCAAACAACATCGTCGGCGTTCGCGGATCTTCCAGAGTGGCCAGCAGATGCGTGGGCTCACACACACGCAACTCGTCAAGACTATAGTCACCGGTCGCGACCGAAATGCATTCCGCACCAATCGCTCTGGCCGCCGCCACGTCGCGAGGCGTATCACCAATCACCACCACGCGGCATTCTTCGGCGGGCCGTTGCGCGGCCAGCGCGCCGCGTGAAACCGCAGCACGCAAGATGGACTCGCGCAAAAGATGATCGCTACCGTAGCCGCCAAACGAAAAGCGCGCGAACAGATCCACACGGCCCAATTTGATCTCGGCACCGCGCATCACATTGCCGGTGCCTAGACCCATATAAACCTGTGTTTGCGCATCACAAAGATCCAGAATCGAGTGCACACCGGGGCAAACGAAAAAGTCGGTTGCGCGCGCCGCCTCGTCGGCCAGGGCATCGATGTAGATAGCGAGCAGCGCATCCACCTCGGCTTCGAGCACTTCGCCCGACCAACTGGGTTCTTCGCGACCCACGAGGCGTTCCATCGCACCCCGCATGATCGCCCGATCGGTCATGCCATCGAAGCGAAACTTCAGGGCCTCGGGTTGTCCGTAACGGGAATCAAAGGTGCGCGCCATCGCCCGCCGGCCCGCGCCCCGCGTGCGCAGGAGGGTCCCATCGATATCAAAAAGCAGGAGAGTCGGCTTCACGGCAAAGGGAAATAGCAGGCCTCCGATGCGGAATCGACCCTGCGCAACGGCGATCGACCCGGCAGGATTTGACCGCAGGCCCCCGGAGCGTGAAGAATGCCGTCATGCGCCCAAACATGCTTCAATTTTCCATGATGGTCATGTTTGGCGTTTGCGCGAACACGGCCGCGGCTGCGCCAATCGAAACGCCGCCCACCGTGCACCCGATTTTTGTCAGCGCGGAAGGCGCCGTTCACGACGATGAGGCCCGCTCGACCCTGCGACAGATCGTTGCGCGTCGTCGCATGGGTGTGATGGAAACGCTCGATCTACCGACACCGCCGCTGCCAACCCTTGCGGGCCGTGTGAAGAACGCCATCACCCACAACAAGGCGCTCAAGTTTTCAGAAGCCGAATCGGAATTGCGATCCGCCATGCAGGAGGCTGAAAACTCGGGAGGCCATGGACTCGACACCGAAGGTCTGTCGAATCTGTACTTGCATCTCGGCATCGCCATCGACAAGGCCGACTGGACCGATTTTCCAGCCACCGGTCCGCCCCGTGCGAGCGTTGCTGCGGCCGACTGTTATCTGCGCGCTGCCACGATGACGCCCGCACGCGAGCTTTATACCCGGGACTTTTCTCCCCTTGCCCGCTTGCACTTTGCCGACGCGATCGCGACGGTGAAAGCTCAACCCCGGGGTGTGCTCACCGTGAACGGTCCTTCCGACGCCATGGTTTCGGTGGACGGTCGACCGGCCATCGGATTGCCGCTCGAACTCAAGGAACTCGCCTACGGCGACCATTTCATTCGGGTCACAGCGCCCGGCCGCCAGCCGTGGTCCGAACTTGTGCCGATCACCCAGCCCACCCTCGCCGTCGAGGTACCGACGCTGCAGGCTTACCGACTTGACGACCAGACAGCGGCGACCCACGCCCGCCGGATGGCCGCAGCCTTTGCCCTCGTGGTCGAGATGAAGCCGCCAGGCCAGGTCGAACTCCGCCTCATAAAAGTGGATGGGGTGCAGCGCCTCGATGCGCTCGTCGCCTCGGCTCACGGGGATCCTGCCGGATTTGAGGCCGCCGTGATTCGTCTCGACGAAATCGCCCGACGCCGCGAAATGGAGTCGGAGCATGGATTCAAGGTGGGCAAGGACACCGAACTTGCCGTGGCAACGGTGGAATCGCGTGCCCCCACCCAGCCTCCCGTCGTCCTGCAGGAGGATCCGTCGGGCTGGGCCGAGCAGCACTGGCCGCTTTTGAGCGCCGCCGGGACCGCCGTCGCGCTCGCTATTATCCTTGGAATTGCTGTCTCTTTGGACTGAAGGCACCAGTTGGCGTTACAATGACCAACTGCTGGATTTCAGGGGCATAAATGGCTGTTATCGGGATTGATCTGGGCACCACGAATTCGGTGGTGGCGACCGTCAAGGACGGTCAGGTGATTGTTGTACCCGATGCGCAGGGCCGCCACCTGCACCCGTCGGTGGTGTCGTTCGGACAGGACGGTGTGAAGCTTTTTTCACACGAGGCCGTTGGACGGCGCATCGTGGCCCCGGAGTACACCGTTTACTCGGCCAAGCGCATCATCGGCATGCCTTTTCATTCGCCCGAGGTGCAAGCCGCGATTGCGCGCATGCCGTACAAGCTCATCGAGGGCACAAACGAACAGGCCGTGTTCGTCGGTCCCGATCGGCAGTACACCATCCCAGAAATTTCCGGACAGTTTCTGTCCTACGTCAAGCAATGCGCGGAATTCTATCTTGGTGAAGACGTGACCGGTGCCGTGTTGACGGTGCCCGCCAACTTCAACGACGCGCAACGCCGCGCCACCATGGACGCTGGGCGCATCGCGGGTCTCGACGTGATGCGAATCCTGAATGAGCCCACCGCGGCGGCGCTCGCCTACGGTGTCGGCCGCAACATGTCTCGCCGCCTCGCGGTCTTTGACTTCGGCGGTGGTACGTTTGACGTGACCATCTTGCAGGTTGAAAACGACGTCTTCGAGGTGCTGGCCACCGGCGGCGACATGTTCCTCGGCGGCGACGACTTCGATCACATTTTGATGGGTATTCTCGCCGAACAGTGTTTGCACCAGACCGGGGTGGATCCCCGCGGACACTCCGCCTCCCGAGCCCGCCTGTTGTTGGCGGCCGAACAGGTCAAACGTCACCTTTCGGACAAACCGGTTGCGCGCGGAGAGTTGAAACAGATGGCGGTTGGCGGCGGGGGACAACCCTTGCATCTGCGTTTCGAGGTCACACGCGAACAGTTTGACCAGGCCGCAAGTGAGCTTGTGGCGCGCACGTTGCACACCTGCCAGGCAGTGCTTCAAGCAGCACAGTTGACCGTGACACAGATCGACGAAGTGATCATGGTCGGTGGCTCGACGCGCATCCCGCTGGTGCGAACCGCAGCACAACGTTTTTTCGGAGGACCCCCTCGAACCGATCTCAACCCCGACGAGGTCGTCGGCTGGGGAGCCGCCATTCAGGCCGACAACCTCGCTTACGGTTCGGGCGACGTGGCGTCACGCGCGGTATTGCTCGATGTCACACCGCGCGCACTTGGAATCGCGGTTGCGGGTGGATTCGCCGAGACGATCATCGAACGCAACGTCCCGTTGCCGGTGGAACAGAGCCGGATGTTTTCGACCTCGGCGGACTACCAAACCTCGGTCCGCATCCAAGTCTGTCAGGGCGAGTCGCGCCAGTTCGACGAAAACTACCCGCTCGGCGACCTCGAACTCACCGGGTTGCGACCGGCGCGCCGTGGTGAGCTCTCGATCGAAGTCACCTTTCGCGTGGATACCGATGGCATTTTACGAGTCCGTGCCCGTGACATGGAAACCGGACGCGCCCAAGAAGCGCAGGTCAACGTTCGCGGCTCCATGAGTGCACAAGACGTGGCCGATGCCGCGGGTCGACGCGCTGCGGAGATGGAGAACCTTCCCGATACCGCGTAGCAGTTCGTATGGTACGATACGAAAGAGTTTCCAACAGAACTCAGGTCTGCCTTGAACGCTTCCAACCATCTCGACCAACTCGCTTCGTTCGCCCGCGCGGTTTCGCCAACCCTCGACGACAAGAGCTATTACGACCTCTTGAACGTCAACAGCGCCTCCAATATCCCGGACATCCGACAGGCGTATTACAAGGTCGCCTCCCAGTTGCATCCGGATCGGTACATCCAGATGACCGACGCGGAAGCGCGTGACAAACTCAATACGATTTACGCCCGCATCACCGAAGGCTATCGGGTCCTTACCGATCCGGTGAAACGCCGCGAATACGACGAGGCCCTGGCCAAGGGACAAAAGCGCCTGGTCACAACGCAGCGCGAGCGCAAGGGTCCGAAGGCACAGGACGAAGGCGTGCAAAACCCGGATGCGCGACGATTCTTTAGAATGGGTGTCAGCGCTCTCGATCAACGCGACTACCGCGGCGCTACACTGAATTTCAGACTGGCGCTCGCCTACGAGCCGACCTCGGCACTCATCAAGGAAAAGCTGACGCAGGCGACCTCGATGCAGTCACAGGCGGGACCGCCACCGGCGGCAGCGAAGCCGGAAAACAAACACTAGGTTCCGGCGTCGCGCCCGCGGCCGGGATGCGCGCGCAAACTTTTGAAGATGAGCCCGACGCCACCGGCGATCAGCACCAGCATGACGAGGGTGTTGAACAAACTGGTTCGTTCAAAATAGACATCCATCTGCATCAAGATGCCGGTGAGGATGAACAACGCACCACCAACGGTGAGGAACCAACCTATTTTCGAGCGTGCGCTCATGAACAAAAAGCCCACGCCAACCAGCATAGGCAAAAGGCTCAGCCCGAATCCGTTGGCAAGTCCCCACAACCGCCAACCCGAAGTGTGAACCTGCGTATTGGACAGCAACAAGTAACCACCCACGGCAGCCATGGCGCAGCCGAACAGGAATTCGCCGCCGCCACCCGGCGTTCCACCCACGTTGTCGAGGTGTCCGCGCCGTCGTTCACCGCCACCCATGCTGGATCCAGAATCGCTCATCCTCTGGATATTACACGCTCACACCACTTTGGTTTAGTCTAGCGCTCAGATGGCCGCCGTTCCGCAAATACCCCGACGCGGCGATCGCTTGGGGCGATTCCTGCTCGGGGAACTGGTCGGCACGGGTGGGATGGCGATGGTTTTTCGCGCAACCGATACACAGCTCGGGCGCGAGGTCGCGATCAAGGTACTCATGCCCTCGGCGGCGCTGCATCGCGAAGGTGCCGAACGCTTTCGTCGCGAGGCACTTGCCGCGGCGGCGCTCGCGCATCCGAACATCATCGAAGTGTTTGATTTCATCGAGGCCGAGGGCGAAAACCCTGACTATCTTGTCGAGGCCTTCGTGGAAGGGCCTACCCTTCAAGGTGTTTTGCAATCGGCTGGCGGACGACTGTTGCCGGAGCTCGCTGCATTGCTGGTTGCCGAAGTGGCGGATGCCTTGCAGGCCGCGCACGACAAAGGGATCGTCCACCGGGACATCAAGCCAGCGAACATCCTGCTCGAAAATCGACCCGAACGCGCGCGCGTGGTGTTGACGGATTTCGGCGTCGCCCACATTGGCGATCTGACCACGATGACGGCGACGGGCGCGATGGTGGGCTCACCCTCGTACATGTCACCGGAACAGGCCAGTGGCAGCGACGTGGGTCCCGGTGCCGATGTTTGGGCGCTGGGCGTGTTGCTTTATCAACTGGCAACGGGGGCTCTGCCTTTTCCAGGCCGCGATCCTCTCACCGTGATCGTGGCCGTTGCGCGCGGCAGCTATCCACGCGCGAGTCAAATCGATGCGCGGGTCGGGCCCGCCATCGATCGCATCATCTCGGGGTGCCTCACACCCGATCCTGCGCGTCGAACACAAAGCGCAGCACAAGTTGCGCGCGAGCTTCGCCTCGCACTGGCGGGCATACCGGGCCTAACCGAAACACCGATCGCATCGACTGTGCGTCGTTTGGTCAGCGAACCCGTGGAATTGACAACCGAACTGGTACCGGCCGTTGCCGGAGCGGCCCTCCAGCAGGCCAAGTCCTTGATTGCCGCGCGAAACCTTGCACGCGCACTCAGCGAACTGGGTCGCGTGGATGCCCTCATACCCGGACATCCCGAAGCAGTACGTTTGATGGCCTCGCTCGGCACTCAACGAGCAGCCAAGAAAATCATCACCCTCGGCGCGCTCGTGCTTGCGGGCGTGGCGTTGGTTGTAGTCGGTCTGCCGAAGCGCCAACCCGTGACACGCATTGCAGCGATCGCGGACTTACCGTCGACTCCGGCGCCGAAACCCGGGCCGGCAACGCCATCGCCGGCGCCGACGCCCCCGGCGCCAGCCCTCCCGTCGGCGCCAACGCTCCGTGCTGCGATTGCGACAAAACGACCCGGGATGCGACGCATCCAGGTCGAAATACCCGCCCCAAGCGGGGTAGCAGCCGCCGTTGTCATTCCCGAAGAAGCTCCCGAACCGGTTCCACCGGCGACAGAGGAAGCGGCGCCACCGAGGCCGGCACCCGCATCGGTGCGCCTCTACTCGTCCTTCGGCTTTTGTTATCCGGCGCTCGACGACGCGCCTGCCAATCACCTCACACCAACCTACGGGGAGGTCGGGCCGGGCCGACATCGGGTGTATTGCGCCCTCGTCAAGGATGGTCCTCGGCAGCTCGTCGGGACGCTGAACGTCCCGGCTGGCGCCAGACTGGAGCGACAGATCATTCGGGATTCAACAGGAAAACCCGCCTTTACCCGAATGCCCTGAGGGGCGACCGAAGGCTGACATTCGGATCACGACACCCACAGACAGGAAGCAACACGCGTGCCGCAATGACCGGAAATCGTTGGAAGCTGCTCGCCTGGAGTCCTGGCCCGGACGTTGCAGCACCGGAGCCTGTGTTAGTTTCAACCCGTGCGCTCAACTGGCCCTTTGCGAATACTCGCCCTGTGCCTCGGTGCCAGCTCGACGGGCTGCATTTTGTACACCGACCCTATCAATCGAGCACCGGAGATCTCCGAGATCAAGGTCAAGCCATCGAGTTACGGGACCTACACACGGAGGTTGCCGGTGATTTTTGATGCAACCGTATCGGATGAAGGCGATCACGCCCTTGCCACAACCTGGTGGGTCGTGCCCGGCGCCTGCAAAAGCCCCTGGCCCGCCGCAGATACCGCACTTCCAGGCAACCGGTTCGTGCCGGCCGTGCTCGGTCCGCACTGCGTCCGCGTCGATGTTGTCGACCAGCACGGAGCAGTGGCCTCGTCCACGACCGAGTTCGATGTAACCAACTTCGCACCGACGGCCCAGATCGCGATGACGGCACCGCTCGGATCGTCCGAAGGGTATCCCCTGTTCTCGGAATTTGCATTCGAGGCGAGGTTGTCCGATCTGGATTCAGCCGAAAAGCCGATGCCCCGCTGGAAACTCACCGGGCCCGACGGTCAAGAACGCATGATCATGCCGTGCACGAGCGCACCGGGAACGGTGTGTTTCACGGGCGATACCACGGGTGAATATCGTATTGCGCTTGACGCAATCGACGCCGAGGGTGGACACGCCATGCCGACCGAGATCTTGCTGAAAGTTGCCGATGACGCCCCGCCTTGCATCAAGGATCAACAACCAACGATCCTCGATCTGGTTCGCGATCCGAACACCGCGCTCACCCTGTCATTCGCAGTGGCGGACGACGGCGATCCGTTGCCAGCCCGATCCACACGCCCTTCGATGGCCGTCATCACCTGGCGTTTCCGTCGGACGGGCAGTGTCTCCTTCGACCGGTTGATCAACGCCGGTGAGCGCTTTTTGACCCTGCCCGCAGGTGCTTTTGTTCCCGGCGATGACATCGAGTTGCGTGTCGACATTGCCGATCGGGTGAGCCGTATTCCCGCCGCCGGTTGCACCGACGATGCAATCGAATGTGCACTGACGACGAACTGCCAACAACGCACAAGCTGGAGGATTCGATACCTGTGATGCGAATACACGGGAAACTATCTTCGAGACTCGTTGTGGCCTCGCTTCTGTGGCTGGCAGCCTGCTCATCCAGCTCGGCGGGTGGCAGCGCAGGCAGTCCCGACAACGAGGGAAAGGCGGGCGGCAGCGGGGCAGACAGCGCGGAAGGTGGAACCGGCGGCGGGACCTCCCTAAATGGAAGCGGCGGAGATGGTGCGCCGGATGACGACTGCCGCATCCGGTTTCGGCCACTGTCGGCGCCTGCGCTCACCAACTTGCCGGCGGGACCCGGGCGAACCGTGACCATTCAGGGCGAACAATCATCGCCCGATTCCACCGGCACAGATTGGTCGTGGGTGGTTGCCCACAACGGCAGCAATGCCGTCCTCTTGCCCGATCCGAACAACCCCTCGATCGTCACGCTGGCCTTGCCTGACGAGGGTCGCTACGAGCTGTCTGCCCGTGTCGATTCGTGTTACGGAATGACCGCAATCTCCGCCGTGCCCGCGGACAGGCGAACAGCCTACTACTGGCTCCGCGTGATTCCGCCCGAGGGCAGCCCCTTTCTTCCCCACGAACAGGGTGTCGGCATGCGCACCGATATCGTTGAACAAAACGCGTTCGAGATGCCCACGGGCTACGCCGTCCCAATCGACCCACGCGCACCGACCGCGCTGAACCTGGCTTCTGCTATCCCCTCGTATCTGCGCCTGTCTTCCGAGGGTTCAAGCTTCTTGCAAGAAGGCCGCAGCACCTCGAAGGGCGCGACCGCGTTTCGGGTTTCCCCCCTGCGCCAGTACAACCTGATGGTCATTCCCGACAACGGCTGGGCGCCGCAGATCTTCGATGGCCTGATGCTGAGCGGCGCGGGTGTTCCGTCGTTCTCGCTTTCCGGCAATCCCGACTTCGAGCTTGCACAGGGAACCGAGATTCGGGCACGGTTGCGCGAAGACGGATTTGCAGTGAGTGGCGCACGCCTCTTGTTTCGTGCGGGGGCTTTGCCCTCGACCCTTGGCTCAAGTGATGAAAACGGCAACACCCGTGTGTACGTGGCCGCCGATGGCAATCGACGTTTTGGCATCGAGGTGATCGCGCCGCTGGAAAAGGGGCTGCCTGATCTGGCGATCGACGCGCCCTCCGGACTGCCACTGCCTGCAAAGGGCAATGCGCCCGAAGCCATCACGATTGACTGGGCCACACTCCCACGCGGAAAAATCGAGCTCTTGATCCTGTCGGAAAAATCAGGATTGCCGATTCGCGATGCGCTGGTTGTGGCTCGGTTCGTGGCACCGCTTGCGAACGCTGGAACGGCCACGCTTTCCGGTGGTTCAACCGTTGCACTTTCCGGACGCATCAAGTTGCAGGCGCAAAGTGATGGCACCGGAAAGGTATTGTTCAACGCCATTCCTCGCGCGCAGTACCAGGTAACCATCACGCCACCGATGGGTTCCGATTCTTCGTTCACGACCACCGTTGATCTTTCAACGGTCGATCCGGCAGCCACGATCGTCCGGGTACCTGAACTTGTGCGCTTTTTCGGGCGATTCACCGGTACCATTGCCAAAGGCTCGGAGATCGCGGCTGTTCCAGACGATCCGACCGACAATCGCAGCGTGTCCGCACCGCTCGACGCAAGCGGTGGCTATACCGTGCTACTCGACAGAGACAAGACCTATCGCTTGCGACTTCGGGTCGGAGCAGACGCACGCCTGACCTTGCCGCTCGGGATGTTGCCTTCCGGGCAGACCGGAGGCGAGCTGCCCCCACGCGTGCTGCCCCGCACCGTGCCACTACAAGGTTTGGCCGTGAACAAGTCGATTGGTGTGCCCGGCGCGCTGGTTGAGGTTTATTGCCTTGCCGAGCTACCCGATTGCATCGACTTTCGGATGCCGAATGTGAACGGGGCTTTGCGCGTCGCCGAAGGTCGCACCGACAGCAAGGGCATGTTTCAGATCCCCCTGCCCGATCCCTCGGATGAGTGATACGTTCCACGGCGTGCGCGGTCATTTTATTTTGCTTTTCACGAGCGTGCTTTTGTTCACCCCATCTGCAGGCTGCATCCTCTATTCCGATCCGATCAATACACCACCCGAGATCAGCATCGTGCAACCCGAACGCGTCACCCGCATCGACACGTCCGTGTTCGCAGCGACGGTCCGCGACCCGGATCAGGGTGAAGTACCGCTGCGTTTTGGTTGGTTCGAGGACACGGGTGCTTGCAGTCCGGACTTGATTGATAACCTGCGAAGCGGCGCCATCAGAGCCGAACAATCGATCGACTTGCCCACGCACCGCTTCCAGTCGAAGGCACACGGAACCTACTGTGTTGCGGTACAGGTGACGGACCGTTACGGCGCCCGCTCGGCTGCGGCAGTTAGCGTTGAAACCACAAACCTTCCCCCCACAGTGGTGCTTGACGCACCTACTACCTCGGCGATGGCGTCGAACCTTCCGTTGTGGAGCGCGTTTCGCGTGGTAGCAAAAAGCGCAAGCAACGATGGGCGCCTCGATCCGGAAGGCGACAACGTGAAGCTGCAATGGAGCATCACGCGACCCAATCAGTCCGTGGTGGTTCCGATGCCCTGTCCCGATGCATCTCCAACACCGGCGATCTGCTTCATCGCGGATCTGTCGGGCGAATACACCGTGTCCGTTGCAGCCACGGACACCTACGGACTGATGACGCGAGCCGAAACGAAGCTCACCGTTGCCCCGGATGCGCCACCTTGCCTCGGTCAGCTTGAACCGAACTTGCCACTGCTCTTGCGAGCAGCCGATGCCACCGCAACCTTTGCGATCCTGAATGTCGCCGACGATGGTGATCCTTTTCCGCGTCCCACCACGCGCAGTTCGGAACTTCGCTTTACCTGGTCGGTGCAAGAGCCCGGAAAACCCTTTGGTCGACTTGCGGACTACAACGCCGAACGGTTTACCCTGCCCGGAAGCTACAAAACCGGCGATCGGGTGCAGGTGCGAGTCGAGGTCGAAGACCGCGTGCTACGCAACACCGGCACAGGCTGTTCGGACAGTGACGCCACCTGCGGTGCCTCGACCACCTGCTTGCAGCGGTACACCTGGGCTGTGGAGTATCGGCTGTGAGGCACATCGCGCTTTGTTGCTTGGCGCTTTCGGTGGCGCTCGGCTTGTACGCCTGCGCATCGGCCGAGAGCGATTCGGCCACGTCCTCGGACGCAAGCGCAAACGGCGGGAGCCTCGGATCGGGCAGTAAAACGGGCGGCACAAGCGGGCGCGTCGACGGCGGCGCCAACACCGGTGGCTTTCGATCCGGTGGCAACAGCGCCACAGGCGGATCGCTCGCAAGCGACGGTGGCGTCGCGACGATCGATGCGGCCGCGCCCACCTGCGCCCTCTTCATCGAAGCCATCGATGGAAAACCGTTGACCAGTCGACTCGCCGCGCCCGGTGAGACGATTGCAGTCCTCGGACGCGTTGCCGGGACAGTTGACACCTCAACCCTGGATTGGCGCTGGAGTGTGTTTCGCAGTGGCGTCGCCATAACGTTTACCGTTGCGCCCGGGAACCCCGCCAGCATCAGCATTCCCATCGACGTGGCAGGGGTCTATCAAATCCGCGCGACGGCAAGCGATCTGTGTCAGGGAACGATATTCGCAAGCAGCGTGACGGCAACCGAAAGACGAACGCCCTATTTTGTGCGCGTGCTTCCCCCGCCCGACGCCCAAAGCCTTCCATTCGAAGAACTGCTGGAAATTGGCGGCGGACTGCCCCCGAGCAAGGACTTTCACCTGCAAGGCGGCACCCGAATCAAAATTGATCCGCGCAATGAAAAGGGCATCGCGGTCCCAAGTTACATCCGTATCACGCCTCGCGCCTCAACTTTTGTGATCGAGGGATATAGCGGTCTGCAAGGTGGACTCGTGCGGCAGGTGGCCGCCATCACCACACACGACATTCTGGTGGTTCCGACTGAACCCCTCCCGCCGCGAAACTTTGTGGGGCTCACACTCGCTGCGATCGGCATCGAGCCGTTTACCATGGCACCGGGCGTCGCGGTGCGCGGCACCGTTCGAGTAAACAGCCAGCCGGTATCGAATGCCCGCCTTTTGTTCCGGCAAAACGGCACGCCATCCACGTTGGGTACGACCGATGCAAACGGGAGTTATGTCATCGACGCGCTTCCCGGCCGACATGGACTGGTCGTCGAGCCCTCGCCCGAGTCCGGCCTTCCGCAAATTGCGCTGTCTGAAGCGGCGGGCATCGTATTTCCGGCGAACGCACCCGGCGCACAGGTGGATCTCGACTTTGTGCCGATGCCGACGGCTGCGCTCACACTGTCGGTCCGGACACCCGATGGTGCCACCCCTGTGCGGGGCGCACGGGTCTACCTTGCAACCGCGCAACCGAAGGCAGCGGTCGCCACCCTGACGGTCAATGCGGGAACGCCCGTACCGGTTGCCGGCAACATCTTGCGCCAACTTGAAAGCGATGCCTTCGGCGTGGTACGTTTTGTTGATCTACCGCGGGATCTCTATGTGTTGCGCATTGTTCCGCCTGCTGGCAACGCCAATCCCGGGGCCACCCATGTGGATCTCTCGATCGATCTGACGGCCGGCAATGTGGAAAAAGGCAACGTCTCGCTTGGGACCCGAATCAAGGCAACCGGTAACCTCTTGCCCGCCGCGCGGGCCGTGGGGGTACGCGTGCTCGCCTTGCCCATCGCGGATCTCGATCCCCTGTCCAATAGCGTCTCGGCGGTTGCCGGCGCCAACGGTCAGTTCACGCTGTCCCTGTCGCCAAATCAATCGTACCGATTCTTTGCCCATGCCGCTGCAGGTAGAGAATTCGACTTGCCACGCACCCATCTCGGCGACCAGCTGATCGGGTCGACTCCCGTCACCCTTGACCCGTGGACGCTGCCGACGGGTCTTGTATTTTCGGGACGGGTCTACGATCCGAAACAGCAATTGCTGCCCGGTACCGTCATTCAGATCTTCTGCGTGGGAAGCAGCACCACCTGCGTCAACTTGCTGTCACCCAAAGTTGATAACGCGCTTCCCGTGGGCGAAGCGTTGACCGATTTCCAAGGAACCTTCGCCATCGTGTTGCCCGATCCCGGCAGCAGCCAATCACCATGAACGCAATCTTTCTATGTGCCCTGTTGTTTGGACTGCAAGCGGCCCCCGTCGCAGAATCAGCGCCCGTTCCCGTCGCTTCTGAACCGGTTGCAAGACCGCGTCCCAACACAGCGACAGCCGTGCTCGATCAAGCCGCCGCTGCGTACGCATATGGCGATATGAATCTGGTGGTCGAATCCGCGCGCATCATCGTCGAAGGCGGTGTCGGCTCAAGCACGCCCGACGAACGGGGCGATGCCCTGCGTTTTCTTGGCATTGGACTCTATTTGACCGGACGCATCGAAGGATCCCGTGTTGCGTTTACGGAACTGCTGCGATTGCGCCCAGAAGCCTACCTTGATCCCACCATCACCCGACCCGAAGTCGTCGCGTTTTTCGGAATGCTCAAGCGCGACAACGAACAACGTCTCGCGACGGAACATCGGGCCAACCTGCCGAACCCGGTGTGGAACCTTTTGCCTCCCACGGGACAGTTCAATAATGGCGACCACGGTCGGGGATGGGTGTTGACCGGCGCACTCGGCCTGAGCTTGACGACAGCGATCGTCACCAAGCTATGGTTGTTGTCGTCGGAGCAAGAGGGTCATACCTTTGGTGATGCGACCGATACCGCGACGACCATGAGAACCGTCAACCAATGGAGTGTGGGCGTTTTCGCGGCGGCGTATGTGGTCGGCGTGATCGATGGCTTCCTGCGCCACGGCAGCGCTGCCAGAACTTCGTCCCTATCCCTTGGTTTTGGCCGACACGGCTCGATCATGTCGCTGTCCTTTTAGAGAGCGCACATGTACGTCCCGGTGCGACCGAACCGACGATCGCCCAGTGTTTCTTCGTTGGCCTCTCGCAAGGCCTGATAGGATAGGTGCCGAACGGAGGTCGGAATGCAACGCATCGACATGTCGGTGATTCGGATGGTTCCAACAGTTGCGGGTTTCGCGTTGCTGTTTTCGGCTTGTTCCGGCAATACCACAGACAACGCTGGTTCGGGCGGCACGCCGGGCGGCAGCACGGGTGGTACGAATCGGCCAACGCCGCCCGATCCCGATGCCGACCAGATCGTTTCCAGTTCCCTCGCGCGCCGTCTGTCTCAGGCAGAGATTGACGCGACCCTCGAGGACATCCTCGGCGACACGCGTCGGCCCGCGACGCGCCTGCTCAACGAAGACGAGTTCAAACCGTACGACAACGATTACCTGATCCAAAAAGGATCGCAGGCCTTCACCGATGCGATGCGAGAACTGTCCCGCGACGTCGCGCGCCGTGCGGTTGCCGAGGCCGCCACGCGGGATAAATTCATGCCGTGTCAGCCCAGCGGACCCGACGATTCGACCTGTTTCAAAGCCGCCGTGCAGGCGCTTGGACTGCGATTCCTGCGGCGCCCCCTGTCGGCCGCCGAGCAGGCGCCGTATCTGAAGTTGCTCGCGTTTGCGACGGAGAAGGTGCCGTCCGTGACCACGGATTTCTGGACCAGCATTGACCTTTTGCTGCGCGCGTTCATCCAGGATCCTGAATTTCTCCATCGGGTCGAAATCGGGCGCGCAACGTCGACCCCGGGGGTCTTTGCCCTCGATGGCTACGAAATCGCGTCGCGGCTTTCATATCTACTGTGGGGCAGCGCACCCGACGCTTCTCTCTTGCAGTCCGCCGCCAAGGACGAACTCATCACAGAATCGGGCCGCAGTGCTGCGTTTGAGCGCATGATGAAACAGCCGCGAGGCCGCGCACAGATTTCCCGCTTCCACTCGATGTGGCTTGGCTACCGTACGATTCCCCATCCCCCTGAGGTAACATCCAGGTTCGCGGCCGAAACCTCGAAGTTGCTCGAGACGGTCATCTTCGACGAGCCCTCGTCCTATTTTGATATCTTCACCTCGAAGCGAACGTTTCTAACGACTGCAGGCGCAAGGCACTACAACCTGCCGGAACCCGTGGGCGGCGAGGGATGGGTGGACTACGGCAATTCGGGCCGTGCTGGTCTGCTTTCGCACGGCGCAGTCCTTGCCGCGTTCAGTAAATTTTCGGATACCAGTCCCACCCAGCGCGGCATCTTCGTGCGCACGCGACTATTGTGCGAAACGATTCTGCCGCCGCCCGCCACCGTGGATGCCGACCAGCCGCCCGGAAATCCGGATGCCGAGTGCAAGACGGCGCGATACATGGCACACATGGATCAGTCGGGGTGCAAATCGTGTCACAGCCAAATGGATCCCATCGGCTTTGGCCTTGAAAACTACGACATTGCCGGCCGCTACCGAGAGACCGACAACGGCAAGCCGCAATGCAAGATCCCGGGTCAGGGCGAGGTCGTCGGCATCGGTACTTTCTCGGGACCGAAGGCCCTCGCAGAAAGTTTGGTGGCATCCGGACAGCTGCAGGCGTGCATGGTGAGACAACTTCTGACCTTTGCGCTTGGGCGCGAGCTTTCCGATGACGAGGAGCCGGTGGCCACCAAGCTGAGGACAACCATGAAATCGAATGGCGACAGCTTCGTGTCTCTCTTGCGAACGCTCACGACCGATGCCTCGTTTGCGTTGCGCCGCGTACCGGAGGTGAAGCCATGAAACGTATCACGATGAACCGCCGCACCGTTTTGCGTGGCATGGGTGGCGCGGTGGTTGCCCTGCCAACCCTCGAATGCATGCTCAACTCGCATGGCGAGGCACTGGCTCAAGGAGGCGCACTGCCACGACGATACGCCATCGTTTTTGCGGGACAGGCGCTTGGGGGCGACGCCTGGGAACACGATCGCTACATGATTGGCGGGGTCCGCAAACAAGAGGCCGGGCACTTCATCGCACCGACGACGACCGGCACGAACTACACGCTCACCACGCCCCTGAAGCCTCTCGAAGCACTCAAGTCTGACTTCAATGTGATTACGGGGATGCGCATCCCGTTCAGCACCACCTCGGCCGCACCGGCGGAAGTCCCCGTGGGTGGTGCCTTCCGCGACTTCCACGGCGGCGGCTGCTCGCCGCTCATTTCGGGCATGCGATCGACGTCGTCCTCGTTTCGCGCCGAAGGCATTACCTCGGATCAGGTGATAGCCAACTTGGCCGAGAACAAAGGCATGACCCCCACGCCCTCGCTTGTGCTGCGCGCGCAACCGTCCTGGTATCTGGCGGGCTCGAGTTTCGCGGGTCGACAATATCTGTCGTATTCCGCCGCCGGAAAGGGAATCGAATCACAAACCAATCCGCAAACCGCCTACAATGCTTTGTTTTCTAACTTTACGCCCAAGGGCGGTGATGCGATTGCGGTACAGGGTTTTGAAAAACGCTCGGAACAGAGTGTTCTCAGCCTGATTCGCGATCGCCGAGAGGCACTGCTTGCCCGGGTGAGCGCACCCGATCGCATTCGTTTGCAGGAGCATTTTGATCAAATCCGCGATCTCGAAAATCGCATCAACGCCATCTCGATCGACTCGACGGCAACCTGCAACAAACCAACGGATCCGGGAAGCAACTGGCCGGTGGGTTCAGATAACGCGGGCTCCGGCAGCAGCGAAATCGGGACCAACACCGGTTATAGCGACGAAACCAAACGGGCAGAAGCCATGTCCGACCTCATCGCGATGGCGTTCATCTGCGATCTCACCCGCGTGGCGACGCTGCAGATCACAGTATTCCAGTCGCATATGAACGTGTTCCCTATTTCCACCGCGATGGGTACACCGATCCGTGCGGATCTACACGAAGTGGGTCACAACGGCGATGAAATGAATCGAGGCCAGTTGCCGGTCAGCTTGATGTTGCAATGGCACATCAAAACCTACGCCCGCCTTGTCGACCGCTTGAAGCAGTCCAAGGAAGGCGCGCAAAGCGTTCTCGATTCGAGCGCGATTGTCTTCATGAACGAGGCCGGCCATGGCCGCCAGCTCAACGACGCCGTGTCGCTCAACCAGACCCACTCGGTCGAAAACATGCAGCTCCTGGTCGCCGGTCGGGCAGGAGGCATGAAGCCGGGCCGCCACATCGCAGCGACGGGAAAACACCCGGTGCAGGCCCTGTTGGGGGCGATGAAAGGTGCGGGATTCAAAGGAGATATGTTGGGCGAGGTTCCCGGTCCCTTGCCCGACCTGTTTGCCTGAGCGGGCGCCCTTTCGGGCCGAAGAATCCGCCACCGACGACGCTTGATTCTTGCGTCCGGAACGATAAAGTACCGCACATCTAGGCGGGTAGCTCAGTGGCAGAGCGGGGCCCTTACAAGGCTCTGGTCGCAGGTTCGACCCCTGTCCCGCCTACAAAACATCCACCTCAGCTTGCTTTGAGCAGAGGCCGCGGCCACCTCCGCATTGCCTTGCGCGCATCAAACAGCTCGATTGCTTTTACCGGTTGGCTTTCGTTTCATTGGTCGATGTATTCCATATCGATTGGCCAAACTCAAAACCAACTTTTTTCGTAGATGAAGCCTTTGATGGGACGACATCGGAGGGTCGCCTCCCACAACGCAACCGTGCTCTGATATCCTCGCGCTTGAGGAGAAAAGACATGTCGAAAGTTCAAGCGATACCACCCCAGTATGGAAGCCTCACACCCTATCTCGTTGTCCCCAGATGTGACAAAGCGATCGAGTTCTACAAACAAGCGTTCGACGCCGAAGAAGTGATGCGGATGCCTATGCCTGATGGCAGCGTGGGCCACGCCGAGCTCAAGATCGGCGACTCTATTGTCATGGTGGCCTCCTCCAACGAAGAGTGGCCGCAAACGTCCGCGCTCACGTGTCTTTATGTGGACGATTGTGACGCCGTCTTTCACCGAGCTCTGGCGGCTGGCGCCCAGGAGATTGAGCCTCTGTCTGACAAGTTTTATGGAGACCGAGCAGGTGCCATCAAAGACCCTTTCGGTCAACGGTGGTCGATCATGACCCACAAGGAAGATCTTAGCCCAGAAGAGATGGAGACCCGAATGGCGAAAATGTCAGCGCCTTAGTTTAGGTGCTCGGTCTCAGGGCAAGCGGGCCCCGACGCTACCAAACGGTGCTCACCACATTTGAGTCCACTATCTGCCGATCGTTCGTAACAAGAACAAGATCATGGGCGATGGCGGTGGCTGCAATTACGCGATCAAAGGGATCCCGATGGGGAAGCGCGATGGTGGTGGCGTTCTTCGCAATGCGTGCAGTGATTGGCAGGACCACGAGCTTGTCAGCGAAGGTTTGCAATCCAATGTTGACGTCAGGTTTCAACGTGATCACACCCCGAGCGGCCAACATCGCAATCTCTAGCAACGTGATATCGGATATCGCCACCAGGTCCTGGGCATCAAGCAACGTGCGTGCGTTGGTACCCAGATTGGCATTGCCCTCAAGCAGCCAGATTGCGGCGTGGGTATCGAGCAAGTAGCTCGGATTCAAACCGACGGCTCCCAATCGGGATCGTCCGCCCCCGAATCGATTGCTCGAAGGGTCTTGGAATCGATATTTGCTGCCAATGATCCAAACAACGAACGTCCCATCGGTTTCTCTGCCGTGAGAACCAAGTTGCCCTCACGGGTACGAATAATCACGCGTTCACCGGCCAGAGCCGCCTGGCGAACCTTCGGAAAATTGCGAAGGAGCTCGCTGACGTTGGTCTGCATGTCAAATAATATGACATGCAAACAGCGGGGTCGCCAGTCTCTCGTGATAACTGTACGCGTCAGATCGGGCTAATCCCGTGTAACCCCTCCACCAAAGCCATCGTCGCTGAAACACGCGCACCAGGACTGCTTGCCACCGATGCGACTGGAATCCCGGTCCTCAATAGCGACACGCCCGACGGGATCCGCAATGGGACGATGTGGTGTTGGACAAACGCGCGCTGGGTGACGTTTTTCTACTCGCCGCAAGCCGACTCCGAGAGCGTGCGACGGTTTCTCGGCGACGATCTCGCGCGCGTCGTGCAGTGTGACGGAACCAGCGTGATGACGTTTTTTGAGAGAAAAGGCGGCCAGCGCCCAGGCTGCTGGAGCCACGCCCGACGTAGGTTTGCCGATTCTGCGCGGGTCGGGACAAGATTGCGCTCGAAGGTCTTCGCATCATCGGACGACTGTTTGCCATCGAGCGTGAGAGCGCGAGTCTCGGGGAAAACGACGCCGCTCGGCTTGTGCGACGAATCGCGAAAAGCCAGCCTGTCATCGACGAATTGCGCATCTGGCTCGATCAACAACGTGCGCTCGTCCCGCCCAAAACTCCGCTCGGCCAAGCGCTCGGCTATCTGCATCGGCAGTGGCCCAGGCTCTCTCTGTTTCTCAAGGATGGCAATATCGAGCTCACCAACAACAACGTCGAGCGCGAGCTACGCAAGCTCGTCCTTGGTCGTCGTAACTGGCTTTTTACCTGGAAAGATCTCGGCGGCGAGCGTACGCCCGACATTCTCACCATCGTCGGCACCTGCGTCGCACACGGCGTGAATCCTCGCGCCTATCTGCACCTCGCCGCCAAGCGCTGGCCCCAGAGCAAGCTTCGCGACCTCTTGCCCGATCGTCTCGTCACTACCCACCCCGACATCCTCGCCCGCCACCCGCATGGCACCG
>ENA-ORBV01006152-ORBV01006152.1-microbial-mat-metagenome-genome-assembly--contig:-NODE-6152-length-21394-cov-5.298260_pt1 | contig 21394 bp, 14 predicted proteins | sample MGYA00237777_ERZ505514 | MGnify/ENA primary metagenome ERZ505514 (study PRJEB26160, sample SAMN06269048) | microbial mat metagenome | isolation source: Oligotrophic lake microbial mat | place... | reverse complement strand
CTCCCCCCACCGCCCGCCACAACACCTGTTCCCCCAACGCCGCCGCTGCCAGAAACACCCGTGCCCATTGCACCGGCCCCCGCATCGGTGACACCCGTTGATCCACCATTATCGCTGCACCCCAGCGCAAGTTGAACAAACAAGACCATCGCCAAGACGCGGTTACCAACAACGGAAAGGTTCTTCATAAGCTCAAGTTCTCCTGCGGGTGTGACAACGACATACCTGTGGAGTGCCCGTCTACCAGCAACGCAGAACGTCGGTCAACCGAAATTAGTCAACAAATCTGCAAAAACGCGCTGCTAAAACGTCGGACGCCGCCCTCGTGGGATACCGCGCGAAAATAAACACCCTAAATCCCGCAACCTTGATTAATCAAAACGCTGCGAACAATCCCGATATCCGCCTCCAGGTGGAAACGGTTGTCCGCTTGAAGGTTGGATGGATTGCAAAAGTGCGAAATCCCGCGGGCACGACGTGGCGGTTACCTGGTTGTCGGGGCTATCGACGTCGATGCAACGCCCGTCGCAACTGCAGAAGAATCGAACTTCACACCCGTTGCCCGACCAACAGTCAGCCGTGCACACCGGTGTTTCACCTGGAAGGCCTTCTGTGCAGTATGTCCCCGCGGGACATGCCGTCGTTGCGCATGCAAAATTCTTCGAGTCCACCACATCGAGCACAACCTGCTGATCTGGAGTCGATGGGCAACCGGTCTCGAATCCATCGACCACGGTCGCTGCTTTTGAATCTGCGAAGATCTCCTCCCAAACCGAACATCCGGTGGCGGACAATGCGATAAGAACAACGGTAACAATTCCAGAAATTGATTTCATTGGACTACCGTAGACTCGAAAAGGTTATTGTCACGGTTCCTGATAACCGCAGTTTAGCCCCTCCGTCAACACTTGTTTTCAGTGACCCGGGCTGTACAAGACGCTGGCAGACCACTATTCCCACCGAAACCATGACCATCATGCGCTTCGAATGGTATGCAACCCTACAAATTGGCTGCGTCGCATTGGTCCTGGCGGCTTGTTCTTCCAGCGAACCGTTTACCGTGATACGAAACGATGACGCTGGGTCTGATACCGCCGTTGATCAAAAGGATGCTTCGCCGACGATAGACCGTGCTCAAACGCCGAACACGGACATGCTGCCCGACGGCGGCAACGTCGGCCCCGATGCTGACCTGCCCGATCCCATTCCGTACTTTTGCTCGAAGCCCAACGAGTGGCGCAAAACTTCGTTGCCAGGTATCACCACCTTTCCCGTCGAGGGTTACGACATCACCTCCTACCGAGAGCAGTTGCTGTTTCCTTGGAATTGTTTAGACGGCAATTTCAACCCAGTTTGTCCCGACAAGAATATCTCACCGTATCTGCCGCCTGAGATGACTTTGACAGGGACCAACACGGCAGAGCTTCCCTTTCTTCGCGATGACTTCTCGTTGGAAAGGCGGATTTCGGTCGGTCTCCCTACGCAGTACGAAGGTGCCAAACCGGGCTCTGTCGGTTTGTTGATCCTGCTCGGCGGGGATTCTAACGGCGAGGCGCGTACCTATGCGCTGAACTCGCGCACGTTCCCCGTTCTTGAACCCGTCACGCGCGTTACCAACTCCGAAGAAATCCCGCCACTGGTTGTTGCTCGCGTCAGGTGGTCATTCGACGCACACCCGCAAGTTTCACCCGAAACTTCCGCGGCGAACGAAAAAAATCTACGCGATGTCACCATCCCCGAAATCCGACGCCTCTATCCGAAGATTTCCAGCGATCCGTCGATGGTCGCAATCGTCGCGGCTTACCGCGAAGGAGGGCGGGCCCTCCAGTTTGCTTGGGACAACCCCGGCGTTGTTGGCAAGGTCATCATCGATTCCGGAATCTTTCATTGCAGAGACCGTATGGGCAATGGTGATCCGTTCGGGTTCGCCAACACCATTTTGGCTTCGCCAAAAAAGCCAATCCAGGTTTCAATGACGCAGGTTGGCGATGTTATCCGGCCTCTCCGGGATCAGGACTACTCGACCTGCCAAGGAGTGGCACACACGACCGTCAACAAGAAGCTTGCCGACGCCTTTATATCCAAGGGCTATCGCTTCCGCCTGCTTGAGGCGCCTCATACTGAGGGCGGGACTTATGACGCCCTGAGAACCTATTTCGCCCACCACCTGCGCTTCCTCTGGCGCAACCACACGTGTCGTACGGATGACAACTAGGCCCTACCCCTCGGCCCAAGTCCGGAACCGCATCCCCAACAGCCGCCCCACCATGACCATCATGCGCTTCGAAGGGTATGCAACACTACAAAATGGCTGCGTCGTATTGGCGCTGGAAGAGGCCGATGCTGAGCTACTCGCCAAAAGCTTGCGACCAGCGGTCGGTTTCGTCGTATCCCGAGCTCACGCCAGGGGACGGGAGATTCCCCTTGCACACACTATCAATTTTTGATGGGAAGGCCAATCCATGCCATCAAGCTATGTCATCGGTGAACATTTCGAGATCTTCATCAAAAACCAGATTCAGCAAGGTCGCTACGCCAGTGCCAGCGAAGTCATCCGCGATGGATTGCGCTCCCTGGAAGACCGCGAGAACTTTCGCGCCATGAAACCTGAAGCCCTCCGCGCCGAGATTCAGAAGGGCGCAGGCAGTGGCGCAAGTATTCCTGCCGAAACCGTCTTTGCTGAATTGCGCACCCGCATTGCCGAGGTCGCTGCCGGTCATTCCGACAAACGATTAAAGTCGGTTTTTCACCAGCCGCCAGGACGGACTTGGTTGATATTGCCGTCTATATCGCCCGCGCCAAACTTGCCTGCGCGACAATCAACCGGTCGAACGGATCGCGCGTCCATCCGAATGCAAGTGCCGCTTCGGCCACATCGCCGAATGGACGATCGGTTGGCTACAACTTCCCTTACGGCCCGACGAGCGCGAGCACCTGTCGGTTCACTCTCTCCCGCCGCGTGGTATCCGGAATGAGGTCGACCCAGGATTTAATCGTCCGACGTTTGATCCCCGCAAGCTCCAGTTCCGGTGGACGTGAAAATATCCGGCTTCGTGTTCCCGCAAGATACGCGAGATCGAATATCGCCTTTTCCGCAGTGGCCACCTTGGCACCGGATGCCTGGGTGTCAAATCCATCGAACAACTCCGGAGCGATTCGATGCAGGGAAAATACGCCCGCCAAGGTCTTCACCTTCTTTGTCCGGCCAAGCGTGACGGCGTAATGAACCGCCGGAATCTGCGACAAGATCCCGTGCAAGTAAAGGGCGGTGTAAAGGGAAACATAAGCAGGATATGGCGTGGAAATGTATTCCAGCGCCACCCAAGGATCCATGGGTTCGCGTGAAATCCAAAACTGGCCGTGCCGCAAAGGTTGCACCAACCCAACCGCATTCAGCCGCCGCAACATTTGCGCCGCAGCAACTGGCGAAATTCGCAATACGGATGCAGCTTCCGATGGCGTTACCACCGGTATCCCCAGTGAAACCAAACGCGCGAAGGCTTCCGTTGCTTTCATGCGGCCAGCTCGTGGAGCAGTTCTAGCACTTCCAGTTGCATGGCCTCCCAAACAGATCTGTCGGTGAAGGCGGCCCCCTGTTCGGGCTCGAGATATGCGACGACCTGCGATCGTAAAAGATGCAAATCGAACAGGTCGCGCGCCTGCGTCTCGGGTCGGCCCGTCAACGCCCGGACCTTTTGCATGAGCGCGACGGGTCCGCCGTGGTGTTGTTCGAATCATCATCGATTGCCCAACAATGGCTAGCCCCACCTTCCACCGTTGAGTCGTATCGGTCTGTTTGGGGGCGGACGTTTAGACAATCGGACGTTGCATGAATCTCGCGTCATGTGGTCCGAAAATCGCCAGGGATGTCACGTCGTCACCACCACACTGCTGAATTTGAGCGAGCTTTGCCTCAAATCCTCGCCGAAGCTGCGACACACATAGCCCCGCTTACAGACAAATGGCCGGAAGCAAGAGACCGCAACCGGCCCACCGAGGCCGCCAAAAGTATCCACAGGAAAACCGCTCACCTCGCGCGGCTGTGGATAACTGAACGTTTGACTGCCTTGGCCTGGTTTCCTAGATTGCAGGTCGTGAATCTGAAAACCTCCTCGTCCTTGATTGCCCTGTGTATGGCCGGAACGCTGTGCCTCGGATGCAAAAAAAGTGGCGACACCCCGAGCACCAGTGCGGTGCCGTACGCAGAGACGCCCGCAGCCGCCCCCGCGAAACCCTCCGTTCGGACCAAGCTCAAGACACTGCGACCGCTATTGAATGAGGCTGCGCGGGCCGAGCTTCATGCGGGCGGCGTGTTCATTGACATGGGTACCGCCGATCAGCACAAGTTCACCCGCGGCGGGTGGTCGACGGGATGGGGTGCGAACACCTCCGAGGGCTCGGCCACGCTCGCCCAGGTCGAAGGTGGCAACACCGCACTCGACGTGGACTTCTTGCAACCCGTGAGCGAGGTTGTGCTACACGCCCGATCGAGCGTCGCAGGGCAAATGGTCACACTCTATTTCGACGGCAAGGCCACGCAGTCCGTCGCCGTGCCCGCGGCATTTGCCGACGTACGCTTGAGCGTCGGCGCAACGCCAAGCACGGCGGGTCGACACAATGTACGCCTTGTCTGGAAAAGCGACGGTAAGCCCCGCGCGCAGATCGACTGGGTCTGGTTTCCCGAGACTGCGGGCGGAAAGGCTCCCTTGCCTGTTCCACGGGTGATGCCGCTGCGCATGGGCAATAGCTCGCGCCGTGCCCTGGTCGCACCGACGCCCCGAACCTATTCGTACTACCTGGAGCCCCCGATCGGGCTACCGGCGCAACTTGTCTTCGACTACGGATCCTCGGTCGGCGCTGAGTTCGCGGTCCGTGTCACGGATGGCGCGGAAAAGACCAACGAACTTTTTAAGGACAAGGGAACGGCCGACTGGCAAGAAGCCACGGTGGAGCTGACCGCCTACGCGGGCAAGGCGCTCCGCATCGACCTCGTGACCACGGGCGGCGAAGGCGTCACCGGCTGGGGCGAGCCCGAACTCATGGTCACGCCTGACAGGGCACCAGCGCCGGTCGCAAGTGCGGGCAAGGCCAAAAACCTGGTCTTCATCCTGATCGACACGCAGCGCGCCGACGAGTTCGGTCCCATCAATCCCACCAACACGACCGACACGCCGTCCTACGACGAGCTGGCCAAGAGCAGCCTCGTGTTCACACATGCGTATAACAACGAGAACTGGACCAAGCCTTCGGTCGCCACCTCGCTGACGGGTCTCTATCCAACCACGCACACCGCCAAGACCGATACCGCCAGTCTTCCCGAGGCAGCCGAGCTCATCTCGGAGCATCTCAAGAAGGAGGGCTTCAATACCGTAGGACTGGTTGCCAACGGATACGTCAGCGAGAAGTTTGGCTTTCAATACGGCTGGGATTACTTCCGAAACTTCATCCGCGAAAACCTGCGCAGCGAGGCCGACAACGTCTATGGCGAGGCCATCAAGTGGGTCAAGGAACGCAAGACCGACGATCGCTTCTTCCTTTATGTACACACCATTGATCCCCATGTGTCGTACAAAGCCGATGAGGCCTACGTGAAGCGCTACCATCCGGCGCCCTACACGGGACCGCTTGGTAAGTCGATCGAGACCGAGGAGCAGATCAAGCTTGGCAAGGAACCCACGAAGTTCAGCGACAACGACCGCGACTGGGTGCGATCGCTTTATCACGCCGAGGTAACCTTTCACGACGAACAGATGGGCAAGTTCCTCGCCGTCCTGAAAGAGATGAATCTCATGAAGGACACGATGGTCATCATCACCAACGATCACGGTGAGGAACTGGGCGACCACGGACGGTTCGGGCACGGACATAGCCTGCACGATGAACTGCTGCACGCGCCCCTTCTGTTTCACTACGAACCGATATTCAAATCGGCCCAGTTTGAGGATGTCGTCGAGCACGTGGATCTCGCGCCGACACTGGTCGATGCACTGGGTGTGTCACCCATGAAGGACGCCGATGGCGTTTCGATGTTGCCCCGGTTGCGGGGTGAATCGGTCGATCTGCCTGGCACCGCGATTTCCGAGTTTGCCGAGGGGCGCCGTGCGATTCACGTCGGAGGTTGGAAATTTGAACGTTCAATCGGGACGTTGCGCGAACTGTATGACATCCGGAACGACGTGGGTGAGAAGACCAACCTGGTCGAAAAGAACCTGATTGCCCTGCGCATGTGCGAGATCCATCTTGGCGAAGGCCTCGCAACCCCGAACAAACGTCGCCGTCTACAAAACACATCGGAACGGAAGCGATTCGAGGCACAAAAAGCTGACATCGATCCCGAGATGCGCCGTCAGTTGGAAGCACTGGGGTATTTTGGTGATTGAATTCCTTGGCTACGTAGGTCCGGGCGCGGGTATTGCGATTGCCACCACGGCTCTCGCCTTTGTGGTGAGTTTTGTACTCGCCCTCTTTGGAATTTTGTTCTGGCCGCTGCGTTATCTGTGGCGGCGCTTCACGCGCAAACGACCGCCCAATCCGGCCCGCGTCAAACGGGCGATTCTCATCGGTCTGGATGGACTTGATCCGAAGCTGGTTCAGCGCTTCATGAACGAGGGGCGCCTGCCCAACATGAAAAAGCTGGCGGAGATCGGCGGCTTTCAAAACCTTGCGACGACCTTCCCGGCCATGTCGCCGGTTGCGTGGAGCTCGTTTGCGACCGGCGTGAATCCCGCCAAACACGGCATCTACGACTTTCTCATTCGCGACCCCAAGACCTATCTGCCCGATCTCAGCTCGGCCGAGGTGCGCGGGCCAAAACGTTTCATCGACATCGGCCGGTACCGTATTCCGCTTGGCAAACCCGAGATACGCCTGTTGCGCAAGTCGCGGCCCTTTTGGCATATCCTGGGTCAGCATCAGGTACCGTGCAGCATCCTGCGCGTGCCCATCACCTTCCCACCCGAGTCCTTCGAGGGAACCTTGCTGTCGGCGATGTGTGTTCCTGATCTGGAAGGCACCCAGGGCTCGTTTGCGTATTACACGACGGCGGACGACACCGACGATGCGATTGGCGGTCGGCGCACGCGCATCAAGGTCGAATCCACAAAACACGGTCGCAAGGTCGTGGCGGCTCTACAGGGGCCACCGAATCCGCTGCTCAGGGATGGGCCCAAGCTGGAATTGCCCTTCGAGGTTCGTTTTGATGCCGAGGGTAAATCAATCCTTCACATCGAAGGCAGGAAGTATCCGATCGAGAAAAATCAATTCACCGACTGGATTCCGATTGGCTTTTCACTCGCGCCACGGCTTGGTGCGCTCAGCCCGAAACTGCGCGGGATCTGCCGATTCCGTCTGCTCGAAGCTTCACCCGACGTTCGGCTGTACGTGACGCCGCTCAACATCGATCCGGAAAACCCGGTCATGCCGATCTCGCATCCGAAGTTCTTTTCAATCTTCCTGGCGAAGCTATTTGGCCGATACGCGACGCTTGGCCTCGCCGAGGACACCTGGGCACTGAACGAAAAGGTGCTCGATGAGGACGCCTTTTTGGAACAGGCCTGGTCGAACCACGCCGAACGCGAGACACAGTTTTTCGAGATGTTGAAACGCACGCCCAAGGGCCTCATCACCGTTGTCTTCGACGGCACCGATCGCATTCAACACATGTTCATGCGCTACCTCGACGAGGGACATCCCTCCATCGCAGCCAACGGCAAGGATACCGATGGTTCGCAGGAACTGTACCGGGACGTGATCGCGGATACGTACCACCGCATGGACACCATGCTCGGCAAGGTGATGTCGGAGCTCGATCTCTCGGATCCACAAACCTTGCTTGCCGTCATTTCGGATCACGGCTTCGCAACCTTCCGCCGCGGCGTAAACCTGAATACCTGGCTGCAACGCAATGGGTACCTCACCCTCAAGGAAGGCCTCACCGAGTCCGGCGAGTGGTTCCGAGGGGTCGACTGGACCAAGACAAAGGCCTTCGCACTTGGCCTGGGTGGCATCTTTCTCAACATCAAGGGCCGCGAAGCGCTGGGGGTCATCGAACCCGGCGATGCCCACGCCATGGCGGACGAACTAGCATCCAAGCTGCGCGGCATGATCGACACGGGCACGGGTCAAATTGCGATTACCGACGCATTCGCCGCACACAAGATCTACAAGGGCCCCTACGCGGAGAACGCCCCCGATCTGATTGTGGGTTATGCCGCGGGTTGGCGCGCATCCTGGGACGGCGTGCGCGGCATCATCAACGACGTGGTCTTCGACGACAACACCAAGGCCTGGTCCGGCGATCACTGCATCGATCCTGAACAGGTCCCGGGCGTGCTCATCGCCAATCAGAAACTTGGCATTGCAGGTCGCGAGGCCGCAATCTCGGACATGGCTCCGACCATGCTCGAACTTTTCGGAATTCCTGCCCCGCGATACATGGATGGCAAAAGTCTCTCAAATCCCTAGTCGATGGCTGGTGACGGCCGGGATGCTTTGCGTCCTCGGCTCGGCCTGTCGCGATCGCAAGAACGCCATCGGCGCACCCCATCCCGTGAAGCTGATCGTACTCGGCATCGACGGGATGGATCCCAACCTCACGCGCAAGTTCGTCGCCGAAGGCCGAATGCCCAACGTGAAAAAGATGATCGCCGAGGGCGGCTTTATTGAACTTGGCACAGCGAATCCGCCGCAAAGTCCGGTCGCCTGGTCCGCCTTCATCACGGGCCTTGGCTCCGAGGGTCACGGCATCTTCGACTTCGTGCACCGCGACGCCCACGGCATGACGCCTTATCTGTCGACCTCGCGCCCGGAAGCGCCCTTTACTATCACCCTCGGATCGTGGTCTCTGCCCCTCGGCTCGCCGGAGATGAAATTGCTCCGTGAAGGCACGGCCTTCTGGCAAGAACTGGAACATCACAACGTTCCAGCGACCGTTCTTGAGATCCCGGCCAACTTTCCACCGGCAGAAACCAAGTACAACGTTTCAACGTCGGGAATGGGTACCCCCGATCTGCTGGGAACCTACGGCACGTTTCAGGTGATCGTGACCGGGGCGCGTGCCGAAGATCCCTTCGACAATGGCATCACCCACGCGGCCACGCTCGGCAAGGATGGCATTTACCGCGCTGAACTTGAGGGACCCCCCGGCGACAATGGCAAGGCCATGACGTTGCCGGTTGAAATCATCGTCGATAAAAGTGCTGACAAGCCGAGCACGGTGTTGCGATTCGGGGAGCGCGAGATCTTCCTTGCCGAGGGTCAATGGAGTACCTGGCAACCTATCGAGTTTGCGGGAGGTCTGGTTTCGGATGGACCGAACGGCATGATTCGAGTATTCGCCAAGCAGTTGCAGCCCGATCTGTTGATCTACATCAGTCCCATCAACCTCGATCCGTTTGACGCGATGATGCCGCTTTCGTCGCCGGAGAGTGCCGCAGGAGAAATGGCCGCGGCGACGGGGCGTTATTACACCCAGGGCATGCCGCAAGACACGAAGGCCCTGTCTTCCGGCGTCTTCACCGATGACGAGTTCCTGGTTCAGGCGGATTCCATCTACCGGGAACGCCTGGTTGCCCTCGACGAAGCGTTGCGGAAGTTTCAGGGCGGATTTCTGTTCTTCTACTTTTCATCCATCGATCAGGTTTCGCACATGTTCTGGCGCGCGCTTGAACCGGACGCCTCGGCCGAAGATGCCCGTTACGCAAACGTCATCCCCGATCTGTACCACGAGATGGACAAGGCCATCGGCAAGGTGCTGGCAAGCGCCGGCAATACGCCCGTCATGTTGATGTCGGATCACGGTTTTGCGTCCTATCGAACCAAGGTTCATCTCAACACTTGGCTTGCCGACAAGGGATACCTCGCCGTTGCCGCCAAGCGAAGCCCGGGCGCGCTCGGTCACATCGACTGGAAAAACACACAGGCCTATGCGCTTGGGTTGAACCAGCTCTTCTTGAACCTGCGCGGTCGCGAACCGGATGGCGCGATTCCACCCAACGAGCGTCAGGTGTTTCTGGAACGCTTGAAGCGCGATCTGGAAAGCTGGGTGGATCCAGACTCGGGCGAACGGGTGGTGACCCACGTCGAATTTCCCGAGGCCGGTCGCTTTGCCGATCGCGCGCCCGATATCCTTGTGGGCTATAACCGTGGCTACCGTAGCTCGGATGAATCCGCGATGGGTGCCGTCGGTGCCATGCAACTTGAACGCAACCGCAGCAAGTGGAGCGGTGATCATTGCATCGATCCCGCCCTGGTTCCGGGGATCCTCATCACCTCAAAGCCACTCGGCATCACCGAGGCCAGTCTCTCTGATCTGGCGCCCCACATCCTGCAACATTTCGGCGTGACCGGTGCCAAACCCAACGGAAATCTTTTTGGCACCGGCGCCATTTTGCGCCACTAAACCGGAGAAACACATGGCCGACTTCAAGATCCCGAAAGAACTCAAGGAACGCCTTGAAACCGTTGCCAGCAACAACAAGTTCGCGTCCGCCGAGGCACTGGCTCAACACTTCATCGAGCGCGGCATCAAATCGTATGACACGCCGGACGGCCCCTTGAAAAAGCAACTCGCCTTTCTGGTTGACGAACAGGGCTATTCATCGGCCGAAGAAGCCGTCGAGCACCTGTTGATTCGTGGCTTGAAGGCCTACGAAGAGTCGGCCGCCACCCCCGAAGAGCTTGAAGCACGCCTGCGTGGCCTCGGCTACATCGACTGAAAAACATGGCCATTCTCGGCGTACTCCGCGCACTGACCGAACTTGCACTCGCACCGTTTGATGCGTTGCCGCCCGTCCTTGGGCTGTCGTTGCTCGCGGTTTTGACGGGACTTGGGCTATTGTTTGTGGTGCGCTTCACCACGCCGCAAAAATTGGTGGAACGCGCACGCGCACGCATGGGCTCGGCTATCTACGAGACGCGGCTTTTCATGGACTACCCCAAGCGCGTGCTCATCGCGCAGGGACGGCTCATCCTGTGGAGCTTCATCTACATCAGCACGATGTTGCCGGCGTTCTTGCTGGCCTCAGTGCCCCTCGGGTTGTTGTTCTTGCACCTGGACGCGCGCCACGGCCTGCTGCCCTTGCCGGTCGGAGAGACGGTCGTTCTGCGTGTCGACACCGAATCGAGTTCCCGGGACCCTGTCACGCTGGGTGCCCTGCCAGAGGGTGTTGTCGCCGTCGGCGAATCTGTGCACCTCGACGGTCAGCCGACAACTTACTTCGGCCTGCGATTGCAACATGCGGGGCAGTTCCGTATTGCGGTTCGAGTCGGAGCGCAGTCCGTCGAAAAAGATCTTGTGGCCACACGCGGCGCGATCATGGCACCGGCACGCGCACGAGGTTCTGACTTGTTGGTAAGCGAAGGCGCCGAGCGTCCTCTGCCCGATGGGGCCATTTCATCCATTCGAGTGGCGCACGAATCGCGTCACGACACCTGGGTCGGAATGCCCTGGTGGTTGTACTGGCTGCTGGCTGCGACACTCGCCGCGCTGATCCTGAAAAAGCCGCTCGGCGTCGAGCTTTAACCGCCCAGGTGCGCGCGCCTTTTCAGGCCTTCATTGCAGCGACTTCACCCTTGAAGGCCGACGGAAGTCCAAAGGTCGTCGTTGGCACGCCCACCGCATTGGCCAGGGTGGCCAAGACATCCCCGTTTGACGGAGCCGCCGGCTTGTCGGCCGTCCAGACCACGTTGTCCCCCTGCCAGGCGTGCAGGTAGCCCGTCTTCAGGTAACCACCGGCGCGACCTGCGACGATCCACTTGTTGTTGTTATACGAATGCCCGGGCTGCGCAATTTCGCCCGCCCAAAGAAATGCCGTGTGGTACAGGGCGCTGTTGCCGTCGGCTTCTTTGATGTCCTTCAGCTTCTGGATGAGGTCGGCAAAGACCTCGGCGTGTTTTCGATAGTAGACCTTCGCGATGTCGAGGCGCGACTTGTCGTTGTCCTCTTTCATCCCCACGTCCAGCTTGTGAACGAGATCGTGTAGATCGGTTGTCCCAACCGCTCCGGGCGTATAGCCAAAGGCACTCGGCGCAGGCTCCTGACACTGAATGCAAAACACACGGGTGAGATCGCAGGCGATCGCAGCCTGCATTAACAAAGGCACCGACTTGCTGGTTGCGTCCCACCAGCCACTGCTGCCGCTTGTTGCGGCGATTCCGTTCGGCCGCGCACATTGTGCAGTCACGCCACCGCCGTTCGTCATCTGTACGCTCATCCCAGCCAGTTTGGCCTCGAGATCGCGGATCAGATCCGAATGCTGTGTCAGACGTTCCGACTCGTACTTGCCCATGCGATTGGCAACGGACTTGAATTCGCCGTTGGCGTAGTCGAGAACGCTTCGACGTTTGTTAAACGGAATCGGATCGACCGTTGTTTTGGTTCCGGTCGGCACGCCGTTGGCAAACATCCGCGTGAAGGTCGTTTGTGGATTGTATTCAACGGGTAGATTGCCGGTGGGAGAGGAATACGGCTGTCCCCACAACGAAAGGTTGTGCATGCGATCCGCCATGACCGACCGCACGGAGTCGAGCAACGTCGGCGACTTGCCACCGTTCAATCGCTTGAAGCCTTCGCTGACGTGATAGTCGATCGAGGGACCATTGCCGCGCGCCTTGGCCTGGTTGACCTGCGTTTGCGCCGTCAGTGAGCCCGATTCACCCGTCGCATGGCCACAACCGTCGCGTCGCGAGACGTCAAGCGCCTTTTGATCGACGCCGCTCAGAAGTTGCAGATCCATCTTGTGCGCGGCGAGTGGCGCCAAACTTGGGCCGAGTTCAAAGGTCGTTCCGGTGCTTCCGGTTGCCCACTGCCAGGGCAACACACCGTGATGCGTATAGAAGATCACCAGGCGCTTGGGAATGCCGGTTTGCGCGCGCGCGATCGGCGTGTTGCGCAACGTGGGCAGAAAATATGCTGCCCCAGTCAGGCCAAGGGACTGCAATAGACGACGACGATTGGCGTTGGTGTTGCTCATCTTGGTTACCCTCAACGTTCAAACGGGGTTCGGTATCGAAAGGTATCGGTCTTGACGAGACCATTCAGCATCCCGGCGAAATCGCCCTGATTGGCGACGGTCTGATCGGTGATGCGCGCAATGTTGCAACCGTCTTCATCGACGACGGAACGTGAAAGCGCGTAGCGGTAGAAGTGCTCGACGAAACACTGCGCCACCTGTTCGCTCCGCGCGATGGCGTCGATCATTTCGATACCGCTCGCATAGTCGCCGTCCATGTCGCCCGTTTCCTTGATGACAGCGGAGGTATCCACCGCCTTCATTGAACCATCGGCCACTTTTTCGGTGGTGCGATACTTTCCAACGGCGTCGTATCCTTCAAATCCAAAGCCGATGCCATCGATCTGAACGTGGCAGCTCTTGCAGAGCGCCACCGCCTCGTGCTCCATCACGGTGCGTTCCCGCTTGGTGAGGTTCGATCCGGGGGCCGGGGCCGGTTCCTTGGTGTTCAAATCCACGGGTGGTGGGGGTGCGGGCTGGCACATGATATGCGACATCATCCAGACGCCGCGCTTGATGGGGGAGTGTTCACTGCGCGCGGCGAGTCCCGCAAGAATCGCTGGTTGGGTCGCAAGGCCCTTGCGTTCGGCGGCGTTGAGTTCGACCCGTTGCAGGCCAGCGCCGGCCGGTGCGCCAACGCCATAAATCGCGGCCGTTTTCGCCGAGACAAACCCCACGTTGCTGGTGAGCAGCGTTTTCAGTCCCCCGCCCTCGCCCAGCAAGGTTTCGTCGATGTACATGCCAAGCCCGGCTTTCATATCGGCGGCAACGGTCTTGTCAAAGCCGGGGAATACCGCAACGTCCTTGTCCTCGGCGAAACTCTCAATGCGACCGATGTCCAACCATTCTCGGCCGAACTGACCCAGCGCCGATGCCGACCGGGTGTCCTTGACCAAACGCAACACTTGAGCTTCAACGCCAGAAGGCGTGTCGAGTACGCCGTCCGCCGCCGCGGCAAACAAATCGGCATCCGGCATGCTGTCCCAGAACAAATACGAAAGACGCGACGCCACTTCGTAGCCGGTCAACTTGATCTTGCTACCTGAACCATCGCCGTACTCGACCCGATAAAGAAACTGCGGAGTCTGGACGATGCCGTTGACCACAAGGCGCATCGTATCGTTGAAATCATAGGTTGCGCGCATCGAACTGTAGTACGCACCCAGCCGCTCGCGCTCGCCACCGTCAAGCGGACGGCGAAACGCCCTTTGCGCGAAGGTGTCCACGAACGCATCGAAACAAGCCTTTTCACCACTGGCACCCGAGGGTGGGCAGCCAACGATCTCCAGCTTGCCAAGGCCCGCCGACACAATCGCACCGACATCCTGTGATCCCGTTTCCAACGATTCGACCAGTTCAGTCGAGGGCGTCTGCCCCTGCGCATGGTTCGTGAAACCCTCAAAGGGTGTTTCAAGCGGAAGCGTGGGACGTTTCGCGATCGGCATCTCGAGGGGCGCAATCAAATCGCGAATCGTGTTGTGGTATTCCGGTGTGGTCAAACGCACAAGCGGCGTGTCACCAAGGGACGGATCATCGGGGTTGTCGCACTTCAGCTCGTGGGCCGGATTGCGTTTGAGCGAATCCCGGGTGATGGGCGGTAAAACCACATCGTCGCCACCCTTGCCGCCTCCGCCACCGCCACCGGGACCGGGACCGGTGGTCGTTCCGCTGCATCCTGCCCCAAGGCAAACAAGGGCAAACGCTGACAAAAAAACCCGTCGTCGTTTCATGGACCGTCCTTCGTATTCCACTACCTTGAGGAGACGTCCCCAAGAGGTGGCGCGGCTCAAACAAAAGTTAACAAGACGTCCCACGCGTCGGCACCGGTGCTTTCGGACCAGCAAATCCGGCGTCGTCACGTTTTGCGCGCCGGGCTATGCGCCGGACGGTACGCGGTTGCGATACAGCGTCGGCTCAACCGCTGCGGTCATTGCGCGCTCGTCCAGATGGCCGCCGACAAAGGCATTGATGCGCGCAACCTGGGTCGCCGGATCCTCGATGGTCCGCGAATAACTCACGTAACAAACCTGCACGTGCGGTGCGGCGCGTATCCAACGTTCCACCTCGTCGAGGTGCGCCACGAAGAGCTCTTTCATTGCCTGATCTTCGGAGTGATTCTCTTGCCCGCGGTTGCCCAGCATCTTCTTCTGCGAGGCGAGCACCTCATCCAGGTGACGTCGCATGAACACAACCCGGTACTGGCGATCGCCGGGCAGTTCTTTCAAGAGCTGCGAGATGACCTTCACGACCTTGCCCTCGGCGCCGTCAAGCCAGGACTGATCCCTGGCGACTTGCTTGACCCGCTCGAGCTCAAAATAGCCTCGGGGATTGTCATCGTCGGCGGTCCGCTCGCCATCCGTGAGTGTCGCAAGACCACCCGCCGACAACATGCGCATCATGAGCGACGTCCCCGACCGGGGAAGTCCTGAAACCACGTAGATGCAATCGCTCATTGGGATGATTGTACGAAGGGGCGTTGTGGGTGTCGATTTTCCTGCTGTCGGGTTTTTTCGGGGCCTGGATCGCGCGTGTTAGCGTCGCCATTGTGCGAATTTTTCCGACCCGTCTGACCGTCGCGGTTGCGTTGTTGTCCCCGCTTTGGGGCACGAATGCGGCGATTGCGAAGGATCCCGCCATCGATCTACAACTGAACCAGGCGCAGTTTCATCTGTATCGCACGGGCCTGATTTTGCCCTTTACCGCCGAGGGCTTTCGCAAATATACGCAGGAATATGGACTGCCCTGGGGACCCGTCGTTCGGCACGACAATCGCCCCGGTCGCGTGTGCAAGACCTCCACCACCACTCTGACCTTTCCCTCGCCGGGCGGTGTCGCAACCTTGCTTGTACGCGGACATGGCCTCGTGACTGGGCAAAAACTGTCGGTTCACCTCAACGGGCAGCTTCTGAGGAACACGGACTTTCCGGCCAACTGGAGTACGGTTGCCATCGAGATTCCGGCAGGAAAACTGAAAGCGGGTGAAAATGCGCTCCGGTTGAGCCTGGGCAAGTCCAGCACAGCTGGCGGCAACAAAAGCTACGGACTCTGGCACTCGGTTGAGATTGCCCCCGGCACCGTTGAAGGTGACACGCCCGACAAGTGGCCCGCGGCCCTTCCCGGCCGGACAATTGGCATCGGCAATGAAAGCCACCCGAGCTTGACCGGCTTTTCGACAATGGTGCTCTTCACCGAGATCCCCGAGCGCGCCACGTTGAGCGTATCGACGGGTGTTACAATTGGCGAACAACGCCTGCAAATCAAGGCAGAAACTGCCGATGGCAATGCCCTCACATTGTTCGACGGTACCCAAAAGATGGGCTGGGCTGCTCGCAAAATCGATCTGGGAAAATTCGCTGGCAAACTGATTCGACTGTCATTCATTGCGGCCAATGCCGATCCATCCACGGTTGCGTGGGGAAATGCGCGCATCGACATGGCAACCGCGCCCGCCCGCGAGGTGCCGCGTTTCAAAAATGCGATCCTGTTTGTCGTCGACGCCATGCGCGCGGATCGCCTGTCGATCTACGCGAAAACCCGCGTCGCCACACCAAACTTCACGGCGGCGTTCGAGCAGAAAGGCATCGCATTCCTGCACAACCAAGCCGCCTCGCCTTCGTCGCCGCCCTCGCACGGGAGCATCCAGACCGGCATGATCCCGCGCGTTCACGGTGTCTCGGGCGACAAGGAAAAACTCGTACCGGGAACCCCCATGATCAGCACGCAACTTGCGGCAGCGGGATTCGCCACCGGTTACTACGGCAACAACCCCTTCGGCATGGCGCGGCTTGAGGCCCCGGGTCAGTGGACCGAATTCCACCAGCCGAATCAAGAAGGCAAAGGGATCGATTGTGTGGCACTCGTCAACGAGATGATTGGGTTTGCGACAAGACAGGCCAAGGCAGGTAAACGCTTTTTCATCTCGTCGCTACCCTACGAGCCGCACACGCCCTATCGCTATCACCCGGGCGTCACGGATAAGTATCACAAGGGCCCCTGGGATCCGGTGGTGGGCAAGGTGGTCAACGGCGATCTGCTGGGAAAGATCGTCTCGAAGAAAGTCGTCCTGACCGACGCTCAGTGGAATCAACTGAAGGCACTTTATGAAGGCGAAGTCGAACACGCCGATGAATGCTACCTGCAACTCATGAAAGGCCTTGAAAAGGCTGGTATTGCCGATGAAACGCTCTTTGTTCTCACCGCCGATCACGGCGAAGGCATGTTGGAGCACGGCTACATGGGACACGCCTACGGACACTGGGGTGAGGTGGGCAACGTGCCGCTGGTTTTCTTCGGCAAGGGACTCGGCAAGGGCACCAAATCCACGGTGGTTTCCACCCATCTCGACATCGCACCAACACTCATCGACTTGCTCGGCGTCAAACCGGACGAGCGCATCCAGGGCCAAAGCCTCGTCCCAAGCATTGCCCGCAATGGCGCATGGACCCCGCGCGTGGTGTCCCTTGAATACGGTCGAAGCTACGCCCTGCGCTCGAAGGACTACCGCTACATCGTCGACTACGGTGGCAATGAAATGTTCTACGATCTACTACGCGATCCGGGCGAGCAGAAGAACCTCGTCGAGACCGATCGCTTCGGACTGCGGTACTTGCGTGACCTGACCGGATTCTTCTTGACGCATCGAAGCCAGTGGCGCACCGACTCCTGGGGCGATCTCAACAACCACCGGTCGGGCTTCGTGCGTGCTGCACTTGGGTCTTCACCCGCGGACTAACTTGACGCAAACCATCGTTCACAGGTTGCGTTCTTGCTGGAGCAGGCTATCCGTACAAGCCCAGGCATTTGTCGCGCTGACGACGGTGCACTTGCTGTTTTTCGCACCCGTTGTCGACGGCCAGGTTGCCTACAATCGAGACATCGCACGTTGGATCATCCCCGCGCGAAGCTTTTACGTCGAATCGCTGCTTCGCGGAGAAGCGCCATTCTGGGATCGACAGATGGGGATCGGTCTCAACACGCTTGCCGATCCACTCTACGGGATCTTCTACCCTCCCAATCTATTTCACGTCCTCATCCCGATACCGCACGCCGTGACCTGGTGGTTGACGTTGCATTGCCTGTGGGGATCGCTCGGGATCGTTGCGTTGGTCCGTCGATTCAATCTTTCCTTTCTCGGGTGTGTGGTCGCAGGCATCGCATGGTCCTTGAATGGATTCGTCCTGTCCATGTGGACGACGGGTCTTCTGCTTCCGGCCGCCGCGTGGGTACCCTGGCAGGCTTGCGCGTTGGTTTGGCTGATTCATTCCGCAGAGGATCCGGGTCTTTCAAAACGTGTTGCGATTTCCAGTTTGCCTTTGGCGATGTCCTTGCTGCTTGGCGAACCATTTGTCGCATTGATGGGACTTTGTTTCGCGATTATCCTGGCTTGCGCCAACTGGGCATTCAGCACACAGACGCCCACGAAATCCGGGCGGAAACACCGTATCGTGCTTGCGCTCCTCTCGACTGTTTTTCTTGGCTCGGCGATGGGTGCGATCGCCATCGTGCCCGCCAAGATGGCCGCAGAGTCCTCCGAAAGAGCCCACCCGCTAGCGATCGAGGTGGCCGAAGGCTGGTCATTGCATCCGACTCGGTTGCTGGAAATGGGTGTGGCCGGAGGTTTCGGCAAAGCATGGGTACGCCATCCATCGTCGGAAGCCGTGAACGGGATCCTCGAAGGCAACCCTCTGTCGCTGAGCATCTACGGGGGCGGAAGCGTTCTCTTGCTGGCCATGTTTGCCTTTCGGCGCCGCAACAACGATGCGCCGGGGCCTGAAAATGGGTTCGTTCCAGCCGCCTTGATGGCTCTGTTTGTGCTCGCAACCTTCGTCGCGATGGGGCGACACACACCATTGCATGGTTTTGTAAGACAACTGATTCCTCCGCTGGCGTTCATGCGAGCACCAGAAAAATATTTAATCCCGGCCGTCGCGGCGCTCGCCCCCCTGGCTGGGTTCGGAGCAGATCGAATTTTCACATCCTTGTCTCATCGATGGATTCTGCCAGTTGTCGTGGGGGGACTGATCGCGCTTGTCGGAGTGTCGGCTTCTTCGTTTTTTCCGACGGAAATCGCAGACGAGTTGCAAGCCGGCGCCTGGCATGCTTGTGCTGCGATTGGCGCCCTCGCCGCCATCATACTTGTGTCGTCTCGGGCGCCACATTTGACGCCCCTGATGCGCCTCACGCTGATTGCACTCGTCGCAGTGGACCTTTCGATTGCAAACGGATTGGTTCTCAATTTCAGAAATGCGGAACTGCTGTACGCGAAGCCCCCTGTTGCATTCACGATTGATGACGACGCCCGACGGCGTGGAACGGCGATTCCCCGGCTATATCGAACAACCGCCGTCGACGCATCGCCCCTACCTGCGGGCTTTGCGCCTGAAGTTGCATCCTTCGGGACCCTGAGACCCAACATCGGGCGCCGATACGGCATCGGTGTGATTCCAGGATACGACGCAGCCATTCCAGTCGCTTTGACACGTCTGACGGACACCCATCGCGTCGATGTGCTGCGGATTCTTTCGACCGACTATCTCATGATGTCGCAAGGAAAGCCGCCTGAAGGCCTCACACCATTATCCGATCCGATACCGGGTATTCGCCTGTACCGAATTGAAGGCGCACTGCCCAGGATCTATCGCGCTTCACGCGGGCAATGGTCACCGGAAAACAAGGCCATCGAGTCTCTGCAAAGACCCGAGATCCTTTCGGGTGAGGTCGTCCTGTTGGAACGCAAACGCGATCTGTCCTTGCCAAATACCGCACCTCGACCCACGTCGGGTGGATGCAGGTTGCTGTCCGCGGAGACGACTCGGATCGAGGCAAGCTGCCAGGGCGATGAACCCGGTATCGCCGTGCTCGTTGAGCAATCCGCACCCGGATGGTCTGCCACGGTCAACGGAAACGATGTACCAATTTACGTTGCAAACTTCGTGGGACGGGCCGTTCCGATTCCCGCAGGAAAGAGCAACATTGTGATGCGATTTCGACCGCCCGGTCTCGTTCTGGGTGGCATCGTCTCGCTCCTTGCGGTTGCCATCGCATCCACCCTGTTAGTCTGGCGACGCCGATCGGTGCCACGGGTGCCGATGCGGCTTTGACTTCGGCTCGCGGAATGCGAACGTCGCGTCGCCCATCTGCGCGAACGCGGTTGCAAGACGGGCGTGATGCTTTGGGTTCTCCGGTGCATTTGCGGTCTTGGATGACATAGGTGGGCATATCCTATTATGTAGGTGGCACAATCCGTGGAACTGACACGGCCCAGTTCATCGTGGTTCTTTACATCGGAGCTTTCAGCATCGGTGCTATCGTTTCACTTCTTGCATGAAGAAGTTTCAGATGCAGTTGACCTCCGAGTCCGTCGCCTTCATCGCGGTGGTACTTTTCGCCTGTAGCGGCGGAGTAACCGGCAACGGCAATCCGGGAGGCTCGGCCGGCAGTGAGTCACAAGGTGGCAGCAGCGGCGGCGGCGCGAATACAACGGGCGGTACACGGGCGTCCACCGGCGGCACCCGTGCAAGCGGTGGTACGAATGGATCCGGTGGCGAGAGCACGGCCGGCACCGCTGGATCCGGAGGCGCGGGTGGAGCCGCCACGGGTGGTACGTTGTCAACGCCGGTGGGCACACCGACCTTTGTGGCGGTGGGATATGGAGGGGTACGGGTTCGCTCCACCGACCTCGGCAAAACCTGGACCGATTCACAACGACTGGGCGGCGGTGGTGATGATCAATACCTGCTCCGCGCGGTTGCGTATGGCAACGGTGTGTTCGTCGCGGCGGGCTGGCAGATTCATACGTCACCCGACGGCAAAACGTGGACAGCACGCACCAATCCCAATAAACAGTGGCTCGGTGGCGTCAAGTACGGCAACGGCAAGTTCGGCGCCGCTGGTGGCTACGGTTATTCCGCCTATTCAATCGACGGACTTGTTTGGATGGCTGGACAAGGTCGCGGCACCGATGCAGCCCGGGGTGTCAGTTTCGGCAATGGCATGTGGACGGCCAATGCGGATTCTGGAAGCTGGTGGCAGTCCACCAACGGACAAACTTGGCTGAACATTGGGGGTGGTCACAACGGCCAGGTGGTCTGGTGTGCTACGCAATTCCGAAACGCCAGCGACTGTAACTTGCCGATCGCGAAAAACGACGGGTCCACTGCCTTCGGCAAAGCGGCCGCTGGCTGTGCCGTAGGTCAGCACCGTGAAGACCTGTCCGTCGGTGGGCACGTAGCCGTCGATCAGCTTGACGTCCAGGCGGCCGTCGAGCACCGCCAGCCCGCTGACATTGATCTGGTCGTGGAAGCCTGCCCCGGTACCCGGGTTGGCGCCGCCGATCTCGATCTCGAGCGCGGCACCCGGCGCCTGAGTCAGCGTGGGCACGTTGA
>ENA-ORBV01006149-ORBV01006149.1-microbial-mat-metagenome-genome-assembly--contig:-NODE-6149-length-21404-cov-6.645567_pt1 | contig 21404 bp, 17 predicted proteins | sample MGYA00237777_ERZ505514 | MGnify/ENA primary metagenome ERZ505514 (study PRJEB26160, sample SAMN06269048) | microbial mat metagenome | isolation source: Oligotrophic lake microbial mat | place... | reverse complement strand
CCCATTCCCACCCCTATTCCCGCGATCCGCGGCTTTCATGCCCATGTCTATTTCGGCCCCGACACGATCGACCAGGCACGCACCCTGTGTGAGCAGGCCGCCCAGGACTTCCCGCTCAAGATGGGCCGGGTGCACGAACGCCCGGTCGGCCCGCATCCGGACTGGAGTTGTCAGCTGGCCTTCAAACCCGCGCTGTTCGGCGAACTGATTCCCTGGCTGGCGATGCGCCGCGGCCCGCTGGTGGTGTTCATCCACCCGATCAGCAACAACGACCTGGTAGACCACCGCGACCGTGCGATCTGGATGGGCGCGGTGCGGCCCTTGGATCTGAACGTGCTCACCGACGGCCAAGGCGAGTTCGACCTGTAGCAAGCGGCGATTCAACGTGAAGTTAGCGCGTCAACCGCCGCCGGCCAGGCCGGCGATGCGTTGCACGTGGGCCTGCAACGAGCGTTTGGCGACCGGCCACATCCGCTGCGGCACGTCGTCGTAGGCGTGTTGCACCCAGTCGTCCAGCGTGCCATCGGGGTCGTTCTGCATCACCCGCATGATCTTCGCCTCGCGCCGCAAACGGTGCGCCTTGAGATCGGCGATCGCCCGACCCGCCTGCCCCAGCACATAGCCGTGCGCCGGCAGGATGAACCCGATGCCGTGGTCGACGCAGGCGACGCTCAGCTTGTCCAGCGAATCCAGATAGGCGGTCATCTCGCCATCGGGCGGATCGACCACGGTCGTGCTGCCGTTGAGCACATGGTCGCCACTGAACAACAAGCCGTCCTGCAACAACACCAGACACAGGTGGTTGGCGGCGTGGCCCGGCGTAAAAAGTACCTTGAGTGTGTGCAAGGCCTGACCGCCAGACCCTGCCAATACCAATTCCTGCCCGTCCAGCAGCGCCTGATCGGGCACGAAAACACTGGCCGCGCGCGCGCTGTCGGCGCTTGGCACGCCCAGAATCGGCGGCCTTTGCGCGCACATGGCCTGCAACGGCCGGGCGCCCGGCGAGTGGTCGGGATGTGAATGGGTACACACGATCATGCGAATCTGTCCGCCAGCCGCACGCCACAGGCGCTCGATATGCGGGGCGTCCGCGGGACCGGGATCGATCACGATATAGCCGGTGTCCGGGTCGCCGACCAGATAACTGTTGGTTCCAGGTCCGGTCATCGCGCCGGGGTTGGGCGCGGTCAATCGCATGACATTGCGCAGCAGCGGCACGGGTACGTCGGTGCGCCAGTCCAGATGGTGCACGATCTGCCCATCGGGCGAGACCAGTTGCAACTCGCCATAAGGATGTTCATGCTCCATGTAGCGGACTTCCTTGCCGGCCAGCCAACCCGCTCGCGGGCAACTGGTCCACAAGGGCTGCTCGTTGACCGCACAGGCCTGCAGCAATGCATCGACGGACGCAAACGACTGCAGCCGCTGCAAGGTGCGAATGGTCGGGAAGATCATGAAGAACCCGCCCGCATCATGGCGTTGCAAGGCATCGCGCGGGCGCACCCAGACAGGCTCGAACTGCTCGCTTTCATCGGCCACTGGCTCTTGACCCTGCGGCATGCGGGCTATGAGGAACGGCACATCGAAACGGCGCGGCAGGTCACGGTCGGTGATCCAGTGCGCCAGCACGAATACCTCGTCCGCCGGCAGCACCAGGCCGCGCGCCGCACATTGCGGTATAAACGCCGCCTTGCGATCCAATGCGGCGATATCGTCTTGGGTCGGCGCGCTGCCGTCGCTGAGGCGCGCAATCAACACGCCCAGTTCCTCGAAGCTCTCGCGGATGGCCGCGATGGCCTGCGTCAGATGCAGATCGTCCTGCCCGGGGCGCCGACGCGCCTGCGCATGGGCGCTGGCGCTGGCGTCGGCGGCGTCGACACCGCCGCCGGGAAACACATAGGCGCCCGGTGCAAAACTGGCGGTCCCAGAACGCCGGGTCATCAGCACTTCGACACCGCTGGGCGCATCACGCAGCAACAAGACCGTGGCTGCCGGTCGCGTCGGCGCCGGTTCACGCTGGACGTACAGGATTTGGTGGGGTCTGACCATGCGCTATTTTGCCGCCAATGGCGCACGGTCGACAGGTCGGGTCTTGGGGGGATAATCCCGCGATGCGAATCCCGTTTACCAAAATGCAGGGAACCGGCAATGATTTTGTCGTGCTCGACGAGACCCGTCGATCGTTTGGCCTGACCGAAAAGCACTACCGCCTGCTGGCCGATCGGCACCTGGGTGTCGGAGCTGACCAGGTCCTGATCGTGCGTCCATCGCCCCAGATCGGCATCGATTTTGAATACCTGATCCGCAACGCCGATGGGGGCCAGGTTGAACACTGCGGCAACGGCGCACGCTGTTTCCTGACCTATGTGCGGCAACGCGGCATGACAAACAAGGACGCTGTCTCGGTGAAGACGCTCAACCGAGTGTTGCAGTTGCACCGCGAAAACGATGGGCGGGTCACCGTGGATATGGGTGCGCCATTGTTCGATCTGGCAGCAGTACCGTTCGACGCCACCGGTCTGGAGCCCGTGGCGCGCGGCCAATGGCAGATGTGGCCACTGACGCTGCCACCTGCAGGAAACGCCGTACGTCTGCCGGTGGCAGTGTTGTCGATGGGCAATCCGCATGCGGTGTGCCTGGTCGACGATGTCGATGCCTTCGATGTCGCCGGCATCGGCCCGATGGTCGAGCGCCATGTGGCATTCCCGCAACGTGTCAATGCCGGTTTTGTGCAGGTGATCGACCGGCGGTCTGTCAAACTGCGCGTGTTCGAGCGCGGGGCCGGTGAGACGCTCAGTTGCGGCACTGGCGCCTGTGCAGCGGTTGTTGCCGCCATCCGAATCGGCCTGCTCGATGCGCAGGTCGACGTCGCAACCCGCGGTGGTCAGCTGACCATCGGCTGGAAGGGGGTCGACAGCGCCGTCATGATGACCGGGATGGCCCAATCCGTATTTGAAGGCGAAATCGAACTTCCAGACCAACCATGATGACCAACAACGCATTTACCAATCCGATCACCGAAGACGATATCGCCAACTACCTGGCTAACACGCCGGACTTCTTCGAACGCCATGCAGAACTGCTGGCCAGCGTGCACTTGAGCAGCCCCCACAACAAGCGTGCCGTGAGTCTGCAGGAGCGCCAGGCCGAAATGCTGCGCGACAAGGTCAAGGTGCTGGAACACCGCCTCATGGACATGATCCGCCACGGCAACGAAAACGCCTTGCTGTCGGACCGCTTGTTGCGCTGGGCGGCCAGCCTGTTTATGGGTGCCGACGGCGCGACCATGCCGGCCGAGATCGCCGAGCAGGTGTGCGAGCAGTTCTCGGTTCCACAGGTGGCGATCAAGGTCTGGAGCGTCAGTGCGCCGTTCAAGGACAAAGGTTTCGCACTCGGCGTGACGGAAGATGCCAAATTGTTCGCCAGCTCGCTGACCGAGCCGTTTTGCGGTGTCAACACCGGATTCGAAGCCGTCACCTGGTTGGCCGAACCGGCCGCGGCGGCGTCGATCGCGCTATTGCCCTTGCGCGAATCCGGTGCAGGCACGATTGCGCCGGCCTTCGGCATGCTGGTCTTGTCGTCGCCCGACGGACAGCGCTTCAATAGCGGCATGGGCACCGACTTCCTGCAACACGTCGCCGATATCGCCAGCGCGGCGCTCGCACGCTTGCGCCAGGGCTGAGAGCGCCCAACAGCCCGGCGCCATGCCAGACACAGTCCAGCCCGCCGAGCCGACCCCGACGTCGGCGCCGGACCCGCTGGTCACCCGTTATCTGCAGCATGTGCGGGTCGAAAAGAGGCTGGCTGATCGCACGGTGGCCTTATACACGCTGGATCTGGACAAACTGACGCAACTGACCGCCAAATCCGATGTCGTGCTGACGCAGGTCCAGAGCAGCCACGTGCGGGGCTGGGTCGCGCAAATGCACAGCCAGGGGCGCAGCCCGCGCGGCATCGCGTTGATCCTGTCAGGCTGGCGCGGCTTTTACGCCTGGCTGGGACGCGAACAACTGGTGCCGGCCAACCCGGTGCTGGATGTAAGGGCGCCCAAGGCGGCCAAACCGCTTCCCAAGGCCTTGAGCGTGGACGATGCAGTGCAATTGGCCAGTTTTCACGATGCGCAGGCCGACCCCTGGCTGGAGGCACGTGACGCGGCCATTGTGGAGTTGCTGTATGGCTGTGGTCTGCGGGTCGGCGAACTGGTCGGGCTGGACGCCAGCGCGAGCCCGAGTGCCCGCGGCTGGCTCGATCTGCAGTCCGGCGACGCCCACGTCCTGGGCAAGGGCTCGAAACGGCGCAGCGTGCCGATCGGCTCCAAAGCCTTGCAGGCGGTGCAGGCCTGGTTGCCACTGCGGGAACCGGCCTTGCGGTTTGCCGAATCCGCCTTGTTTGTCGGACGCAACGGACGGCGCCTGAGCGCCCAATCGATCTGGCTGCGACTGCAGCGGCGAAGCCAGCAGGCCGGATTGCCCACACCGGTGCACCCGCATATGCTGCGCCACTCCTTTGCCAGTCATCTGCTGCAATCGAGCAGCGACCTGCGCGCGGTCCAGGAGCTGCTGGGCCATGCCAACATCGCGACGACCCAGGTGTATACCCGGCTCGACTTCCAGCATTTGGCCAAGGCGTACGACGCCGCCCATCCTCGCGCACGCCGCAAGCAGTCCTGAGAGCGTGAGAGGCAATCGCTTGAGCCCACGCAAGACCCCGCAACCAGCTCCAGGCGCTTCGGACAACGGCTAATCGCGGGGTCTTGCCCTGCGGGCCGGGGCCGGTCGCACAATTGCCGACATGAAAACACTGCGCCTGCACCCCGGCAAGGAACGCTCCCTGCTGCGCCGCCACCCGTGGATCTTCGAATCCGCGATCGCCCGCGGCGGTGCCGACGCCGGTGAAACGGTCCGGGTCGAATCCCATGCCGGCGACTTCCTGGCCTGGGCCGCGTTCAGCCCATCGTCGCGGATCCGTGCCAGAGCCTGGAGCTTCGACGCCGCGCAGCGCATCGATGCCGATTTCTTCGCCGCGACCTGCGCGTCGGCCATCGCCGCGCGCGATCGACTCGACATCCAGAGTGACGCCATGCGGCTGATCCATGGCGAATCGGACGGCCTGCCCGGGCTCGTGGTCGACCGTTACGGCGACACCCTGGTGGCACAGTTCCTGTCGGCCGGGGCCGAGCGCTGGAAAGAAACTCTTGCCGACGCCCTGCTCGAACGCACCGGACTGTCGCGGCTGTATGAGCGATCCGACACCAGCAGCCGCAAGCTGGAAGGCCTGGAACCACGAACCGGCTGGATGCGTGGCGACGGGCCGGTCGAACTCGCCATTCGCGAACATGACTGGCAACTCGGACTGAACATTGCCGACGGCCACAAGACCGGGTTTTACCTGGACCAGCGCGACAGCCGCCTGCGTTTTGCGCAGACAACGCGCCACCTGGGCTTCGAACAGGTACTCAATTGTTATTGCTACAGCGGCGGTTTCGGGGTCGCTGCGCTGTCGGCGCAAGCCGGCCATGTCACGTCGATCGACTCCTCTGCGAGCGCACTGGCGATGGCACGCACCAATATAGAGCGCAACCACATGGATGCCGGGCGCGCGACCTGGTTGCAGGCCGACGTCAACACCTCGCTGCGCCAGTTCATCGCGGCCGGGCGACGCTTCGATGCGATCGTGCTGGATCCGCCAAAGTTTGCGCCTACTATCACACATGCCGAGCGTGCATCACGCGCCTACAAAGATATCAACCGTCTGGCCTTGAGCCTGCTACAACCCGGCGGTGTGCTCTTCACGTTTTCCTGTTCGGGCGGTATCAGCGTCGACCTGTTCCACAAGATCGTCGCTTCGGCGGGCATCGACGCCGGCGTCGACGGCTATATCCTGGGACACTTGGGCGGCGCGCCCGACCACCCGATGACGATCCAATTCCCGGAGGGCGAATACCTCAAGGGTCTGGTGGTCATGCGCAAATAGGCCGTTGGAAATGGCCGGTACACTCCCCACCTGCTTTTTGATTCGTCCGGCCGGTCGGCAGGCCCACTGGTGTCCAAATCGCTATTCCTGTTAGGAGTTCCCCCATGAGTCTCATCCCCGCAACCATCCTGACCGGCTTTCTCGGTTCAGGAAAGACGACCTTGCTCAAGCGCGTGTTGTCTGAAGCGCACGGTCAGAAGATCGCAGTGATAGAAAATGAGTTCGGCGAGGAGAATATCGATAGCGAAATCCTCGTCACCGACGTGAAGGAACAGATCATCCAGATGAGTAATGGCTGCATTTGCTGCACCATTCGGGAAGATCTGCGCAGCACCTTGCAGGACCTCGCCGCCAAAAAGCGCCGCGGCGAACTCGATTTCGAACGTGTCGTGATCGAAACCACCGGCCTTGCCGATCCGGGTCCGGTCGCACAGACCTTCTTCATGGACGACGAGATCGCAGAAAGTTACCTGCTCGACTCGATCCTCACGCTGGTCGACGCCAAACATGCGGCCAACCAGCTCAACGACCGCCAGGAAGCACGGCGCCAGGTCGGATTTGCCGACCAGATCTTCATCAGCAAGACCGATCTGGTGGCCAAGGACGACGTGGATGCGTTGATGCACCGACTCAAGCACATGAATCCCCGTGCGCCGCAGCAGGCCGTGCATTTTGGTGACGTTGCGCTGACCGATGTCTTTGATTTGCGCGGGTTCAACCTCAATACCAAGCTGGAGATCGATCCGGACTTCCTCAAGGAAGACGGCCATGATCATGCTCCCGAACATTCTCATGATCATGATCACGGCGAACACTGCGAGCATCCGTCCCACCAGCACGAAGGCGGGCACCACCACCACCATGACGACGACGTGAAGAGCTTCGTTTTCAGGTCCGAGCGCGCGTTCGACGCCGCCAAACTGGAGGACTTCCTGGGCGCGATCGTCAACATTTATGGGCCGCGCATGTTGCGCTACAAGGGCGTTCTCAATATGAAGGGCACCGAACGCAAGGTGATTTTCCAGGGCGTACACCAGCTCATGGGCAGCGATCTGGGCCCGCAGTGGCAAGGCGACGAGCCGCGCACCAGCAAGATGGTTTTCATCGGAATCGACCTGCCGAAAGACATCCTGCTCCAGGGCCTCGAGCAGTGCCTCGTATGACCCGTTCCGACCCAATTCGTTGTTGATGCCCGGACTGCCATGTTGGCCATGATTCTGAAGATGATGGGATTGCACAGCGATAAGGCGGTACACTCGCGCGCCGAAGCTCCGGTCCAGGACAGGCCCGAGTGGGCCGAGCAACACGGAACTTCGGCAAACAATCGGGTGGACAAGCCGGGATCGGGAAGGTCGGCGGGCAGCACCAATGGGCGAGCGAGTTCTGTGAGGAGTCAAGAAGTGAAAGCCATTCCAGCAAAGACCAAAACGGCCTCCAAGGCCACGAGCACGGCGCCGAAGTCAGCTGCCAAGCCGGCCAAGGCCGTGCAAGGCAAGCCTAAAGTCGCCGCCCCAGTTGCCAAGAGGGCGACCAAGAAGTCGCCCCCGGCGGCTACCAAGGCGGTAGTGAAATCGGTAACCGCCCCACAGGCGGCCCCAAAGCCGGCGCCCAGGCCTGCCCCCAGTAAGCCGGCAGTTGCCGTGCCTGTCAAACCCGCCGTCGCTTCCAAAGCGGCTGCAACCATTGGTACGATGCAAAGAAACCAGCCCGAAGGCAACACCGTGTCCGCCGAGACCAAACAGGAACCGCGCATCGCACCGGCCAACACGACCCCATCTCCATCGGGAGTGCCGCAGCGCTCGGGACGCCCCTCTTCCAGGCTCGCCTCGTTGACCGTGCCTTCCATGGCGCAGTCCGTCGCGTCGACGGCCGCAAAATCGAGTTACGCACCGCTGCCCGATACCCCGGTCATCATTCCGCCGCTTCCATCAGCGACGCGAAAGGACCCCAAATTGGCAAACAACTGGAAAACCAAACCGGTAGACGAGTTGACCGATGCCGAATTGCTGGCCATGCCGGATGACCAATATATGAACGACAAACAACTTGCGGCGTTCCGCCTCAAGTTGGCACTGTTGAAACGGGATATTCTGGCCAGTGCAGGTGCGACCACCGAACATCTGCGCGAAGACACCGTCGTGGTTCCGGACCCGGCAGACCGGGCCACGATCGAAGAGGAGCACGCACTGGAGTTGCGCACGCGCGACCGGGAGCGAAAACTGCTCAAGAAGATCGAGCAGTCGATCTCCCGCATCGATGCCGGAGACTACGGCTACTGTGACGAGACCGGTGAACCCATTGGCGTCGGCCGCCTGTTGGCACGTCCAACTGCCACGTTGTCACTCGAAGCCCAGCAGCGACGCGAGCTCAAGCAAAAGATGTTCGGCGACTGAGTGTCGCAGGGCTTCGCCTGGCTGGTGCGTAAAATCCGCTGAAGACCCCGCCTGATCCCATGTCCACAAAAGAAAACAACCCCGGCCTGTTGTCGAAGATGGCGAAGTTCGTTCGCAATCCGACAACCAACTGGACCGATCTGGACAAACAGGACCCGGAGCCGGATAACGGCTACAGCAAGCAGGCGCTCAAGGAAATGATCGAGCGCAAGCGGCAAAACGATTTTGTCCGCAAGCGCGAATTCGACCAGTTGCGCAGACTGCGCAGCCGGGATCCCTCGTCCAACCCGGACCTGGCCGGACGACCGTCGTACTTCCAGAGCAGCCTGCCGTCCAATCCCGACGAACGGGCGATGACGATCAAGAAGATCGACGAGATCGAAGCCCAGATGTCCAACCAGTGGTGGCAAGGCAAGAACGATAGCGTTCCCAAGTCGAGTTCACCAACCGCGCCGGGCGATGTGGGACCGTCGAACAAGTCCGAGACGACGCGTTTGCCCGACAGCCAGGTGGCGGAACAGGCCTACGCGCCGACCCGTCTGAGCCCGATGAAATCCGAGCGGAAGTTGTCCGGTGGCGAGGCCTCCGATTTCCCGCCGACGCAGGACAACTCCGAATTCGGGCCGCATGTGCATGCACCCCATTCGCAAGCCGCCGGCCCGCCATCAGGCGTAGCGGCCGAGGCGGGGTACCGCCAGGCACCGCCCGATACCAAGAATCGGCGACCGTTCGCCGTCGAGCTGACCGACATCGCGACCGACGCCGAACTGGAAGAGGCCGCGATCCGCTTTGCCAACGGCGATGACGCTGGCGCGCAGGCAGGCCTTCTGAGCGCCCTGGAAAACGACGGTGCGAGCCGGGAACAGGCGCAGTCCTGGGCCTTGGCCTTGCTCGACCTGTACCGGGCCACCGGGCAGCAGCAGCCGTTCGAGCTGGTATCGCTCGATTACGCACGGCGTTTCGGGCGTTCGGCACCGATCTGGTTTTCGATGCCCGAGATGCTTGGCCTTCATCATGCAAGTGCAGTCGAGCGGACCGTTCCGTCGATTTTGGTCGACGAGCCGACGTGGTGCTGCCCGGCGCACTTCGGTGCATCGGAGGTCGACGAACTGCGACTGGCGACTGCCAATGTGCAGGCGCCCTGGTTCCTGGACTGGTCCGACCTGACGGACATCGACACCGGTGCCGTCGACCCGCTTGGTGCACTGTTTGCCGAGTGGTGCGCGACACCGGTGGAGCTGCACTTCGCGGGCACCCGCGAACTGGAAGCGGCCTTGCGGGCCCTCGCGCCGTCGGGTGACCGGTCGGTACGACAGGCCAACTGGAAATTGCGGCTTGACGCGCAGCGCATCATGCAGTCGCAGGATGAGTTCGAACTGATAGCGCTGGATTACTGCGTGACTTACGAAGTATCGCCGCCGCCGTGGGTTGATGCGCGCTGCGGCTTTCGACGCGAAGACGCGAATGGATCGGCCGCAAGCCGCAGCGAAGACAACGCGGCGCAAAGCCGTGAACCACGTCCTTCCGCGACGGTGCACATGGGACTGGAATCGCTACACGCGGCCGTTGCCGAGTTGTCTGGCGAAGTCGTCGGCGAAGCAACCGAGGTGCTGGATCGGTTGGAAAATTCGCGTAGCGGATCGATGAACCTGGTGGTTTCCTGTACCAACCTGGTACGGGTCGATTTTTCCGCGGCCGGCAGCATCCTGAACTGGGTGGCGAACCTTCAGGCGGACGGTTGCCAGGTGCAGTTTCGCGACGTGCACCGACTGGTAGCCGCCTTCTTCAGTGTGATCGGCATCAACGAGCATGCCCGGATCCTGATGCGATCGAGTTAGACCTGGCGCCGAACACAGCATCGGCAGCGGCCCACCGGGCCCGACATCGGAACAGCATGGAACAATTTCACGGAACCACCATCATCAGCGTGCGCCGCAAGACGGCGGACGGATACGACGTCGCCATTGGCGGCGACGGCCAGGTCACGCTGGGCAATGTCGTCATCAAGGGCACGGCGCGCAAGGTGCGCAAGCTCTACCATGGCAAGGTGCTGGCAGGTTTTGCCGGCGCCACGGCAGACGCCTTCACACTGTTCGAACGTTTCGAGGCCAAGCTGGAGAAGCACCAGGGCCACCTGGTGCGCGCTGCCATCGAGCTGACGCGCGACTGGCGCACCGACCGGGTGTTGCGGCGACTCGAAGCCATGCTGGCCGTTGCGGACAAGGAGGCCTCGCTCATCATCACTGGCAACGGCGATGTGCTCGAACCGGAAAACGGCATCGTGACGATTGGCTCGGGCGGCGCGTTTGCCCAGGCTGCTGCAACCGCGCTGTTGGCCAATACCGACTTATCCGCGCCCGAGATCGTGCGCAAATCGCTCGAGATTGCCGGCGAGCTGTGCATCTACACCAACATGCACCATACGATCGAGACCCTGCCGTGAACCGACCGACAGGCCGGCACGGTAACGCGACGCCCTGTCCACGCAAGCGCGCCCGCAGGCGTGCGGCAATTTGATACCGGATCCCACATGTCCTCATTGACCCCCCAACAAATCGTACTGGAGCTCGACAAACACATCGTCGGGCAGAACCAGGCCAAACGTGCCGTCGCAATCGCGCTGCGCAACCGCTGGCGCCGCCAGCAGGTGCAAGGCAGCCTGCGCTCCGAGATCACACCCAAGAACATCCTGATGATCGGCCCTACCGGCGTCGGCAAGACCGAGATCGCGCGCCGGCTGGCCAGACTGGCCGACGCGCCGTTCATCAAGGTGGAAGCCAGCAAGTTCACGGAAGTCGGTTATGTCGGCAAGGATGTCGACTCCATCATCCGGGACCTCGCCGACGTGGCGGTCAAGCAGACCCGTGAGGCGGCCAAACTGGCCGTGCGCGAACGCGCGCTCGATGCGGCAGAGGACCGCATCCTCGACATCCTGATTCCGCCACCACGCGGCGAAGAAGGCGGCAGGCGCAATCCCGAGGAGCCCGAAAGTGCGGCCCGCCAATCGTTTCGCAAGAAGCTGCGCGAAGGTCAACTTGACAGCCGCGAGATCGAGATCGACCTGACCCAATCGAGCCAGCAGCTCGAGATCATGGGCCCGGCCGGCATGGAGGAGATGACAGAGCAGCTGCGCGGGCTGTTCGGCCAGCTCGGGCAGCAAAAACGCCAGACCCGCAAACTCAGCATCGCCGACGCGTTGAAGCTGGCGCAGGACGAAGAGGCAGCCAAACTCGTCAATGAAGACGACATCAAGACCCTGGCGCTCGTCTCGGCCGAGCAGAACGGCATCGTCTTCATCGACGAGATCGACAAGGTCACATCGCGCTCGGAGGGCAGCAATGCCGGCGAAGTGTCGCGCCAGGGGGTGCAGCGCGACCTGCTCCCGCTGGTCGAGGGAACCACGGTCTCGACCAAATACGGAATGATAAAAACCGACCACATCCTGTTCATTGCGTCCGGCGCATTTCACCTGAGCAAGCCGAGCGACCTGATCCCCGAGTTGCAGGGTCGCTTTCCGATACGGGTCGAGCTGGCATCCTTGTCGGTTCAGGATTTCGAGTCGATCCTGACCCAGACCCATGCGTCGCTGGTCAAGCAATACCAGGCGCTGCTGGCCACCGAAAATGTGGTCGTCGACTACACCCCCGATGGCGTGACGCGGCTGGCCCAGATCGCGTTCGACGTCAATGAACGCACCGAAAACATCGGTGCCCGGCGCCTGTCGACGGTCATGGAGCGCCTGCTCGAACAAGTCAGTTTCGAAGCCAGCGAGCTCCATGGGCAGACAATCGTCGTCGATGCGGCCTATGTGAACGATCGCCTGGCCGAACTCAGTCAGGACGAGGACTTGTCGCGTTACATCCTGTAATCGTCGCGACCGGGGGCCCGGAGCGGGCTCATGCAATACTTTCATTGACTCGCGTAAGTCGTTCATTTAGAACGTATTTCACCGCCGAACTGGTTGTAAATCCAGTTCTAAGTCTTTGATTTCATTGGAAAATTATCTTGGCGACAGGTGTTGTGCACATTCCAAATGCTGCTACAGTGCAAAAAAGTGCAATTAAGTGGTGTTTGGTGCAATTCCATCACCCAATTGCCCACGTTTCACCAGCCAGGGGCAAATTGTCGTGTTTCAAGGGGCTTCATCGTTGAGTCTGGATGCCAAGGGTCGGCTGTCGGTGCCGACCCGGCATCGTGACGCCCTGGGCGAACAGCTGACGATCACGCGCCATCCCCACGGTTGTCTGATGGTGTTCCCGCGACCGGAATGGGAGAAGTTCCGCGAGCGGGTATCGGCCTTGCCGATGCAGGCGCAGTGGTGGAAACGCATCTTCCTGGGCAATGCAATGGACGTGGACACGGATGGCACCGGTCGAGTGCTGGTGTCCCCCGAATTGCGGCAGGCCACCGGCATCACCCGCGAGACCATGTTGCTGGGCATGGGAAACCACCTCGAACTATGGGACAAGGCGATATACGAAGACCTTGAAAGCAAAGCGATACAAGGCGACATGCCCGATGTATTCAAGGATTTTTCCTTTTGAAAGCCGCACGTGAACAGCGGGTTGACCCATACAACCGTTTTGTTGGACGAGGCGGTGGACGCCTTGCTCGGCCAGGCGCCAGCGGCTGGTCCGCGGACCTTTGTCGACGCGACATTCGGCAGAGGCGGTCACAGCCGCCTCATCCTCTCGCGCATGGGGCCACAGGATCGCCTGATCGGCTACGACAAGGATCCGCAGGCCGTCGCCAGCGCAGCGGAAATCCGGGATCCCCGATTCTCGATACGGCACCAGGATTTCGACCGGTTGTCGGAACTCGGTCCAGCCAGCGTCACCGGCATCTTGATGGATCTGGGCGTCAGTTCGCCGCAAATCGACGACCCGGCGCGGGGTTTCAGTTTCCGTTTCGAGGGTCCGCTGGACATGCGCATGGACACGACACGTGGCCACAGCGTGGCGCAGTGGCTCGCCGACGCGCCAGGCAGCCAGATTGCGGAGGTGATTCGTGACTATGGTGAGGAACGGTTTGCTGGCGCCATTGCAAAGGCGATTGCTGCTCGCCGACAGGAACGGGGCCCAATTTCATCCACCACCGAACTGGCCCAGCTCGTGGCTGACACGGTCAAAACCCGCGAGCCGGGCCAGAACCCTGCAACGCGCACATTTCAGGCTTTTCGGATTTTCATCAACGCCGAGCTTGAAGCCTTGCAAACAGCGTTGACCCAGAGCATCGACGTACTGCAACCATTGGGCCTGCTGGTCGTGATCAGCTTCCACTCCCTCGAAGACCGGATCGTCAAGCAGTTCATCGCCAGCCACTCCCGCGAGCAGTTCGACCGGCGCGCGCCCCACGCACCGGCCAAGCCGATGCGCCTGCGCGCAATCGCCCGCGTCAAGCCTTCGGATCGTGAAGTGGCGTCCAATCCACGTGCGCGCAGCGCCATCATGCGGGTCGCGCAAAGGACTGCCGAATGACGCGGCTCAACATCGTCCTGCTGCTGGCGGTGCTGGCCAGCGCGCTGTATCTGGTCAACGTCCAGTACGATTCGCGCCGCCTGTTCACCGAACTCGAACGCGCGAACGCCGAAGGACGCCGCCTCGATATCGAACGTGATCGTCTGCAGCTCGATCGGCGCGAACAGGCCACACCCGAGCGCGTCGAGAAGCTGGCTCGCGAACGCCTGGAGATGCGGCCTGCGACCCCGGCAATCACGCACTACGTGGCCTATACCGATATGTCCGGCGCGCCAGCCGCTGCGGCACCCGCGCGCGCAACATCGGGCCGTATTCCATGAGCCGCTGGGCCGTTCCCAAGGCGAATACCGCAGTGCGCAGCACGGAGGCTGCCCAATGAGCCGCTGGGCCGTTCCCAAGGCTCACAGCACCGCAGCGCATTGCGCGGAGGTTACCTTGTGAGCCGAAAGAGTATTCCCTATACCTCTAGCCCCCTGCTGGCCAGCCGCACACCGGTATGGCGCAGCAAACTGGTGGTGGCCCTGGCTGCGCTGGGATTCATGGGGCTGGCCGCGCGCGCGGTACATATCCAGGTGATCGCCAACGACTTCTACCAGCGCCAGGGCGAGGTGCGCTTCGCGCGTACGCTGGCGCTGCCGGCCAATCGCGGCCGCATCATCGACCGCAACGGCCTGATCCTGGCCTCCAGCGTCCCGGCGCCCAGCATCTGGGCGATTCCGGAAGACGTGCCGCGCGATCCCGAGCAGCTCAAGAAACTGGCCAGACTGCTCGATATGCCGCTGCCTTCACTGCAGCGCAAACTCGAAGACGAAGACAAGACATTCGTCTGGCTCAAGCGCCAGGTCGATGAGTCGGTCGGGCAGGAAATCCAGGCGATGGGTCTGCCGGGCATCTACCAGCGCAAGGAATACCGGCGCCAGTATCCCGAAGGCGAAGCCAGCGCCCATGTGGTCGGGTTCACCAACATCGAGGACGCCGGACAGGAAGGTGTCGAACTCACGTTCGACAAGGAGCTGGCCGGACGCGCCGGATCGCGCCGGGTCATCAAGGACCGCCTGGGCCGTGTGGTCGAAGCCATCGGTGAGCAGATCCCGCCGGAAGACGGGCGCGATCTGCAACTGAGCATCGACAGCAAGGTGCAGTTCTTCGCCTACCAGAAGCTGCGCGAAGCGGTGCTGCAGAACAAGGCCAAGGCCGGCAGCGTCGTTGTGCTCGACGCCCATAGCGGCGAACTGCTGGCGCTGGCCAACTACCCGAGTTATTCGCCCGGCAAACGCGGGCAGCTGACGGGCGCACAACTGCGCAACCGCGCGCTCACCGACAGCTTCGAGCCCGGCTCGACCATGAAGCCGTTTGTGATCGCGCTCGGGCTCGAGCAGGGCCTGATCAAGCCCGAGACACCGATACAGACCGCGCCAGGGCATTTCTCGATCGGCAACGCGACGATACGCGACGCCCACCCGCAGGGCCTGCTGACCGTCAGCCAGGTGATCCAGAAATCGAGCAACGTCGGCACCGTCAAGATTGCGATGCGCATCGCACCACGCGACATGTGGGAGATGTACCACACGCTGGGTTTCGGCCAGAAGCCCGAGCTGACCTTTCCCGGTGCCGTCAGCGGCCGGCTGCGCCCCTACAAGACCTGGCGCCCGATCGAACAGGCCACGATGAGTTATGGCTACGGCCTGTCGGTCAGCCTGTTCCAGCTGGCCAATGCCTACTCCGTATTTGCGCGTGATGGCCGGCTGATTCCCGCCACCCTGCTCAAGACCGACACGCCGGTGGCCGGCACGCCGGTGCTGCGGGCCGACCACGCCAGCGCGGTGCTCAACATGTTGCACATGGCCACCAGCCCCGGTGGCACCGCTCCCAAGGCACAGACCATGGGGTATTCGGTGGGCGGCAAGACCGGCACCGCGCACAAGCAGGAAGGCAAGGGTTACGCCGAGAAGAAATACCGCGGCGTGTTCGTGGGCGTCGCGCCGGTGGAAAAACCCCGGATCGTGGTTGCCATCATGATCGACGAGCCCAGCAATGGCAAATATTTTGGCGGCGACGTCGCCGCGCCGGTTTTCAGCGCTACGGTGCAGCAGACCTTGCGCGTGCTGGGCGTGACGCCCGACATGGCCGTCAAGCCCCAGATCGCGATCGCGGTCGAGGAGAGCCTGTAATGCAGGATCTGCACTCGCCACAAGCCGCAGCCGCATGGCTGCGCGACAAGGTCACCGGTTGCCTGCAGACGCACAGCCGCACACTCGCGCCGGGCGACGGTTTCATCGCCTGGCCTGGCGCGGCCCATGACGCGCGCACACACGTGGCCGATGCGCTCGCAAACGGCGCCGCTGCCTGCCTGGTCGAGCACGCCGGCGTGGAGCCATTCGGCTTTAAAGACCCGCGCATCGCCAGTTACGCCGGCCTCAAAGCCGCCAGTTCACATGTCGCGGCCGCCTATTACGGCGCACCGTCCGAGCGTGTGCGCGTGCTGGCAGTGACTGGCACCAACGGCAAGACGTCGAGCGCCTGGTGGCTGGCACAAGCCCTGTCCAGCACCATGCTGAATCCGGCGCTGCCGTGCGCCATGATCGGCACGCTCGGTGTCGGCCGCCCGCCGGCTGCGGGCACGGACGGCCCGCACGACGCCAACGGCCTGGCCACACTGGCGTCGACCGGCCTTACCACCCCCGACCCGGTGCTGTTGCAAACCAGCCTGAAACAGTTCGCCGACGCCGGCATCGTGGCCTGTGCGTTGGAGGCCTCGTCGATCGGTATCGACCAGCACCGGCTCGACGGCATCCGCATCCACACCGCCATCTTCACCAATTTCACCCAGGACCACCTGGATTACCACGGCTCGATGGACGCCTACTGGCGCGCCAAGGCCCGTTTGTTCCAGTGGCCCGGCCTGCAGGCGGCGGTCATCAACATCGACGACCCGAAGGGCGCCGAACTGCTGGCGCTGATCGCAAACCGCCCCCTGGACGTGTGGACCATCTCCTGCGCGGCCCCGGCGCGCCTGCGCGCAAGCGACATCACGCTGGCTGGCGCGGGCCTGTCGTTCCAGGTCATCGAGGGTCAGGAACAACACCTGCTGCACACCCGCCTGATCGGTCAATACAACGTGGCCAACCTGCTCGGCGTATTGGCCGCGATGCGGGCATCGGGTGTTCCGCTGGACCGCGCCGTGTTGGCCTGCGCCGCGCTGGCGCCCGTGCCCGGCCGCATGCAGTGTGTGGTGCACGATGGGATGCCGCTGCTGGCGGTCGACTACGCGCATACCCCGGACGCACTCGACAAGGCCATCGCGGCATTGCGCCCGCTCAGCCAGACCCGTGGCGGCAAATTGTGGTGCGTGTTCGGCTGCGGCGGCGACCGCGATCCCGGCAAACGTCCCGCCATGGGAACGGCGGCCGGGGCTGCCGACCACGTCGTCGTGACCAGCGACAACCCGCGCGGCGAAGACCCGCTGGCCATCATCGCGCAGATCGTGCCGGCGCTCGCCGACCATGGTTCGGTGACGCAGCAGGTCGACCGTGCGCGGGCCATCGAACAGGCCGTGCTCGCCGCGGCCAGCGCCGATGTCGTGCTGGTGGCCGGCAAGGGGCACGAAGCCTACCAGGAGGTGGCGGGTCAGCGCCGCCCGTTTTCGGATCTGGCGCAGGCACAGGCCGCACTCGCGCTCCGGCGTGCGTCCCAGGCTGCGCAGGGAGTTCGCGCATGATGGACCTGCAACAGTTGCAGCAATCCCTGCCGGGCAGCGAGCTGGTCGGCGACCCGCACCAGGTCGTCACGCGGGTGCACAGCGACACCCGCAGCCTGCAGCCGGGCGACCTGTTCGTTGCGCTGCGCGGCGATAACTTCGATGGCAACCGGTTTCTGGCGCAGGCGCGCGCAGCTGGCGCCGTCGGCGCCATCGCGCACGACCGCGCGGCGCTGGAACAGGCCGGTCTGGCGGGTGTTGTGGTTGCCGACAGCAAACTGGCGCTGGGAATCGTGGCCACGCGCTGGCGCGCGCGCTTCACCTTGCCACTGATCGCCGTCACCGGCAGCAATGGCAAGACCACCGTCACGCAGATGCTCGCCGCCATCCTGTGGCAATGGAAACCGCAGGCGATGCTGGCAACACTGGGCAACTTCAACAACGACATCGGACTTCCGCTGACGCTGCTGCGCCTGCGCGCCAAGCACGCGGTCGGTGTGGTCGAGCTAGGCATGAACCATCCTGGCGAGATCGCCCTGCTCGCCACCATGGCCCGGCCCACGGTGGCGCTTGTCAACAACGCGCAGCGTGAACATCTCGAGTTCATGGCCTCGGTCGAGGCCGTGGCGCACGAAAACGGCGCCGTCATCAGCGCCCTGCCGGCCGACGGCATCGCAGTATTCCCGCACGACGACCCGTTCGCGGTCTTGTGGCGCGCGCTGGCGGGCGCGCGCAAGTGCCTGACGTTCGCCATCGCCGACGCAGGCACGGCAACACCGGCCGACATCAGCGCCAGGGCGCCACATTGGGCCGACGGCGCCTGGCAGGTGCAGGCACAAACTCCGGTCGGCGCGCTGGGTTTCACGCTGCGCATGGCGGGCCGGCACAACGTGCGCAATGCGCTGGCCGCCACGGCATGTGCCGTCGCCGTCGGCGTCCCGCCAGAACACATCGCGACCGGTCTGCAGTGCTTCGAGCCGGTCAAGGGACGCTCGCGCACGCTGCAGGTCCGACTCGGAGCACACGCCTGTACCCTGGTGGACGATAGTTACAACGCCAATCCCGATTCGGTTGACGCCGCGCTCGAGATGCTCGCCGCTCTGCCAGGCCCGCGCCTGATGGTGCTTGGCGACATGGGCGAGGTCGGCGACCAGGGGCCGCAGTTCCATGTCCAGGCCGGTGCGCGGGCGCAGGCGCTGGGCATCGAGTCGCTTCTCACGCTGGGCAGCTTGTCGGCGTCGGCGGCCACGTCGTTCGACGGCGCACGCCACTGCGCAACCATGCCCGAGCTGGTGCAGGCGGTGCTCGAACAGGCGCCCGCCATGGCCAGCATCCTGGTCAAGGGAGCGCGTTTCATGCGAATGGAGCAGGTGGTCGAGGCCGTCATGGCCCGTGCGCGCCTGTTGCCCGCCAGCACCGGAGAAGCCGCATGTTGTTGAGCCTGACGCAATGGCTGCAGACACAGGGGCCGGAGTTCGGATTCCTGCGCGTGTTCCAGTACCTGACGCTGCGCGCCGTGATGGCGGCGCTGACCGCGCTGCTGATCGGCCTGATCGCCGGCCCGACGGTCATTCGCCATCTGGCACGGCTCAAGATCGGCCAGCCGATCCGGGGTTACGGCATGGAAACCCATATTAGCAAGAGTGGCACGCCGACGATGGGCGGCGTGCTGATCCTGCTGTGTATCGCCGTCTCCACGCTGTTGTGGATGGACCTGTCGAACCGTTTCATCTGGATCGTATTGCTGGTGACCCTGGGATTCGGTGCGATCGGCTGGGTCGATGACTGGCGCAAGGTCGTACACAAGGATCCCGAAGGCATGCGCTCGCGCGAGAAGTATTTCTGGCAATCGGTGATCGGCCTGGTCGCGGCGCTGTACCTGGTGTTCAGCATCTCCGAGAACTCCAACCTGCGGGTGCTGGAGCTGTTCTTCACCTGGGTCAGGTCGGGCTTCGATCTGGATCTGCCGCCCAAGGCCGGCCTGCTGCTGCCGTTCTTCAAGGAGATCAGCTACCCGCTGGGTGTGCTGGGTTTCGTCGTGTTGACCTACCTGGTCATCGTCGGATCGAGCAACGCGGTCAACCTGACCGACGGTCTGGACGGACTGGCGATCATGCCGGTCGTGATGGTCGGATCGGCACTGGGCGTGTTCGCCTATGTCACCGGCAGCGCGGTGTTCTCCAAGTACCTGCTGTTTCCGCATATTCCCGGTTCTGGCGAGTTGCTGATCTTTTGCGCCGCCATGGCCGGTGCCGGGCTGGCCTTCCTGTGGTTCAACACCCATCCGGCCCAGGTCTTCATGGGCGACGTCGGCGCGCTCGCGCTCGGCGGCGCGCTGGGCACGATCGCGGTGATCGTGCGCCAGGAGATCGTGCTGGCCATCATGGGCGGCATCTTTGTCGCGGAGGCGGTGTCCGTCATGCTGCAGGTCATGTACTTCAAGTACACCCGGCGCCGCCACGGCGAAGGCCGGCGCCTGTTTCGCATGGCGCCTTTGCACCACCATTTCGAAAAGACCGGCTGGAAGGAGTCGCAGGTCGTTGTGCGCTTCTGGATCATCACGATGCTGCTGTGCCTGGTCGGCCTGTCGACGCTCAAGCTGCGCTGAATACGATGGCCATGCCTCAAGACACCAACGTGCTGATTCTGGGACTGGGTTCGTCCGGCCTGGCCATGGCGCGCTGGTGCACGCGCCAAGGCGCCAGCGTCACGGTCGCAGACACGCGTGCGCAACCGCCGCAACTGGACGCCTTGCGCGCGTCAATGCCGCAAGCGCAATTTGTCAGTGGCGCTTTGAGCGCGGCACTGCTGGAACAGGTGCCCGCGCAGCTGATCCTCAAGAGCCCGGGCCTGACGCCGGCCCAGGTGGCCCCGGTCACCGCCGCTGCGGCCGAACGCGGCACCCCGGTGTGGGGCGAACTCGATCTGTTCGCCCTGGCTCTGGCCGATCTGCGCACGGCGCAGGCTTACCAGTGCGACATCCTGGCGGTCACCGGAACCAACGGCAAGACCACGGTGGCGTCGCTCACCGCACAACTGGTCGAACGTGCCGGCAAGTCGGTCGCTCTGGCCGGCAATATCGGCCCGACACTGCTTGACACCTTGTCCGGGCATCTGGACGCCAGCACATTGCCACAGGTCTGGGTCATCGAACTATCGAGCTTCCAGCTGGCCGACATGGCCGGCCCGGGCCTGCCGGTCACCGCTGACCTGGGCGCAGCAGCGTTCGAACCCACCGCGGCCTGCGTGCTCAACCTGAGTCAGGACCACCTGGACTGGCACACCGACATGGCCGCTTACGCGCAGGCCAAGGCCCGTGTCTTCGGTACCCGCGCGTTGATGGTGCTCAACCGCGATGACGCGGCCGTGATGGCCATGTTACCGGCACCAAGCAAGGGCCAACCGCTGCGCCGCAGCACCAGCGTGGGTGCTCACCTGCCACAAAAACCGGGCGAGTTCGGTCTGGAGTCGGTCAACGGCATGGCCTGGCTGGTGCGCGCCATGCAGGCCGATCCGACCATCCGCGTGCGCCGGGGCCAGCAAGCCGAACCCCTGCACATCCAGCGCCTGATGCCAGCCGAGGCCCTGCGTATCCGCGGTCGCCACAACGCCGTCAACGCGCTGGCCGCGCTGGCGCTCGCGTCGGCCGCCGGCTGCGCATTGGCACCGGTGTTGTACGGGCTGCGCGAATACCGCGGCGAGCCGCACCGGGTCGAATCGATCGCCGTCCTCAACGAGGTCGAGTTCTTCGACGACAGCAAGGGCACGAATGTCGGCGCGACCGTCGCCGCAGTGACCGGACTGGGCGCCGACATTCGTGCCCTTGCTGTCGTCGAAGAACTCGACCTCGTTGAGGACGGCGAT
>ENA-ORBV01006143-ORBV01006143.1-microbial-mat-metagenome-genome-assembly--contig:-NODE-6143-length-21422-cov-5.924947_pt1 | contig 21422 bp, 25 predicted proteins | sample MGYA00237777_ERZ505514 | MGnify/ENA primary metagenome ERZ505514 (study PRJEB26160, sample SAMN06269048) | microbial mat metagenome | isolation source: Oligotrophic lake microbial mat | place... | reverse complement strand
GTTGAACAATCAGCCCATGGGATTTTATTCGCCGGCGACGATTCTACAGGACGGCCGCCGACACGGGTTGAAAGTGAAACCTGTCTGCGTTGTGGCCTCCGACTGGCGCTGCACCGTGGAAGCCGCCGACACGGTGCGCATCGGATTGAATTACGTGAAAGGCCTGCGCGAAGCCTCCGCGCAGCGCCTGCTCGCCGCCCGCCGCGAAAAGCCTTTTAGCTCACTCGATGATTTCCTGCGACGGACATCGCTCAACGCCGCCGAGCGTCGGGCCCTGGCGGCGGTGGGAGCGTTGAACGCCTTCGCATCTCATCGGCGCGCGGCGCTCTGGCAGGTGGAAGCCGCGTGGTCGGAGCACGAAAGTTTATTTCTCCACGTTGCGGGCACGACGGACGAAGCGGCGGGAACAATTGGCGCACCGCCATGGCCGGACGACGACGGCAACTCTCCGCTCGCCCCGATGTCATTGGCCGAGCGGCTGCGGGCAGACTTCACCGGCCTCTCCCTTACCGCGGGGACGCATCCCATGGCGTTGATTCGCGACCGCCTGCCCGAGGCGTGGCGTGCGACCGACCTGCCATTGGGGCGCGACGGAGAACGCGTGATCATTGCCGGCTCCGTCATCTGCCGCCAGCGGCCGGGCACCGCGAAAGGATTCGTCTTCATCAGCCTCGAAGACGAAACCGGAATCGCCAACGCGATTATCCTGCCCCAGCTCTTTGAAGCGAAACGCTTGGTGATCACGCAGGAACCGGCTCTAAAAATCACCGGTAAACTGCAAAATCTCCACGGCGTGATTCACGTAAAGGCCGATACCATTGAAGCCCTCACGGAAGCCGCGTTGCCGGTTCAAGCGTCGCATGACTTCCGGTAAAAAGGGAAAAGAAGAAACGGGGAGAAAGAAGAAAACGGAGCAATTCGAGGCGAAGATATACGTTATATAATTCCCCATCGCGAACGTTTCATCGTTGCCAATTTTATAATTTTACCCGTTTCGAGATTTCCGCTTTTCCGCTTTTCCGGCAGCCGCCCACCGATTCCCCTCGCGCGAGGTCGGGAAAACGTCTTTTTCGCGGAAATGGTTTTCTCGCGTCTTCTTTTGCTCATCGCCACCGTGACGCTCGCACCGCTCGGCACCGGGGCGGCGGAGACTCGGGCGCGTCCCACCCGGCCAGCACCCGCGACGCCGGCACCCGATCCGACGGCGGTCAAGGGCGCGATCGTCCTGGACGCAGCGACCGGCAACGTGCTCTTCGAAGACCGGGCCGACATCATCAGCCCGCCCGCCAGTATGACGAAGCTCATGACCTTCGCCGTGGTCTACGATCAGCTTCAAGCGCGCGTCCTCACGCTGGAAACTCCCGTCCGTATCACCCGCGAAGACGCCAGCATGGGCGGAACGCAAGTCTTCCTCGATCCGCGCGAAACGTTCACGGTCGAGGAACTGATTTATGCGATGATGATCCAGTCAGCCAACGACGCCGCCCACAGCCTCGCTCGTGCTGCGGGTGGATCGATCAGCGGCTTCCTGGAATTGATGAATGCCAAAGCGCGCGAACTCGGCATGACCAACACCACGTTCCGCACCCCTCACGGACTTCCTCCCGCCTCGCGTAAAACGGCCGGGGGCGACCTCACCAGTCCGCGCGACTTTGCCCGCCTCAGCCGGCATCTTGTGATCAACACCGACGTCTTGAAATACAGCGCGATCCGCACCCGGCCGTTCGGTGAAGGTAAACGCAAGGAGGCCATGGCCACGACGAACCATAATAATCTTCTGGGTCGCGTCGACGGCGTGGACGGCTTGAAAACCGGGTTCACCAACGGCGCCGGCTTCTGTCTAGCTGCCACCGCCCAACGCAGTGGCCGCCGCGTCATTGTCGTGACGATGGGAAGCCCGCAACAGAAGGTGCGCGACCTCTACGTAACCGGCCTGATTGAGCGCGGCTTTGCCGCTCTGCCGGCAACGTCACCTCCCGAAGCCACGCGTTCAGCAAAGGACATCGGGATCGTACCCGCGCCTCGCCCCGCTCCAGCCAGCCCAGCCCCGGAGCCCGTGATAAAATTTTCGATTCCAAAACGGTAACCTTTAGCGGCGGAAGTCCGGGGAAACTACTGGAGTTGCATCCTCGTTTTCCTGGGTCAGGCAGCGTCTGATCGTAGTGCTGATAAATTATCCTTGTCTCGGACGGGTACGATCCCATTCAAAGCGGAGTGTGATCAAGCAGCTGAAATCAGTCTGCATTTGCTGTTTTTTCGGCGTTCCCCTCGCCTCTGGTGGTCCAGTCGAGGATGCGATTGTCGCGAGCGTGCGCCTTTCGAACGAAGCGAACTATAGTTGGACGTCGACCATCGTCGATGATGCCCGCACCTACGACATCGAAGGCCAAACCGATCGGAACGGCTTCACCCGGGCCCGGATGCCAATCATCAACAGCGTACGGCGAAGAATGGGCCGTAGTGTCACCGATACGCAGATCGAAACGATCTTCCGCGGGAATGTGGACTGTGTGCTCCTCACGGACATCGGCTGGCAGCGTCCTGATGAGTTGCGCGAGTCAATGGATTCAACGACGAGCCAGCTCGGTCGCACTGCAGCTTCCATCGGGTTGATTCCGACAGCCGGAAGTGTTATTGATAATTCGCCCAGCCAGCAAGTCCGCGCCGCCCGTGCCGAGGAGAAAAGACGACCTTATAGCAACCTCCAGCTGGCCGTCAGCCTGCCACACGAGGAACTCGGCGTGATTGTGAGCAGCCACCAGACCTTCCACGTCGAGGGCGACACTGTCTCGGGCACCCTCACCGATCTCGGAGCCCAGCTTCTGCTCGTTCGCGATGGTCAGGATGACATCACACCGATCAGAGCCGCCGGGAGTTTCAAGCTCTGGCTGCGCAACGGCATCGTCTCACACTATCACTTGAAACTCGAAGGTATCCTCCAGGTGAAGATTGGGCGCAGCCGCAATGCCACGCAGGTCCTGGTGCAACAATCCGCCACGACCCATATCCAAAAAATCGGTACAACGCAGGTCGACGTGCCGGACGCCGCGCGACTGAAACTCGCCCAGCAATAGGAAAAACCACCGCTCGAGCGCTCGCCCTGCGCCGCTCCACGTTCTTCCTAAGTTCGAATAGGGATTTTGGAGCGGTGCCGGTGTGGGGTTTTTCAAGTGGCCTCGGGGCGAGTGCGCCCGCTACCCATGAGCAGGCCGCCGCTGAATAGCGGAGAAATTTGCGCGCGCGGTTCACCTCGTACGTTTCCAGTCAGCGCCAGATGCCCTGAAACCCCGACACGGACTCCGCTGCGTCTCGTCCGGTTTGCCGCCGGCCGAACCCCTCACGTTATCCTTCTCAACTTGCCGGGTGGCACTTTCCGCCACACGGGGGCGACGGCGTCAGAGTTCTTCCTCAAATGAAATCCGCTGCCCTGTTGCTGTTGACCCTGGCGAGTGCGACCACCCTCGTCCGCGCCAGCCCCACCGATGATGTCATCCTCCAAACCATGCGTTTGGCCGAGGCTCCCAACTACAGTTGGATCACCACAATTTCAACCGAGGTCGCCACGTTCACCTTGGAAGGACGAACCCAGCCGGACGGTTTTACATGGGTGAGGATGCCGATGACGCGGGCGATTGCGCAACGCCTGCGGCAACGCGGCAGCGGGGACCTTGAAGCCGTGTTCCTCGGCGACACGTTCGTTCTCCGGATGGCGGAAGGCTGGGTGGCAATGGACGTGGTACCGTGGGCCCGGCCGGGACCGAAAGTCGACACGTTCGCGCTCGCACGAGGGCGGCCCGCCGGGCGCATGGGGACGCTCGGAGCACCCGTTCCGGCCAGCGCCCGGTCCGGCAATTGGCGGTCGCACGATGATGGAGAATTGAGATTGCCGGGAGACATCCACCTCGGCCTGACCCCGCCCCACGAAGAACTCGGGATCATCGTCAGCAGCTTTGTCGAACTGCAGATTGGCGCCCAGGTCATCACCGGCACCTTGTCCGAATTGGGAGCGGCGCTTCTCCTTGTCCGGGACGGTCACGTCGAGGTCACGCCCGTTTCCACCCGCGGATCCTTCCGACTCTGGCTCAAGGATGGCCGGGTGGCTCAGTATCAGCTGCGCTTGGACGGCGTGCTGGCGACCGGCCGCAAGACCTCCACCGTGAGCACGCTTACCACGACCACGATCAAGCAAGTCGGCACCAGCCCGATCGACATTCCCGACGAGGCGCGCGTCATGCTCGAGCGGTAATTCGCCTCCCCGAGCAACGCCGATTCCCCCTTCGGCGCTCAGTGCCCCGGAGTTTTCTTCTCGACCGCGGGTGGTTCGACTTCCGTGACCCCCACGCGAAACATTCGCTTGCGATAAGCCAGCCGTGCCAACAAGTGACTTGCGACCGGCAGGGTCAGGAACTGGAAGAAAATCGCTGCGACAATCTTCAGGCCCACGGCTTCCCGTCCAAGATCGATCCACAAGCCGGCCAGGAGCAGGAAGAGCCCGAACGTCATCCCTTTGCCCAAGGCGTGAGCGCGACAAAACACATCGGGAAAGCGCACCATCCCGATCATCGCCATCAAAACCACGATGGCTCCGAGGAGTGTCAGAAAAGCGGATACAAGAAGCATTGGCGTGGTCATGACTTCTCCTCCCGTTCCTGCTCGGTTTCCACCCCGGCATCATGCCCGTCGTCCGGCATCGTACGGTCGAGATAGAACACCAGCGCGACGGTTCCAAAAAAGCCCAGTGAGGAAACAATCAGGATCAGCTCCAGATACAGCGGTGTCTCCCAGAGGCGCGACAGCAGCACGGTCATGCTTACCGCGCAAAGCACAACTCCATCGAACGCGAGCACGCGATCGACCACGGTGGGCCCCCGGGCGAGCCGGTAAAATCCCAGCAACATTGCCACGACCAGCACGAGAAACGAGAGGGTGAGAATGCCGTCGATCATCGGGTAAAGGCGAGTATCCCGCGTTTGAGCGTGCGATCAATCCCCCCACAGACCGCATCCGCGCTGGTGCAATCGAGAACGTGAAGGGTGAAGTTCGAAAGATCAGGCGCGATGTCGATCGTGGTGGTCCCCGGCGTCAGGGAGATGCTGTGCGAAAGCAGCAGAGCCTCGAAATGCGTCAGCCCTCGTGTATCATAAGAAATTATCCGTGGAGTGAGCGAATCTGCCCGCCGAAACAGCGCTGCGTACGCGAGCTGCCACGACGACAGCACAAACTCGCGCGAAAACAATCCGATGAAACGAATCATCGCCACCGCTCTCCGCACATAATCATCACTCTTCAAGACCGGCTTGAACAACGCGATCAAGGCGAACCCGAGGGCAAACCCGATCACGAAACCGCCTCCACTCGGCGCCGGTTGCAGGAGGATCCAGATGAATGCGATCAGCAGGTTGAGGGTGAGAGAAAGGATCATGCGGATACGCCTCCCATGGTTCCGAGCAGTCGCTCAATATAGCCCGCGCGATCAACCAACTGCCGCGCGGCTTCCTGCGCGATTTGCAGGATAAACTCGGCCCCGAGGCCAATGCCCAGCGAGAGCAGCGTCATGCCGACGGTCACGGCCGTCATCGGTTTCCAGCGACGATCGCCCGTCTTCAGCGGAACGCCCGCGCCCGATCGCCAGAACGCGCCGTTCCAGATCTTCAGCATGCTAAACAAGGTCAGGACGCCCGCGAGTAGTGCGATCGCCACCAGCACCCAGCGTCCCTGCCGCACGCCTTCCGCGATGATCATGTATTTCCCCCAGAATCCACTCAACGGAGGAAGTCCGGCGAGGGAGAGCGCCTGCAGGAGGAAGACGATCCCCAAAATCGGAGCCACCGCCCACAGGCCTCCCGTTTTCTCCAAATCATCCGAGCGGTTGATGACGACCGCCACTCCTCCGACCATAAAGAGGGTCGCCTTCACAATGATGTGATGAATCACATAAAAAATTGCGGCGCCGATCGCGTACTCCGTAAACAGGCCGATCGCCAGAACCATATAGCCAATCTGGCTCAGGATGTGAAACGAGAGAATGCCACGGATAAAGTTGCGCGACACCGCTCCGAGTACGCCAAACAGCATCGTCGCCGCCGCCAGCCACGCCAACGTCGTGTGCACCGAGAACAGCTCGGGCGGAAACACCTGGCCAAAGATACGCAGCAAGACGTACACCCCCACTTTCGTCAGCATGCCGGCATAAAGGGCAGCCACCGGACTCGGCAGAATCGGGTAACTATTGGGCAACCAATAATAGAGCGGAAACAGGCCCGCCTTTATCCCGAACACCACGAGCAACAGGAACGCCAGCAACGTGACGCGCGGATCTTCGACCAGCAGCGATGACCGTTGCGCGATCTCCGCGAAATTCAGTGTGCCAAAGATTCCATAGGCGAGTCCGGCGCCAGCCAGAAAGAGCGTGCTGCCGACCAGGTTCAAAGCGAGGTACGGAAACGCCTGCTTCACATCCCAGTCGTCGGCCTCGAGCGTCAACAACGCATACGACGAGATCAACATGACCTCGAAGGCGACAAAAAGATTGAAGAGATCGCCGGTGCAGAACGAAAGATTGATGCCGACGACGAGAAACTGCACGAGCGGCAGGCGCAGCGGGTGCTCCTCCAAATGAGGGAGCTCGGCAAAGCCAAACAACAGCGTCGCCAAGGTCGTGATGGCCCCCAGACTGAGCATGATTGCCGCGAGCAAATCGATCACGAGGACAATCCCAAACGGCGCGCTCCAGCCACCCAGGCCGAGCACCAGCGCCCCTTCGCCATAAGTGAAGGCAACCAATCCTAGCGCGACCGCAACCTGCGCCACCGCCGACAACCCAACGAGCCAGCGGCGCAACGGCGAAGGGCGCCCCAGGAGCAGGACGAGCAAGGCCGTCACCATCGGAACCAGAATCGGGAGGATGGCCACATTCGCGTTCATGACTCGGCCTCCTCCCGCGGACCCGACGCGCCCGTCTCTGCAAAGAGTTGTTCCGCGTGCGTGGTTCTTTGGTCCAGGAAAATCCGATACAGCAGGATCACGAGATAACAGGTGATGCCGAAACCGATCACGATGGCGGTAAGAACCAGCGCCTGCGGCAGAGGATCGACCGGAGGCGCGCCGCCCGGCAGCACCACGGGAGCGCCTTTGCCATTGGGGCGCGCGGACATGGCAAGCACCAGCACGTTGGCCGCGTTGGACAATAATATGAACCCAAAGAGGATCCGCGCAAAGGTCGGCCGCAGCAGCAGAAAAACCGCCGAGCCAAAGAGAACGCCGACGAGAACCGCAGTTTCCCAAATCATGGCCGATCCTCCGCTTTAGGTGCATCCACCCGGGTGCCGGTTTCCTCGATCGGACTCTCCATCGGCGAGGCATAACGTGCGCGCTCATGCGACTCGAGCGCCACCAGGCCGGTGCTCGACCGCACGAGCACGAAGATTAATTTGGTCGTGACTCCCACCACCACGAGAAACACGCCGACATCGAAAAACAGTGGTGTACCCACCGAAATGTGACCAAGAAAAACCGCCTCAAACTTTAGATGCGTGTGCTTGAGAAAGGCATCTCCCATCGCCATGGGGAGCATCGCGGTTCCCAGCGCGAGCAAGATACCCGCGACCGCAATTTGCACGGGATCGACGCGCAACACCTTTTGCGTCCGCTCCACCCCGAACGCCAGACAAAGCAGGATAAACGACAACGCCGAGCAGAGCCCGCCAATGAAGCCTCCGCCCGGCAAATTATGTCCGCGCAGCAACAGATAAATTGCGAACACGTTGATCAGGAAAAACAGAAACGCGGCCACCGCGCGAAGAATGAGAGAATCAGCGTTTCGCATCGTCGCCCTCCTTTTCTCCACGGCCGAGACCGTATCCCGCGGGACCGGTGGCACCCGCCGCGTATTCCTCCGGTGTTCGTTTATAACGACTGAGCAAACCCATCGCACCGAGAGCGGCGATCAGAAGCACCGTGATTTCCATCAAAGTATCGAAACCGCGAAAATCGACCAGGATCGTGTTCACCGCATTGGCCCCGTGGGCGAGCGGAATGGTGTTCTCGATAAAGTAATCTCCCAGCGGCGAAGCATGACGCGGGCGTAGCGCGATCACCGTAACCAACATCGCCAGCGCACCGATGCACACCGCCAGCACAATCGAGAGCCCGAGTCGCCCGCGCTGGGCCGTTGCCCGTTCCTCAGCCACCTCGGCCGATCGCGGAAAACGCGAGAGCAACAACAACACGAGCAGCAAGGTCGCGGACTCGGTGAGGATCTGGGTCATCGCGAGGTCAGGCGCCTGAAACAGCACGAAGTAAAATGTAATTAGAAACCCGACAATCGAGAGGGAGATCAACTGGCCCGACCAGCGTTTCATCCCAATGACGAGTCCGAGCGCCACAGCGATCAATCCCACGACAAAGGTGCGCAGCGGATCGAAGTCCTCCCACCGCGGCATCGGCGGCAGCAACGCTGCGCGCTCGACGATGAGGAAAGTGCCCAGGGTAATGACCGCGAACCCAAGCACTATAGGCAAATAGTCGAACGGCCGATCGGAACGCAGCGTCGCGGTGAGACGCTTCGCCGCATACGGCAGTGCGTTCACCCCCGCCTCGAATGCGCGATCGAACTGCAGCCACCGCGGTACGGCAACGCGGTTCCAGCGGACCCGATGCAGAAGAACATAAAGAAGCACGCCGAACGTGAGAATGCCGACGCTGACTCCCAATTCCCGCGTCAGGCCGTGCCACAACTTGTACGTTGAAAGCTCCGGCGAATGCAGTCCGGAAGTCGCGAACCAATTCAGCATTTGACCGAAAGGCCCGGGCAAAACGCCACCGACCACACAGCCGAGGGCGAGTATTAGCGGCGGCAGCTGTATCCAAAAACTGGGGGCGTGAAACTCTTTCCCCGCCTCCCCGGAGGAGGGCCCGAAGAAAACGCCGTGAATAATTCTCGCCGCCGCGGCAACCAGCAACAGTGAGGCCGTCACCATCATCGCGAGCGGAAACCAGTTAAGGAATCCGTCGCCCTCCCAGTAGGCGAACTCGGCCTTGAGGATATATTCCTTACTGATGAACCCGGTTGTGCCCGCGATACCCACCATGGTGGCTGCGGCCACGATCGCGATCCCGGCCAGCAAGGGCATCCGCCGCCCCAAGCCGCCAAGTCGGCGCACATCCCGAATGCCGGTGGCGTGATCGACGATGCCGACCACCATGAAAAGGCAGCCTTTATACAGGGCATGATTCGCGATGTGCAGCATGTCCCCACTGGAGCCCTCCGGCGGTGCCATCCCGTAGAAGCCGATGAGAAAACCCAACTGGCTCACCGTCGAGTAGGCCAGGATGGCTTTTAGGTCATGCGACAGCAGCGCGAGCAACGCGCCGAGCGCCATCGTCCCAAAGCACACGATCATCAGCAGCGGCGACCAAAGCTCGACGTCACGAAACATTGGGAAGATACGCGCGATCAGGAAGACGCCGAGTTTCACCATCGTGGCAGAATGCAGATACGCACTGACCGGCGTGGGCGCCGCCATGGCGTTAGGAAGCCAGAAGTGAAACGGAAACTGGGCCGATTTCCCAAACGCCCCGATGGCCATGAGCACGAAGGCCACATCAAGCAGACGCGACGACTCGCCCCGCAACCCACCGTCAAGGAGAACCGCGAGTTCATACGTCCCCGCCAACTCTCCAACGATTACCGCGCCCGCCAGCAGGACGAGCCCCGTCCCTCCGGTCACCAGCAGCGCCATGCGCGCACCATCGCGAGACGATTCCTTCTCGTGGAAAAAGCCGATGAGCAAAAACGAGGCGATTCCCGTGAGTTCCCAAAACACGACGAGCAAAAGCAGGTTCCCTGAAAATACCGTTCCCAGCATCGCACCCATGAAGAGCAGCAGATAGCTATAGAACCGGTTGTGGCCTTCGTAATGGTCGTCGAGGTAGTGCGTCGCATAAAACGTCACGAGCACCCCGATCCCGCTCACCACCAAACCAAAAAAGAGCGACAAGCCATCAACCAGAAACGTGAGATTGAGTCCGAGCGAGGGAATCCAGGGAATCTCCACCACCGCGCGAGCAAACGGCTCGGCCCGGGGAAGAAAGGCGAAAAGCAATATCCCCACCACGGCGACAGGCACGACCAATGCCAGCCAGCCCGTTCGCGGACCGAGGCGCGGGCCCAGCAAGGCGACCAGCGGCACCGCAGCGAACGGCAGGAAAATAGCAATGAGCAGAAGTGATCCCATGCGAAAAAAATCAGAAGTCGCGCCTCGCACTCGGATAAGCCCGAGAGACCGCGCGACTGGAATCCACGCCAACGCAACGTACTGTCAAATAATACCGGCCTCGCGCGGGTCGAATTCGTACCCGCCCTGCAACGGCCATCTCAAATCCTGCGCCCCAAACAAACCGCCAAAAAAACTGTTCTTCGGATCATGGGTTGATTCCGAGGCCTCTCAAGGCCCGCTCCGCGCCACTAGGACCGTCGTCGATCACTGCGCCGCCCACACCGCGAGAAGCACGAGAAAGAGAACCGTGATCGCCAGGCCGGTACCCAACGGCAACCGGTCTTCGTTCTCGTCGTAACGAGGCGCGTCCGCCGGCCGGAAGGGCCGCAGGGGATGCTGTGCCATGTCCACTAAGCGAGCAATGACGTGATCGCGTCCGCGAGCGGCCGCACCAAAGGTTCCGTTAACCACATTGAGAAGAAGCTTGGCCGGACGATGGAGCCCGCGACGATAAATCCAGTCGGTCTCCAGGACAATCAATGGCTCGCCCTGCAGTTTCCGACGGAAGACCCAGAAACCAATAAACGTAAAGGTGAGCAATTGCACCGATTCCACCAAATGGGGAATCGTGTACGGGTGATACTCGGCCTCAAACGGCAGAAACCGATAGAGCGCCGACGGATAACATCCATAGAAAACGCACAGTGCCGCCGCCACCACCATGGCGATGATCATATTCACCGGCGGCTTCGACGGCCGCAGGCCCACATCCGGTCCCCAGAAAGTGAATACCGGTATTCTCAACCCGGTATGCAAAAAGCTTCCCACTGACGCCACAAAGAGCACCAGCATCATTCCCTCGCGATGCGCCTCGCCCGCCGAGCTGACGATCATTGACTTCGAGATGAAGCCGTTAAACAGCGGAACCCCGGAAATCGACAACGCTCCAATCATGAAGAGCCACAAGGTGAGCGGCAGATACTTCCCCAATCCCCCCAGTTCGGACAACTTGCTCTTACCCGTGGTGTGCAGCACCACGCCCGCGCCCATGAGCAGCAGCGCCTTGTAGAGAATGTGACTATAGGCATGAGCGGCGGTGCCGTTGAGGGACAATGCTGTCCCAAGGCCGATTCCGGTGACCATATATCCCACCTGGCTAATGATACTGTACGCGAGGATCCGGCGGATGTCATTGGCGAGTACCGCGTAGATCAGGCCATAGATCGCCATGATGACCCCGGCCCAAACCAGAACTTCCCAACCAGGAAACAGCCGCATCAAGACATAGACCGCCGACTTGGTCGTCAGCGCTCCCATGAAGATCGTACCGGTCACCGTGGCGCTTGGATACGCATCGGGGAGCCACGGATGCAGTGGGGGAATGGCGGCATTCAACGCGACGCCAAACAAGATGAGCCAGGCTCCGCCGAAACTGGGATCGAGGGCACCGATCAGCATGTGACCGTAGGCGGCATAATGCCAGGCCACCCCGCCCAGCAGCACGCTCCCGCCCAAAAGATGCACCAGCAGATAGCGCATCGCCGCGCCACGAGATTCAGCCGTACCGCGCGCGTAAATGAGGGCGGTCGACGCAATCGCCATGACTTCCCACCAGATCAGTAGCGTGATAAAATCGCCGGCGAACGTGACCCCGAGTGCGCCGGCCGCATACAACATCGCCGCCACCGGTTCCCCCCGGTTCTTCACGTGCCAGGCGTAGATCCCGCCGATCAGCACGATCAAGCTGAAGATCATTCCGAAGACCCGGTTCACAGAATCAACGGAAAGCAGGATCAACTGAAACTCGGCGAAGTTGCCGACCGCGGTCGTTCCGAGCGGCAACCGCATCACGTGCCCAAACCCAAGGGCGGCGAAGAGAACGAAGACGGCGGAACGAACGCGCGCGGGTACGCCCAGCAGCACAAAGGCTCCGAGCAGCAAAATAAAAGCCGGAGGCAGCGTCTCACTCGTCATAATAATCCTCCCGTTTTTCGAGCCAGACTTTACCGAGCGTCTTGGAAACGAAAATGATTACAACGCAGGCCCCAAACCCAAAGAGCGCATAGAAGCCGGGAATCCTATCCCACGCGTGAGGATGTGCGCTCTGGGGGCCCCAAAGCTGCAATACGATCGAGGCGATCGTGATCACGGCCAAAATTATCCAATGCCAGGTCTTCATGAGGGCGCCAACTGCATGATTTCGGCCGCAATGATCTCAGCCAAGGAAAAGACCGGGGCAATCAAGTCGGGGAAAACTCCAAACGCGACTGCCAGGGCCGCGGTCAAACAAAGCGGCGCCACCACCCAGACGGACGCTTCCCCGTATTTCTCGTTCTTTAAATCCCGGCTCAGAAACGCCCGAACCACGATGGGAAAGAAATACGCCGCATTCAGCAATCCGCTGATCAAATAGATGGCGAGGATTGCGGTCTGCCCGGCGTCCATGGCGCCCAGGCACAGGTAAAACTTACTGACGAAACCGTTCAAGGGAGGCAATCCCGCCAGCCCCAGCGCACCAATGCCGAACGCGCCAAAGGTCCACGGCATAGCCCGACCGAGGCCGTCGAGCTGGGAGATCTCCGTTTTGTGCGTATGGACATAGATCGCGCCCGCGCAGAAGAAGAGCGTGATCTTCATCAGCGCATGCGCCGCCAGGTGCAGCGTGCTGCCCATGAAACCAGTCGTCGTGAGCAAGGCAGCGCCCAGCCCGATATACGACAAGTGTCCAACGGTTGAATACGCCAGCCGGCGCTTTAGATTGTCCTGCCGCAGGGCGATGAGCGACGCCAGGAGGATGGTGCTCCCGCAAAAGATCGCCAGGATCAGGTCGAGTCGGGCCAGCGCCATGAGCTCGGGACCAAAGATAAAGCCCACGACCCGCAGAATCCCGAACACCCCCGACTTCACCACCGCGACGGCGTGCAACAGGGCACTCACCGGTGTCGGCGCCACCATCGCCGCCGGGAGCCAGCTATGCAGCGGCATAATGCCGGACTTCACCCCCACGCCGATCATAAAGAGACAGAACAGGACCCTCAGGCTGTTGGCGTCGAGTCCACTGCCCGCCAGCATTCCACCCGCTTTAAAGTCGAGAGTCCCCGTCGCCATATACACCCAACCGGTACCAGCCAGAAAAACCAGACCCGCCGTTAACGCATAGGCGAGATACATCCGACCGGCGCGCACGGCTGCCGGACTTTCCTTGTGAATGACCAGCGGATACGTGGCGAGGGTCAGCAGCTCGTAGAAAAGGAGAAACGTCAGCAGATTGGCGGAGAACGCGATCCCGATCGTGGAGGCCAGACTGAGCGCGAAACTTGCGTAGAAGCGCGTCTGTTTTTTCTCACCGTTCCCGCGCATATAACCGATCGAATACACCGAAGTGACGATCCAGAGGGCCGAAGCAATTAGCGCGAAAAACACGCCCAGGGCATCCGCTTTGAGCGCCAGCGTGATACCAGGAGAGATCTCGATCAGTTCAATCGCGGCCGCGCGACCGTTCAAGGCATCGGGCACGAGCGTGAGAACGATCGCCAGTTTCGCCACGGCGGCAATCAGCGTGCAGGCCTCGCGCAAATTTGGCGCTCGCGTGCAGGCCAGAATGGCAGGCACAGCGAGCAGCGAAGCCAAAACCGCCCAGAGGGGCGCAGACGAGGCATAAACCTGCGGCACGTTCATCGGTTCAGAATCCGGCCGGCAACATCGGTTGAATGAGCTGACGCACGACGATCACGTTGCCGAGACCGAGTACCACCAGAAGAAGGGCGAGGAAGACCACCGGCGCGACGAGGCTCGGACGGTTATCAGCGACGACCACCGGAGCCTCCTCGGCTGCCACGTCTCCGCGCGGCAGATACAAGCGTTCGATCACCCGGAAGAAGTAAACGGCGTTCAGCAGACTGCTGGCCACGATGACGAGCACGTAAATCCACGCGCTGTTCTCGATGCTCCCCAGGAGCAGGTACCATTTGCTGAAAAAGCCCGCCGTCGGCGGCAGCCCGATCATGGAGAGCGCCGCGATGGTGAAAGACAGGGACGTCCAGGGCATGGATTTGCGGAGCGAGTGATCGAGCGCGTCGATCGACTGGCTTCGCCCGGCCGCCAGGAGGTTGCCGGAAACCAGGAAGAGACACGCCTTCATACAAGCGTGATTGAGCGTATGCAGGACCGCACCAATGAAGCCGTAGGTGTTACCCAAACCAATCCCGAGCGCAATATAGCCAATCTGCGCCACACTACTATATGCGAGCATCCGCTTCATGTCCTTCTGAGCGATCGCCATGATTGAGCCCCAGATGATCCCCGCGGCTCCAAGGATCCCCAACACCTGGGTGAAAGGGAGTTGGAAGCGCGAGAGATCGGGATTGAGCACAAAATAGAGAATCCGGATCAGGATATACGCGGCGACCTTGGTACCAAGGGGCGCGACCAAGGCCGTACCGGACGAAACCGCCGAGGCATAAACGTCCGGCAACCAGAGGTGCAGAGGGAAAAGCGCCATCTTCAGGCCCACGCCTGTAATGATGAATACGAATCCAATCACCAACAGCGGTTCCACGCCGGTCACCGCCATGATGGCGGAGAGATCTGCCATGTTCAACGTTCCCGTCCCCATGTAGATCAAGCCCACGCCCAGCAGGTAGAACGAGGCTCCGATCGTTCCGAAAATCAGGTACCGGAAGGTCGCCACGGCGGCCCGGGCGCTGCCTCCGCCAAGCAGGGCGTACCCGGCCAGCGCGGCGATCTCGAGGAAAACATACAGGTTGAACAAATCACCCGTGAGCACGATGCCGGAAAACGCCCCCAGCATCAACAAGGTCGCACTATAAAAGGGGGCGGTACGACCCGGGAGCTCGGCGGCCGCGGGGTAACGCGAATGCCATAATACAACCACCGCAATCCCCCCGAGCAAAAGGACGAAGAACGACGACAACGGATCGAGCACGAGCTCGATCCCAATGGGCGGCTGCCAGCCTCCCACCGCGTAACGGATGGTGCCTTGGGAAAGAACATAGCCGAGGTTCGTGGCGTTGATCACGAAGACGATCGCGCTCGTCGCTACCGCCACCGCGTGCGGCACCCATGTGCCCAGCCGCGACACCAACGGGATGATCACCGCCCCGAAAAAGAAAAAGACAATGGAAAGAACTGCGAGGTGTCCGAGGATCATTTCATCCTTTCCATGAGCGTGTCCTCATCGAGCGTCGCATACTTGCCGTAAATTCGAATGAGCAGCGCAAACGCCACGCCCAGGGTCGCCACTCCGACCACGATGGCTGTGAGCATCAGCGTGTGCGGCAGCGGATTGATATAGGCATCGGCATTCGTCACCTCGATCCGCGGATCGAGAATCGGCACCGTCGAATCGTCCTTATACGCGGCGATGATAAAAAAAAGAATGATGGCCGACTGGAAAATCGACAGGCCGATAACCTTCTTCACCAGATTTCGCTTCACGATCACGCCGTAAAGCCCAATGGTGAGCAAAAGAAAGCAGAACCAGTAGGCGTAGTAATCGTCGATTAGCTCAATCATCGTTCTGCCCTTCCAAGAGTCGGTCAAAAATGGCCACGAGCACTGACATGACGGCCAGACCCACCCCGATTTCCACAATCAAGATGCCCCAATAGTGCATCTGCGCCGCATTCATTTCGGGCAAGGGCGTATATTCATACTGGAGGAAATTGCCGCCGGCGAGGAGATCGGCCATCCCCACTCCAGCATAAATTAATACTCCCACCGCGCCCAAAGGCATGGCCCATTCGGGATTAAACTCCCGCCGGCTCCGGCGGAGGCCTTCACCCAGACGCAACAAAATGATTGCAGTGGCGAGAAGAGCGCCCCCCTGGAATCCGCCACCCGGGCTATAGTGACCATGAAAAATTACATAGAGCGCGAAAATCTGAATGAGACGCGCCACAATGCGGCACGTCACCCGCACAATCAAACTGGAACCCGCGGATTCGTCGGGAATCATGGGCGGTTGCGAAGGATCACCAGGCAGGCGATTCCCGCCGTAAATACGACAATGGTCTCACCGAGCGTGTCGAACCCGCGATAATCGGCGAGGACCACGGTCACAATATTCTCCGTACCGGCATCCGCGTGGGCATGACGGATGTAATACGTGCCCGCCACCGGAGTGCCGGCGGCACTGAACTCCCGATGGATCGGCGCGCGGCGATCGCCCCGCCGCGGCAGGAACGTCGCCGCGTAGGTCATGAGCGCAAAGAATAGCGCCAGGAATACATAGGGGACAATTTTCAATCTTTGGTCCTCCGGGTTGTTCGCAACGTCAACACCACAAAAAATACGCCAAGCACACCGGCGCCAACCACCGCTTCAGTGAACCCCACATCGACCGCTCCCATGGAAACAAAGAGGAGCGCCGCCACAAAGCTAAATACCGAGGTCGTTACGGCGGCAGCCAGCAAATTCCTGACTTCGAGGGCCGTGATGGCCGACGCAATCAGGAATAGATACAGCACGATCTCGAGTTGCCAGGGCATTATTGGTCTCCCTTTTTCAGCGGCGTGATCCGCCGCCACGGTTTAATGCCATGTCGCAGAGCCGCCCGGGCCAAGGCGTGCGCCGCGACCGGATTGGTGAGCGTCAGGAAAATGATCGCGATCGCAATTTTCGCGCTGTTCAGGGTCAACCCTTCCAGCACCGCAATTCCGGCGAGCACCACAGCGATGCCGACGGTGTCGACCTTGCTCGCCGCATGGGTACGCGCGAAAAAATCCGGCAGACGAAGAATCCCCAGGCTGCCGATAAACATAAACGCCAGCCCGGCCACAATGAGGAGGATTCCCACTCCAGATTGAATCCATTCGAGGGTCATTTGCGGGCGCGGACGCGTGATCCGATATACCGGAAGTATTCCGCCATGGCGATACCTCCAATAAAGTTAAGCGCCGCATACGCGAGCGCGAGATCGACGAACATATCCAGCCGGTCGAACATTACCCCCGCGATCAGAATCAGAGCGATGATCTTGCCGCCGATCGCGCCGATCGCGAGCAAGCGGTCGAACAACGTCGGACCGCGCAGAACGCGGTAAAACGGCATCAATATAATCGCCACGAGGAAGATCGCGACCGCAACGAAGAAAGTCGTCATGACCTGGTCCTCCCGAGGCGGGCCTCCTCGATCTCAATCTCCACGGGCGGCGGCGGATTGGCACCGAACAAGCCGGCCACGCGCGCCTGCATCGAACCCGACAGCAGATCGTTCGCCGTCCGGGAATTAAGCGCGTGTACGAGGTAAATATTATCCTCGAGATCAACCGTGAGCGTTCCCGGCGTCAGTGTGATTGAATTGGCCAGCATGACCGCCGCCACCACCCCAGGTTGCTCCGAGCGAAAACAAACGAGCCGCGGGTCGACATACTGAGCCGGCCAAATAATCGCCCGCGCCACATACACCGCTGAAAAGACCATCTCTTTCAACAACCAGAAATAATATAGGATAAAACGCACGGGATGCACCCGCGACGCATCCGCCTCTCCGAGGGGGGCGAGGCGAAAGTCCATCCACAGCACGAAAACGACCGAAAGCAGGCCGACACTCAGGTGAAAGGCATCGAACTTGCCGCTCAGAATTGCCCAAAACAGCAGCAGACTCCCACCCTTGACCAGCAGCACCGCCAACGGGGGCGTGCGCCGCAACGCGGCCGACGAAGTGACTTTGGGAGCGGAATTCATCAGGACATCGTAGATGACTGCACTTTGGGTGCCAACCCGGCGGTGCCCATTTCCTGGATGCAACGCGAGTCACCGAGCGACGACAAAGACGAAACCCACAACCGGGCTCGCGCACAAAAAGATGAAGCGGATTTCCGAAGAAGAAACACGGATAAAGCCGCAACATGGTTCCGAGGTCACTTCGGTCAAGAGCATTCAAACTTCGGGAACTCAGGAACGTGCACTTGAGGATCGAACTCAGCTCAAACATGAATCGAACGGCCTCGAAGCGAAGCAGTCGCGCAGTCTCAATATTGTTTATGCCCGCACCGTGGTCGCGTTTGGCGCGCTCGGGGGTTGGCACCTGCTGCCAATCCCGGAGGTGTTTGGTTACATCAGCTCGCTCGACGAAAACCCCGACATCGCGGACTACCGTGGTTACGGAAGGCTCGGCCGCAGCGAAGGCCCGTCGCTGACCGCGTTATTTTTGGCCGGCAAAGACTTCGATCATGTGAGCAGCCAGTTCGATCTCACGCTGCCGGTGCGCACGCGCCACTTGAACTTTGAAACGTACTTTCTGCTCCAATACTTCAATGGTTATGGCGAAGGTCTGCTGGCATATCGGATACGGTCTGAGACCGTTCGCGCGGGTATTTCGCTGGTGCGTTGAGGGCGCGGTCCAAGCCTCAGCATTGCTGGCCTTCCCTGGGACCGCAGGGCGCCGTCGCCCGCACCGGGCTATACCGAGTCGACGGTCTTCTGCCTTCACCCCATTGCGGAATCGATTGCCGTACCGTTTCAAAGTGCGGCCGGGGGCGACCGCGGTCCCATTCGCGCGGGGACAGGATCTGCGGCGCAAGCCGCTTAATGGCTGCCGGCCCAGGCGGGAGCAGGTCGCTTCGTGATCGCGAGGGAGAAGGCGACCGATGCGCCGAGGATGCCGCCAATCAAGCCGAGTGACCACGTAATCGGGAATTTTCCACCGAACGCGTCGTTCAACCAGACCATCTTGAGACCCACAAAAACGAGGATGATGCCGAGACCGTACTTCAGCGCCCAGAATTTATGCATGACTCCGGCCAGCAGGAAGAACAAGGCCCGCAGTCCCAGAATCGCGAATACGTTGGAAGTGAAAACAATTAGAGGCTCCTTGGTGATGGCGAAGATGGCGGGAACGGAATCCACCGCAAAGATGATGTCGCTGATCTCAATGAAAACGAGGCTGACGAGCAGCGGAGTCGCGTGCAGGACTCCGTTCTTGCGGAGGAAGAAGCGATCGCCTTCCAGCTGGGGAGTGACCGGAATGAGCCGGCGGAGCAGACGGATGATGGGATTCTTGTCCGGCTGAATCGGCTTTTCGGGAGCGAAGATAATCTTAATGCCCGTGAGAATGAGAAACCCACCGAAGAGCCAAATGACCCAGTGCCACTGCATGAGAGCGGAACCCAGAGAGATGAATATAATGCGGAAAATCAGGGCGCCGACGATGCCGTAGAAAAGGACGCGGTGCTGGTATTTTGCCGGGATGGCGAAGTACGAGAACACCACGACGAAAACGAAGATGTTATCGACCGAGAGTGATTTCTCGATGACGAAACCGGTGAGGAATTCGAGGGCGGTTTGCTTCGCGAGCGTGGCGCCCTCGACGGCGGTCATACCGGCGGCGAGGAGGCGTGGGTCCTGCGGAAACTTCCAGGCGGAGTATTGCCAAAGTCCGAAGCAGAAGAGCATCGCCAGGCTGATCCAGACGATGCTCCACGTGAGTGCCTCCTTCACCTTCACCTCATGCGCGTCGCGGTGAAATACACCAAGATCGAGTGCGAGCAGTCCCAGCACACCGAGCGTGAAGAGACTATAGAACCACCAGTAATCGGAGAACGGAAACAGGCTATAAGCAAACATTGCGCAGAGGAGAAGGAGAGGATGTTCTGGTTAACCGAGTGATTCTTAGCGGCAGCCGCCGGATCGCAGGCGAGTGGTGTTGGTGCGCGGAGAGCGCGCGCGCGTGCGACCGATTCGCTTCAGTTCGCGCTCCCGGAGCTTTCGCTCAATATCATCCAGCGCGCGGGTGAAAGCCTGACGGGCCGTGCTGTCCTGGTGTTCGGCCCGAAGGTCTGGACCGGGGACGGCGAGGTGGAGCTGGACGCGATACGGGGGGCTCGCCTCAGCCAACCGCTCGATCGTCACCGTCGCATCGTCAATCCGGACGCGACCGGCGAGTGCGATCAGGCTGGCTTCGATCAGCGCGTCGATGGCGTGTTCGGTGGATATGTTGCGATTGCGAATGGTTAGTTTCATAGATGAGGAAGCTAGAGGTTGGAATGGCCGTTGACGGGGACGAGCTTAGCGCGCAAATGCCGTTTCCACTAATACGATGTTTAGATGCGACGCTTAGGATTAAACGAAACGAGACTTTCATGGATTGGCTGAACTATCATCATCTCCGCTATTTCTGGACGGTCGCAAAGGAAGGTGGTTTGCGCCAGGCGGCGGAACGGCTGCATGTCTCCCAGCCGTCCATCTCAGCGCAGATCCGGGAACTGGAGGAGACGCTGGGGGAGAAACTATTTCGCCGGCAGGGCCGGACCAACGTGCTCACCGACGCGGGGCAAATTGCGCTACGATATGCCGACGAGATTTTCAACCTCGGGCGCGAGTTAACGAACGCGGTGAAGCAGGGGCCGTCGACGCAGGCGATCCGGCTTCACGTGGGCGTGGCTGACGCCGTACCGAAGCTGGTGACAAACGAAATTCTAAAGCCCGTCTTCGACATGGCGCAGGAGGTCCACGTGATTTGTCGCGAGGGAAAGGCGAGTGACTTGATCGCCCAATTAGCGTCGCATCGCCTGGACATTGTCCTTGCGGATGAACCGGCCTCGAGTTCGCACCAAGGGCGCGTGTTCAACCATCACCTCGGTGAATCGGGGATTACATTTTGTGCAGAGCGGCGACTGGCGAATCAGTTGAAACGCGGATTTCCCAAGTCACTGAATCACGCGCCGGGACTGCTGCCGGCGGAGTCGACTGCCTTGCGCCGGTCTTTGGAGACGTGGTTTCAAGCGGCCGGCATCCAGCCGCGGGTAGTGGCGGATTTTGAGGATGGGGCGCTCATGAAAGTGGTGGCGGCCGAAGGCAAGGGCTTCGTGGCAATCCCGACGATTGTGGTGGCTGAAGCGAAGGCACGCTATGGCCTGCACGTGATTGGCTCGACTGACCGTTGTCGGGATAACTTCTATGCGATCACCGCGGAGCGACGCATTCTGCATCCTGCAGTGACGTTGATCACCGAGGGAGCGCGGAAGCTTTTCGCGTCGTGAAAGCGATGCGGTTCGGCCGCTAAGCCGGATATTTCACACTCAGATTTGTCATCGCGAGCCCGAGGAACGAGGGCGTGGGGCGCATCTGCCGGTTGGCGGTTCCGGCTCCGGCGCGGAGCGGAGTCCACGCCCTACCTTTTTCGTCTCGTCAGCTGAATCTATGGGTTAACTCAGGTTCGGGCAAGTGCCCAAGAGTATGATAC
>ENA-ORBV01006141-ORBV01006141.1-microbial-mat-metagenome-genome-assembly--contig:-NODE-6141-length-21427-cov-7.665293_pt1 | contig 21427 bp, 16 predicted proteins | sample MGYA00237777_ERZ505514 | MGnify/ENA primary metagenome ERZ505514 (study PRJEB26160, sample SAMN06269048) | microbial mat metagenome | isolation source: Oligotrophic lake microbial mat | place... | reverse complement strand
GATCCGCTCAGCCAGTCGAGGAGGGTTGCGGCATCGGCGAGAAACTGCTCCGGCTGATCGTCACGGACGAACTCGATGGCGCAGACATGGGTGCGGACGGTACCGCGGGCGACGGCCAGCCAGCGCCGCCAATCGGCTTCACGGTGATTCAGCGGCATCCGCTCCCGGCCATTCCACGAGAATACATGCAGGTTCCATAATCGCGGCAGGATGGCGCGCAATCCGGCTTCGGACGCGTCAGCCGTCGTTCCGACATGGGGCTGCCAGAAGGTGTACACGTTGGGATGCGTCACCTGCCGCGCCAGTTGCACTTCGCGCCGGAAACGCCCCGGAAACTGAAGCAAACGGCGTGGCGTTGTCTACTATTAAGGCCCGCTCTGCTGCTGGCTTCTCTGCGTCGACGAATCCGACCGAGGGCATTCCGGCCCTTTCCAAAACCGCCGTTCAGTTTTCCTCGCTTCGTAGCCGTCCGGGCGTATCTGTAAGTAGTTGATAATAAATATATACGATCCTAGTATGGAAAGGTGAATCGATTCGCTGGGACCACAATTACAATTTCTACTCCGCAATAACGATGTATTCTATGATCATGCGGCCCCCCCAGCTCAGACCTCCCCGCCCGCAACCCAAGCTGGTGCTGCCTGTCTCAGGGACCGCAGTACCCCCTCCTCGCGCGATTTATTCACCACCGGTGAGGCCAGCGGCTCTAAACGTTTCGAGCGGCCCCAATTTGGGCCTGTGGGTGCTCTATGCCATTGTTTTTATGCATTTCAGCCGAGTCTTCGATAGGTTCCTGACTGGCTGGCACATCCCGGGGGCTCTTTGTTCCATAGGAATTTTGACTGTATTGATGCTGGGCGGAATCCGCCAGTTGAAATTTGCCCCTGGCATTGCTCTGTCTTGTGTAGTGGGGTGGATGACCCTATCCGCCCCCCAAAGTATCTGGCGTGTTGCAAGTATTTCCTACGTCTTCAGCTACCTCATCTACTGGTTTCCGTTGATGATATTGGTGGCGTGCGTTCCCCGGTCTTCTCGGGATCTGATCCGGATTAGCGCTGTCAGCGTAGCAGCCTCTTTTTTCCAAATAACGGGAGGCACTGTGATAGACGGCAGATTGGGTGGCAGCGCGACGTTTGGCAACCCGGATGATTTTGCTCTGCTTTCTGGATTTGGGATACCATTCATGGTTCTCATTGCGCAGCGACTCTCAAACCCGTTCCTGTCCTTTGCTGTTATGGGCACGGGAGTGTTTTTCCTCTTATTTACGATGTTCCGTACGGCCACCCGGGCCGTCCTTCCTGCGCTGGTTTTGATGCTCGCCGTCTACTTCTTTAACAGCAAAGCCATACATAAAATAGGCTTACTGGTGGTGGTTGTAATATCCGCCGTGGCCATGGTCTTCGTGTTGCCGCATACCGTGATCGACCGGCTGGCGACTATCTTTGACTCCCTCGACTCACAGCGCGTCCAAAGCATGGCCCAGGATAGCGAGGCAATGGCCTCCACAGCAGCACGAAAGGAACTCCTCGCGGATGCCATAAAACTAGCACTCGACAACCCTTTTCTGGGTGTTGGCCCTGGTGAGTTCGCCGACTACCGCCGGGAGTATCTCACCTACGCCAGCGGGGGGCCTAAAGTAGGCATGCCTTCTCATAATACGTATGCCCAAATCGCTGCGGAAACGGGGATACCTGGTGTGATCTTCTACATTGTATTCCTGATAACGATCTATACTTCTATCCGCCGCGTTCGTAAATTGATCCAGACCTCAGGTCATCCCGATGCGCAGCCTTTTTCCCAGATTGCTATCGCTCTTCAAGCCGCATTGGCCTTCTTCGCCGTCTCCGCCTTCTTTATGACGTGTGACCGGCACCCGCAGCAGTTTCTGCTGGCGGGACTGGTAATGGCCTCTGAGCGTCTGATTCTCGAGTGGATCGCCCAAAACAGGCAAAGCCCGGCCCAGAGAGTGCAAACTCCGAATTTTAGAATATCTCCTCCGTTGTCTGCCCATTCTTTTCCTGCAACCGGACCGCGCCCGGCTTGAAAAGGTTCACTTATGTCATCTAAAGGCAGGTGTTCACTCCCGGCTCTTACGGGGCTTCGCTTTTTCTTGGCTTTGTGGGTTATCCTTTACCATCAGATTCCGCATGAAGATAACACGCTAGCGGTTTCCTGGTTAGGAAATCTTCCCCTCCCTTTTCACTTGTTCCTTCGAACCGGTTATGCCGCCGTCACCGTATTTTTCGTCCTATCCGGATTCGTACTGGCTTATAACTACGATTTGGGGGCGACCTGGAGCCGGCAGAAACGGCTTCGCTTCTGGATCGCCAGGTTCGCCCGCATCTATCCGGCCTACTTTGCCGGTCTCCTGCTCATGGCGCCCTTCCTGCTTTACCGTTCTATTATCTTAAAAAGGTCCATCTCCCTGGCATACGAAGCTCTTACCGCTCTTCTCAATTTTGCCCTTGTGCAAAGCTGGCATCCGGCTGCGGCTCTTACTTGGAACTATCCGGGATGGTCTTTATCGGGGGAGGCCTTCTTTTACGCCGTTTTTCCTTTTATTGGCATTTGGCTGTGGCGTCTGCAGAAACCATTGGCTTTAATAGGCATGGCCGCGATTTTGTGGGTTTTGTCGATGGCGCCTTCCTGGGTGGCGGTCGTCTGGCCCATCCCGGGATTCGGTGACGTTTCCGCCGCCGTATTCGACATTCCGGAAGCTGCCGGTTTCGCGGCGAATCTGATACGCTACAACCCTCTGCTCCGGTTGGCGGAGTTCGCCGCCGGGATCCTCCTTGCGCGCTTATACTTTTATTTGCAATCCCATCCCAATCCCCTCAAAGGGTCCTGGTTTTATATGCCCGGTCTACTTGTAACCGCCTTTGTTCTGGGACAAGCCGATCGCATTCCCTATCCTCTGGCGCATAATGGTTTATTGCTGCCTCCCTATGCCTGCCTCATCCTGGGGTTGGCTCTCAACGGCGGGTGGTTGGCCCGATGGCTCTCGTGGCCGCCTCTTGTTTTTCTCGGAAATGCCAGCTATTCCATGTATATCCTGCATGCTCCCATTCAAATCTGGCTTATGATTCTTTTGCGGCGTTGGTTTTCCGTAGAACCACAGGGCCTAGCTTGGGTTACCGCCTATGCAATGGTGGTAATCGTAATATCTAGCCTGTTTTTTGTCTATTTCGAAGAGCGGGCGCATCGATCGCTGCGGGAGGCTCTCCGGCGAAGATTCGAGCCTACACCGTAGTCGGTCTGCGCCAAACGGCGATGATGGTTTTACCAACGGAATAAAGGAGTATCTTGTCAAAGACTCGCGACACTGGGACAACCCAATGATCCCAGAAGTAAAGCTGCGCTTTGGTCGGCATGGATTGCCGGAGCAAGAACACATTGGCGGCCGACAAGACGAGGCCGGCGCAATCCAGGTATCTCATTCGTTCGAGTCGCAAGTTTGCAGGAGAAATCGCTCGCAGCATCCGGCGATTGTAACGCCGACAGTGTCCTATAGCAGCATCGAACGGCGAAAAGAGGCGCTGGTGCGCGGGTGATAGGACGATGAGATGGCCGCCAGGTCGAAGGTGCGCCGCTGCTTGCGTTAACTCCTCACTTTCGTTGTCGATGTGTTCCAAGACGTCAATATAGATGATTGTGTCGAACTGTTGGTTGACTAGCAATTCTAGTGTTCCACAGACGATTTCGTATGCACTTCGTTGTTCCGTTTCGCTGAGTGTCTTAACTAACTGTCCGCTTAGCCCAGGATCCGGTTCCAGGCATACCCACCGTCCTGCGCCACCGGGATCTAGAAAGCGGGTGTTTGATCCAATCCCGGCGCCAACCTCAAGAACATCGCCCGTGAGAAACGGTTTTATCTGCCGCGACCAGTACGCCTTCCAGTTCCACGCAGCCGAGAAAAGGTCCAACTCGGAGCCGGCGTATTTAAAGTCACTCATGTGGGTATATACCTGCGGCCTCATTCACAAACAACGAGGAGGCGCGAAGCGGCACAAAGCTCCGGTTTGTCTGGCAGGAAGGCATAAACAATGGAAAGTTTGTCGAAATGGTGATCATCTGAATCGCAATGATAGCGAGAGTACCGGTTGCGTAAGTCGCCAAGCCCGGGTAAGACACGATTTGTAAATAGCCGTACCGTCGCGACGAGCCCAATACCAAGGCCAGTAACAACGATACGGCCCAAAGACCCGATTAGAAGCCTAGCGCCGACAATAGATTCAAACACCGGGCCGGCGATTAAACCATGGAAAAACAAAGCGACAAAGTTCATTATAGGAGTTTCAGCAATCGGGGTTTCATCTATGCTCGAAGGGCGGTACATTACGCAGTCAATCTCACGCAACTGCGGAAACAAGTCATCGGTGTTTGGTAGAAAAGTATTCACGACGAAACCGGCGTTTTGAAAGACTTAAATTGCCTGTAGAATCTAGCATCCCTTCATAGAAGTATACGACAAATAACTCACTTTGCAGACCGTCTATTGCAAGGATGATGACCGGCGAAGGACCTACGCGAACGAGAAGTTCGATTTTCTGGGCTATACATTTCGGCCGCGGAGATCGAAGAATCGCCAGGGGAAGTTCTTCATCAATTTCAGTCCGGCGGTTTCCGATAAGGCGGTGAAGAAGATTCGCACAGAGATTCGGAGCTGGAATCTGCATTTACGCAGTGACAAGTCCATCGAAGATCTGTCGCGGATGTTCAACCCGATAATTCGCGGCTGGCTCCAGTACTATGGGCGATATTACCGGTCGGCGCTCTATCCGCCGATGCGTCAACTGGATCGATCTTTGGCCCATTGGGCCGAGCGGAAGTACAAGAAGCTGCGCGGCCATTTGCGCCGGGCGACTCACTGGGTCGCGCGTATCTCGCGACGCGATCCGAAGTTGTGGGCGCACTGGCAGATGGGTGTGCGGCTTGGTTCTATGGCGGGAGCCGTATGAGCTGAGAGGTTCACGTACGGTTCTGAGAGAGCCCTGTGTCAAGAACGCGCTGCGAAGCGCGATGCTGTGCGAGAGATGAAGGTAGGTCCTTCGAAGCCGCCTTGTGGGAGGAGGCTTCAAACTGCCGAAAGCTGCTTCGGACAAAAGCCGCGGTGGTGAACGTTTCGGTTAAAAGGCGTGACAGTGATTACATCATGTATGGGTTGGAGAGACGAACGCAAGTGAACCTCTGATGAAGCATCGAAACAAAACTAGGATGGCGCCAAAACCGGGGTGTGGCTCTTGCTCCGGGATAAGTGTGGAAGAAACCCATCTACTGATCACACGGTGTCCGGTGTTAAGGAGGCGTGAATCCAATCCTGGCTTTCGCATGGAACTTGAGAACCTGGTTGGCGATGGTAAGGGAAAAGGCACAAGCGGCAGAACCGTGAGGCTGAAAGTACCGATGCGCCAATCAGGGGCGGACTACCTCGTAGTACCGATGAAGCGGAGTAACGTCCGTGGAGGGAAGGGGGCGGGTCACCCGCGTCGGAATCGACTTGGTCAACTGGCAACAGGAGAAAGCTCGGCAAGCTGTGTACCGACCATCACGCAATTGCCTCGAATAATATGAATCTGGCCATTCACTGCGGAGGCCGCCAATGCGATCTGCTCGCCCATAGATGTTTTGGGCATTGATGCCTTCGAGTCTGGCGCCTCTGATACGCTAATCCCGATGCTCACTCGCCGTAAATTATTCCCGCTGCTGGCCGGCGCCGCGCTCTCCGCGCAGGCTCCGAAGAAGCGCCCCAACATCATTTTCATCATGTCCGACGATCATGCTGCACACGCCATCAGCGCCTATGGCAGCAAGATCAACAAGACCCCCAACATCGACCGCATTGCGCAGGGCGGTACCCGATTCGCCAATTGCTTCGTCACCAACTCCATCTGCACCCCAAGCCGCGGCGTGATCATGACCGGCCTCTACTCGCATCTCTCCGGCATCAAGACACTCAACGATCAAATCGACCCCGCCGCGCCGAATGTGGCGAAGTATTTGCAGGCCGCCGGCTACCAGACGGCCATCATCGGCAAATGGCATCTGGTAACGAATCCTTCGGGCTTCGACTATTGGAAAGTTCTGCCGGGCCAGGGCCTGTACAACAACCCCGTATTCATCGAAATGAATGGCGAACGGAAAAAGTACGACGGCTACTGCACGGACCTGATCGGCGATTTCACTTTAGATTGGCTCAAGCAGCGCGACAAGAACAAGCCGTTCTTTCTGATGTGTCATCACAAAGCGCCGCATCGCGAATGGACGCCCTCCGCCAAATACAAAGACCTGTTCAAGGACGTAGAAATTCCCGAACCCGATAATCTCTACGACGAACACAAAGGCCGCGCCGGCGCGGCGGAGCGCTCCCGCATGCGCGTCGGTCAGGACAATACTAAGACCGATCTCAAGATGGACCCGCCGCCGGGGTTGGAAGGCAACGCGCTGAGGAAATGGGCGTATCAGGTCTATATCAAAGACTATTTGCGATGTGTCCAGTCCGTCGACGACAACGTCGGCCGCGTCCTTGACTATCTGGACCAGGATGGCCTCGCCAACGACACGCTCATCATTTACAACTCCGATCAGGGCTTCTTCCTCGGCGATCACGGCTGGTTCGACAAGCGGTTCATGTACGAGGAGTGCCTGCGAACGCCTCTGCTGGTGCGATGGCCGGGGCACACCAAGCCGGGCACTGTGAACAAAGACATGGCGCTGAATCTGGACTTTGCCCCGACATTCCTCGACGCCGCCGGCGCGCCCGTGCCGAAGGACATGCAGGGAGTGAGTTTGAAACCGCTGCTGGATGGCAAAACGCCGAAGAATTGGCGGCAGGAGATGTACTACCGTTATTGGATGCACCTGGGCGGCGGCCACAGCGTGACGGCGAACTACGGCATCCGCACGCATCGCTACAAGCTGATTTATTACTACGGAAAGGCGCTGGGATCGAAGGGCGCGGTGGACACGGACACGCCACCGGAATGGGAATTTTTCGATCTGCAAAAAGACCCGCGCGAGATGCGGAATGCCTACAGCGACCCGGCATACGCGAAGACGATCACGGATCTGAAGGGGCGGCTGGCGAAGTTGCAGACCCACTACAAAGACACTCCGGCGTGATGGCTTGCTACCCTAAAAGCAAGCACCATGCGAACCCTCCGCTACCAGACCAAAAGCGGGATCGCGGTCAGCAGGACATTGAGCAAAGCCCCGTACCGGCGGGGCTTGCGGCCTTTACTCCGAAAGCTCGACCGCTTCCGCGGCTTCTACCTCTCCTCGGGATACGAGTATCCCGGGCGGTATTCGCGCTGGGATATCGCGGCGATCACACCTCCCGTTGAAATCGTCTCCTCTGGACAAAAGGTGGCGTTCAACCCGCTGAACAAGCGCGGTGAAGCGCTTTGCCAGATGCTGGGCCGGGTGCTGGGCGCTAAGGATTTCTGGGAAGATTTCCAAACATCGGACGGCGCGATTCACGCCACGCTGAAGCCGTTGCCGGATTTCTTCGCCGAGGAAGAACGGTCGAAACAGCCGTCGGTCTTCTCCGTTCTTCGTGCGCTGGTGGAGGAATTCTGCCATCCGGACGACTCGCGTCTTTCCCTGGTAGGCGCGTTTGGCTATGACTTGCTGTTCCAGTTCGATCCGATTCAACTTAAGCTGCCGCGCGGGGACCGTAAGGATCTCCATCTGTTTTTCTGCGACGACATTTATTACATGGATCGCAAAAAGGAACAAATAGAGCGATTCCAGTACGAGTTTGAACTCGACGGCCTGTCGACGGTGGCGCTTCCACGCGAAGGCCAGGCGGTGCCCAAGCCAGCGAAACGCAAGCCGGCTCCTATTGAAAGCGACCACACGCGCGAAGAGTACATGGCGAATGTGGAAACGGTCCGGAAGGGCATGAAGCAGGGGAACTATTACGAAGTGGTCCTGCGCCAGACGTTTAAGACGACGTATTCCGGGAGCCCTTCGAGGTTGTTCGAGACCATTCAGCAAGCCAGCCCGTCGCCGTACGAGTTCATTCTGCAATTAGGCGAGGAGCAGTTGATCGGGGCCTCACCGGAGATGTTTGTGCGCGTGGAGGGGCCGCGCGTCGAAACGTGTCCGATCAGCGGCACCGCGCGGCGCACGGGCGATCCAATGGTGGACGCGGAGAACATCAAGCAGTTGCTGATGTCGGCCAAAGAAGAGTCCGAATTGACCATGTGTACGGATGTGGACCGCAACGATAAGTCGCGCGTTTGCGTGCCGGGATCGGTGAAGATTATTGGGCGGCGGCTGATCGAAAGCTACGTTGGCCTCTTTCATACGGTGGACCATGTGGAAGGCCTGCTGCTCCCGGGGTTCGACGCGATCGACGCGTTTTTGTCGCATATGTGGGCGGTAACGCTGATCGGGGCTCCGAAGAAAGCAGCGTCGCAGGCGATTGAAGACCTGGAAAAAGACGCCCGCGGCTGGTACGGCGGCGCGGTGGGAATGTTGTCGATGAATGGCGACATCAACACCGGCATTACGATTCGCACGGTGCATTTGAAGGACGGGTACGCGTCGTATCCGGCGGGCGCGACGCTGCTTTACGACTCCGATCCGGCGGCCGAAGAAGAGGAAACCCGCCTCAAGGCAACCGGCTTTTTCCGCGCCATGGCCGGTCGTGTTGAAAAGGCGGCACCCGATAAAGGCAACCCCGTGGGTGAGGGACTAAGGCTGCTATTGATCGACAACGACGACTGCTTCATTCAGACGCTAGCCAACTACGCGCGGCAAACCGGCGCGGAGGTTGTGACGTACCGGTCGGGGATCCCGGAATCGATGATCGACTCCATCAATCCGGACTTGATTCTGGTGAGTCCGGGTCCGGGGCGGCCGTCGGATTTTGGCGTGCCGAAGCTGGTGCGGTTCGCTGCGCGGGCAGGCTATCCGGTCTTCGGCGTGTGCCTGGGCTTGCAGGGAATCGTGGAGGCGTTTGGCGGCGAACTGGGGGTGCTCGATTACCCCATGCACGGCAAACCGTCCATGGTCCGCCATTTCAATAAAGGCGCATTCGTTGGACTCCCGGAGCAAATTCGCGTGGGCCGCTACCATTCGCTCTATGCGCTGCCGGAGAACCTGCCGGACGTTCTGGAAGTGACGGCGCAAAGTGAAGACGGAATCATCATGGGCGTACGGCATCGGGAGTTGCCGATTGAGGCGGTGCAGTTCCATCCGGAATCGCTTTTGACGCTGGAAGGTAATTGCGGATTGCATTTGATTGAGAACATCATCCGGTTGCACGGCAGAGCCAAGGTTGGGCGTTGGGCAAATCGCTAAAAGCGGCGATGTATCTGGGCGTCTTCGTCTTTACGGCGGCGTTCGCGATCAACTTCTGCGGGACGCTATTTCAGTGCGGATGCCAGTCATTTTGGGCCGGCTCGGCGGAACATTGTAATATTCACCATCGCGCGGGACCGCACTGCCCTTGGTGTACACATGGCGGAACCGGTTTCGTGCTGAGCATGGTACCAGTGTTTCTGACGCAAGCGTGGGCGGTATTCCGGACAGCGGATTGGAGCTGGAAGACACGTTTAGTCATAGCGTTAGGGTCGTTCCCAGTCGTTGGGGGAATCCTCGGTGGCATAGCAGGATGGTTGCAGGGGTACTGGAACCACTAAGCGTTGCCGGACTGGTCGCGAAGTCCGATACTGGTTACTAATGAACGTCTCCGACATCACCTACATCGCCTATCTGATTATTTGCGCCCTGATCGCCTTCGGGATATCCGGCGGCGGTGGCGGAAAGCGATCCCGGCTGCCAGCGGGAGCATGACGGATGTGATCGTGATTGGCGGAGGGCTTGCGGGCTTGGCCGCCGCCGCGGCGCTGGGAAGTACGGGCGCCACGGTTGAGTTGTTCGAGTCACGGCCGTTCCTGGGCGGTCGGGCAACGTCGTACTCACTGCCGGATTCGGAAGTGATCGATAACTGCCAGCATATTCTGCTGCGGTGCTGTGTGAACCTGCTCGACTTCTATCGGCGGTTAGCGGTAGACGACAAGGTCCATTTTTTCGCTGAGATTCCGTTTATGGAGCCGGGCGGCCGGGTTTCCATTTTCCGGCGCGGATTGCTGCCGGCGCCGCTGCATTTCACGGAGTCGTTCTTACGGTTGCCGTTCTTGAATTTGCGGGACAAGCTTGCCATTGGCCGGGCGTTTCTGGCGATCCTGATGGAACACGGACGCCGCAAGGACCTGGACGACATTTCCATGCTGGATTGGCTTCAGGAGAAGGGCCAGACACCAAATGCGATTGAACGATTCTGGCGGCAAGTGCTGGTGAGCGCGATTAACGAAGAATTGGACCGAATGGCGGCCAGCCATGGATTTCAAGTCGTACGGCTGGGGTTTCTGGCGGCGAGCGACTCCTATGAGATGGGCGTGCCGAACGTGCCGTTGGGGGATCTGTATGGCTCGCAGGCATGGAGCAGGATGCCGGCCGTGAAGTTGCGGCTGCGAGCTGCGGTGGAAACCGTTGAGGTGGCCGGCGGGCGCGTGGCGGGGATTATCAGCGGCGGGGAGAGTTATTCGGCCAAACAGTATGTTTCGGCGGTACCGTTTGAACGGTTGGGCGGCCTGATCCCGGCGGCGGAGATCGATACAAGCGCGTTTGAGCACTCGTCGATTACTGGCGTGCATGTATGGTTTGACCGGCCCGTGACGGACATGGCAAATGCCACGTTACTTGACCGAAACATTCAGTGGTTTTTCAACAAGGACGGCGGGCGGTATTTGCAATTGGTGATCAGCGCGTCGCGAAAACTACTGGAGATGCCGCGGCAACAAGTGATTGATCTGGCGGTGAAAGAACTGCGCGAATTTCTGCCGGCGGCGCGTGACGCGCAGATCGTGAAAGCGCATGTGGTGAAAGAAGCCAGGGCTACTTTTTCGGCCCTTCCAGGGCTGCACAAGCACCGTCCGGGGACCAGGACGCGGCTGGAAAACCTGTGGCTGGCGGGGGATTGGACGCAGTCCGGGTGGCCGGCGACAATGGAGGGCGCGGTCCGCAGCGGCTACAAAGCAGCGGAATTTACGGCGGCGGCGCTGGAACGTCCGGCAAAATTTCTGATTCCCGACATAAAATAGAGGGGTATGATGACGCGACTCCTATTCTCCTTCGTACTATTCGCTTCGGCGTTGCCGGTGCTGGCGGATCCGCCGATGACGAAAATCCGCGTGGAGGTCCGGAAGGCGACCACCGACAAACCGGTGGACCGGGCGAGTGTGGTCGTGCGGTTTGTGGAAGGCCGTTCGGTGGTCAAGCTCGGGAAAAAGATCATGACCAGCTACCAGATGCGAACGAATCAGGACGGCGTGGCGAGCATGCCCGCCATTCCGCAGGGCAAAATTCAGATCCAGGTAATCGCGAAGGGCTTTCAAACGTTCGGGCAGATTTTCGACATTGGGGAAGAAGAGAAAACGGTGGAAATCAAGCTTAACGATCCTCAACCGCAGTACTCCGTTCACCAGTAGGACGTTAATCGAGCGCCGCGACGCACTCGATTTCGACGTGGACATCGCGGGGCAGCCGGGCGGCTTCGACAGTGGCGCGCGCCGGCGGATTAACGTGGAAGTAGCGGCCGTAAACTTCGTTCATAGGAGCAAACTCGCCCATATCTTTGAGAAAAACGGTGGTCTTAAGAACGCGGTCCAAGGAAGAACCGGCGGCCTCAAGGACGGCTTTCAAGTTCTCCAGCACGCGGGCGGTTTGTTCGGCGATGCCCCCCTCAACGAGTTGATTCGTCGCGGGATCGAGCGGAATTTGGCCGCTGCAATACACCGTTTCGCCGTAAACGATTGCCTGGGAATAAGGGCCAATAGCCTTGGGGGCTCCGTCGGTTGCGATCACACGTTTCTGCGCCATAACTCCCTAGTTTAGCTGGAGCGAGCCGGTGAGTTGGCTTACGTTACCGATCTTCTCCTCGCGGCAGAAGCGGTCAAGTTCCCGGGCGATGCGGACAGGAGCCTGCGGATCCCAAAAGGTGGCGGTTCCAACTTCGACAGCGGTAGCGCCGGCGACGAGGAACTCCGCCGCGTCTTCGCCGCTGGCAATGCCGCCCAGCCCAATGACGGGGATCTTAACGGCGCGCGAGGCTTCGTAAACCAGGCGCAGGGCGATGGGCTTAATGGCCGGCCCCGAGAGGCCGCCGAAATTGTTGCCGATGCGCGGGCGGCGGGCGCGGGCGTCAACGGCGAGCGAAATAAATGTGTTCACCAGGCTGATGGCGTCGGCGCCGGCGCTTTCGGCAGCCTGAGCGAGGGGGTCAATCCTGGCTACATTGGGAGAGAGTTTTACGATCACGGGGCGGCGAGTCAGGGCGCGAACCCGGGAAACAACGCCGGCCAGGAGCGAGGGGTCGCTCGAAAAGAAAATGCCGCCGTGCTTGGTGTTGGGACAGGAAACGTTGAGTTCGTATCCGGCCAGGCCGTCTTCACCGTCCAAAATGCGGATCACCTCTTCGTAGTCTTCGACGGAGTAGCCGAAAACGTTGGCGAAGACGGGGGCGCCGATCCCACGGATGGCGGGAAGTTTGTCCTTAACGAAGGCGCGGACGCCTAAGTTTTGAAGGCCAATCGCGTTGATCATGCCGGCCTCGGCTTCCCAAATCCGCGGCGGTTTATTGCCATCCATCGGTTCGCGGGATAGGCCTTTAACGACGATGCCGCCGATCTGGGACAAGTTGACGATGGAGGCGAACTCAACGGCGTAAGCGAACGTCCCGGAAGCGGCGAGAACGGGATTGCGCAACGCGACACCGCAGAGGGATGTGGCCAGGCGCGGTGATTGAGGCGATCCCATGCTCGACCTATTCTCCCAAAAAAGCGAATTGCCGGGCCGGGAATCGTGTCCCAGTTGATTTTCCGTTAAGGTCGCCCCCCATTCCTGCCGATGGGTAGAACAGGGTTAAATTGCACCCATTAATCTCGATGCTGAACCTGGAGCCCGCGCGGCACCGCTCTCTAGCGACGAAGTTCTTCCTTTTCACCGCGGCCTTGCTCATTTGGGTGGTAGTGGTGATGGTTGCCTACGACGTTGCTTATGGCAACGTGAGCATTGGGAAGAGCGTCCTGCTATTTGGAGTCGTCCTGCTCATCGCCGGCGTATTGGCCTGGGTCACTATGCGGCTTCTGGTGCGGCCACTACAGACGCTGCAAGCCGCGTTGCAGGCTGTGCGCGAGGGGCGGCTGGAGCGTATTCGATACCGGGCGACCGGGGATGAGATCGAGTTCATAGCCCGCAGTTTCAACCTGATGGTGGAGTCCCTGGAGGCAAATCGGCAGGAGATTCGGGAACATAACGAACATCTGGAAGAACGGATTCGGGTGCGGACCGAAGAACTGGAAAAGGCCATGGAAGACGCGATGGCGGCAAACAAGGCTAAGACTGAGTTCCTCGCCAACATGTCCCACGAATTGCGCACTCCGATGAATGGGTTTCTGGGCATGATCGAGCTGGTACTGGACAGCGAATTGCTACAGGAACAACGGGAGCAACTGATTATTGCGCAGCGCAGCGCCCATGCTTTGTTATCGATCCTGAACGATATTCTGGATTTGTCAAAAATCGAATCCGGACGGATGCAATTGGAATCCGTGCCGTTCTCGATCCGGACCCATTTACGGGACTGTATCCGTCCGCATCAGGTCCGGGCGCAGCAAAATTCGGTGGAGTTGAGGCTCCGGATCCATGAACGGGTCCCGGAGATGACAACGAGCGACCCATTGCGGCTTCGTCAGATATTAAACAACCTGTTGAGTAACGCGGTCAAATTTACGTCGGTCGGGTTAATCGACGTGCAGGTTTCCTGTGAACCAGGAGATTCGCCTGGCGAGACCACGGTGGAGATCTCCGTCCGTGACACCGGCGCGGGCATCCCGAACGATAAACTGGCGCAAGTATTCGAAAAATTCACGCAGGCCGACGGGAGTATTTCCCGCCGTTTCGGGGGTTCCGGCCTGGGGTTGGCGATCACGAAGCACTTGGTGGATTTGTTCCAAGGTACATTGCGGGTCAGCAGCGAAATGGGTAAAGGCAGTGAATTTAATGTGCGGCTGCCCATGAAAGTAGCGACGACGGCACAAATTCCGGTGGCGGCGGGGAGTCCGCCGATGACCCCAACGGCGGACGCGGGCAACGCCCTGATCCTGATTGTCGAAGACAACGTCGTCAACCAGAAAGTGATCAAAGGACTGCTGCGGCGAAAAGGCTATCGCATGGAGACCGCCGCCGATGGCAGCCAGGCGTTAGCGATGTTGGAGAATTTCAAATTCGACGCCATTTTGATGGACGTGCAAATGCCGGTGATGGATGGATTGGAAGCGACGCGGCGGATCCGAGCGCTGGAGCGTTGGCGGGAAATCCCGATTGTGGCCATGACAGCCCATGCGATGACCGGTGACCAGGAGCGGTGCCTGGCAGCCGGCATGGACGCCTATTTGCCAAAACCGGTTAATTCGAGCGATTTATTCCGGCTGCTGGATTCGTACTTGGGCGCGGGACGAGCGCCGCGTCCGGTCTCTCCGGCCGCCGCGACCGATCTATTGCCGATCGCCCCGCGCTTACACGACGAAGTGTGCGAAGCCCCAGGATTTGCCGGCGATGTCGTCAATCTCTTCCTGCAGCTAGTCCCCGATCGCATGGAAAAGCTGCAACGGGCGCTAATGGCCGGCAACTGTGACGTTGTCGCTTCGGAAGCGGCGGTGATCCGGCAATCCGCGCAGCGAATTTCGGCTAATCCGGTCGCGGACCGCGCCCGCAGGATCGCCGAGGCCGCAGGCCGGCAGGACCAGGCGGCCATGCGCCACTCCCTGCTGTTGCTGCGCTCTGAGCTTGAACGGCTTAAGTGTCATGCCGGTGAGCTAAAGACGGCGGCGCGAAACTAAAGTAGCCCAGCCAGGCGGGTGATTTCGAACCATAGCGCTTTAACATCGTCCCGCGAAGTCGCTTGATTGCCAATCGCGACGCGAGCGGCGTAGCGGCCCTTCAACACGGTTTGCGAAATGAAAAACGCGCCCGTTGAATTGATTGCGGAGACCAGCGCGCGGGTCTTCTCCGCGGAGTCGCGAATCCGGAAACAGACGGCGGAGAAAGGCACGGGAGCGGCAAGTTCAAACCGGTCATCCGCGCTAACCCAGCGGCCCAGTTCCTGCGCCATGGCGATGTGGCCGCGAATAAGTTCCTGCAATGTGTTGCGGCCGAAATAGCGCAAGACATACCAAAGCTTCAAGGCGCGGAAGCGGCGCCCGAGAGCTACTCCGTAGTCCATCAGACTCACTTCCCGCGGATCGCCGGTGGTTTTCAAATACTCCGGCGTGATGGTGAACGTGCGGCGGAGCACGTCGGGATACCGCGTATAGAACGCGCTGCAATCCATGGGTGTGAACAGCCATTTATGCGGGTTGACGACCAGCGAATGCGCCCTTTCGTTCCCTTTTAGCATCCAGGCGAACTCGGGCAGCAGCGCGGCGGCGCCGGCGTAGGCGGAGTCAATGTGAACCCAGGCATTATGGACGGCGGCGATTTCCAGGATAGGTTCCAACGGATCGACGCTGGTCGTGGAAGTCGTGCCAGCGGTGACGATAACGCAACACGGTGTCAGGCCCGCGGCGGCGTCGGCGGCCATGGCCTCGCGAAGCGCTTCGGGCCGCATCCGGAATTGATCGTCGGAGGCGATCTTGCGCAGATTGCGCAACCCGATACCGGCGGCGACGACGGCCTTATCGATGGAAGAGTGGGCTTGATCGGAACTGTATACCGCGAGCGGTTTTGTGATTCCGTTCATGCGAACATTCGGATCGATCCACTCGCGGGCGGCCATCACGGCGTGCAAGGTGCTGACGGATGCAGTGTCGAAAATTTCGCCAAAATAATCGCCGCTAAGCCCCATCCACTGGCGGAGCCACGCGAGCACCACTTGTTCCAACTCCGATACCGCCGGCGAAGCGATCCAGTTAAGCCCATTCGTGTTCATCGAAGCCGTCAGCATTTCCGCGATCACGCCCGGCGCCGAAGCGGTGCAGGCGAAGTAATTGAAGAACCGCGGGTGGTTCCAATGGGTGACGGCGGGGAGAATGAGTTTCTCGAAATCGGCGAGAATTTGTTCCAGCGACTCCCCGGATTCGGGACCGCTAGGGGGTAGACGGTCAATGAGATCGCCCGGCCGCATCTCCGGGTTTACCCGAAAACGCGCCATGTCTCCCATGTATTGGGCGATCCAATCCGAGGCTTCCGCCGAGGCCCGGCGGAAGGCTTCAATGTCGTGCTCCATTATTTAACCATCACCTGAACACTCATCGCGCATGGCGATTTCAAACCCGCGGAACCACTCGCCATATTCATCCGCGAGCCGCTGTGCGGCAGGGCCGATGGGCAACGGCGGCGCCGCTTTTGGGAAACCGCGAGCGGCGAGGGTGAGTTGAATTCCGAACGGAGTGGGAAACGCATCGATCTTCTGAATGAAAGCGTCGAGAAGCGCGGCGCGTCTTGCCAAAACGTCCTTGTCGCCGCGCGTTGCGGCGCGATCAATCCCCACGATTAACTCGGGAACGGCGCAGGCGCAGCCGCTGATAACGCCATCGGCGAGAGTCCGATGAGACGCCAGCAACCGATCGTTCCCAAGCAATAAGCGGAACGGAATTCGTTGGCGCAAGTCATGCAAGGCGTCAAAAATATCCGCATCGCCGCTCGAATCCTTGATTCCGGCGAAGCGGCCGGTCTCCAGAATTTCGCAAGCAGTCGCGGCCTCCATGCCAGTGGTGAAGAACGGAAGATTATAGAGCAGGGCCGGCGCGAGGCCGGCGGTCTGGCGGGCAAACTCCTGGTAGTAGGCGGCGATGCCTTCCTGGCTGTGCCGGAAAAAATGCGGCGGCATCAACAGCAGCGCGGTTGCCCCAACTTCCGTCGCACTCCGGGCTAGAAGTACCGCCGCCTCCACGGTGGAATGCGAGACGTTGACAATCACCGGCGTGCGGCTGCGGCGAACCGCCATCTGGGCGAGGCGCATGCGCTCTTCCACGTCGTAGTGAATGAATTCGCCGGTCGCGCCAAGAACAGCGGCGCCCTTGACGCCGCGATCGTTCACAAAATCCAGAATGTCGAGCGCTAAACTGATATCGATCGTGTGGCCGTTCTCGCGCCGCGGCGCAATCACCGCGGCCATGGCGCCAAGTACGACGCCTTCGCCCAACCGGGTCATAATTTGTTCCTGCTGTTCTTTATTTTTTGTTCCAGGCGCGGAGACGGGTATAGAATCATCTCTTCGGACACACACATGGATTCGTCTAGCATATCGCGCCGATCGCTCATTAATCGTTACAGCGCCGCGACCACGGTGGCGGCCTTTCAAATCATTCGCCCCGAATTGGTGCGCGGACAAGGAAAAGAAAAGCTCCGCGCCGGGCTGGTAGGCTTCGGCGGCCGCGGCCGTCAGGCTATTGCCGACCATCTGAAAGGCACCGAAAACACGGAGGTCGTTGCCGCCGCCGACATCTTTGAAGACAAGCTGGAATCGAATCTCCGCTGGCTGCGGGAAGAACCGCGCAACGCCGATATCCGCGACCGCGTGAAAATCGATCCCGATAAACGCTTCATTGGCTTTGACTCTTACAAAAAGCTGCTCCAAACCGATATTGACGTCGTGTTCCTGGCAACGCCGCCTGGCTACCGGCCGGAGCATTTCGAAGCCGCCGTTGCGGCCAGGAAGCATGTCTTTTGCGAGAAGCCGTTCGGGACCGATCCGGCGGGCGTGCGGCGATTCATGGCGGCGGCAAAGAAGTCGGAAGAGTTGAAATTAACTGTCGTCAGCGGCGCGCAGCGCCGGTTTGATCGCAAATACATCGAGACGTTCGATCGCATCAAGAGCGGCGCGATTGGCGATATTGCCGCCGCCTACGCCTACTGGGTCGGCACGCCGGTGATTCAACAAAAGGCCCGCGAGGCCAAGTGGGGCGACATGACCTGGCAGCACCGCGCTTGGTACAGCTTTGTGTGGATCTGTGGAGACCAGATCGTGGAACAACACCTCCACAACATTGACGTCATGAACTGGTTTATGGGCGCCCATCCGTCGAAAGTCGTGGCCACCGGCGGGCGCTGCTGGCGTCCCGGCGATGAGATTTACGGCAATATCTACGATCACATCTCTGCCGACTTCGAATACCCGAACGGTGTGCGTTTGTCTAGCTACTGCCGACAGTTCCCGACGGGTCAACACATTCATCGAAAGATCGGCGAACTGCTCGTCGGATCCAAAGGCCGAAGCAATTGCAATGATCTGGCGGGTCCGGGGCCGAACATCAATCCGTATGTGGCCGAGCACACGGCGCTGGCCAATTCGATTCGCGGCGAAGGTCCGTATGTGAATCACGCGATGGCGGTGGCGGAAAGCACTCTCACGTGCATCATGGCGCGGGAATCGGCTTATTCCGGCCAGGAAATCACTTGGGAGCAAGCGATGAATTCGACTTTGGACTTGCAGCCAAAGGAATTTGGCTACGACGTGAAGATGGATGTACCGGGGATTCCGCAGCCGGGGGTTTATCGGTTCCTTTAGACGGGAAAGCAACCCAAGCTAGCGTGAATCATGGTACGTACTCTGCTTCTCGGCGCGCTTCTCATATCCCTCAACCTCACCGCCCAGAACAAAAAAAGCCCAATCGACAAATTCCGCCAGTGAGCCCGGTACCAGTGTACGGGCTGTCGTACCCCACCGCAGCCGCATCAACGAGCCATGGAACCCTGCGCCGGGCGAACGGTTACGAGATCGACGGCGCTAACTCCCCAAATCGTCGATACCCACTCTCGATTCGCCGAACGCCAGACCCTCAGACATTTTCACCATAAACCTCTTATCCTTTTACAATCGCTTTTATTAGAAGCCAATGAGGTGCAGTGCGATGCAGGCCTAGAGTGGCTTCATGATGCTAAGTCAAACAGAGGGCTGAGATGCCGCCGTCTCACGCCTTGGTATCTTCTGAATGGCTTTGCCGTTTAGCGAACGCGCCAGGTCAAGCTCGTATGCGCTCTGGAGGTTCATCCAGAAATCAGCCGACATGCCGAAATACTGGCTGAGGCGCAGGGCGGTATCGGCCGTCACATTCCTCTTCCCCGCGAGAAGCTGATAGAGGCGGTTCGGCGGAACTTCGATAACGTCGGCCAGTTTCTTCGCCGTCAGACCGATCTCCTCCAGCTCGTCAGCGAGGATTTCTCCGGGGTGAATGGGTGTGCGTGCCATGGTGTTCTCCTTCCGTTTAGTTGTCTCCCAGGTTTTCAGTACGCAAGGCGAGGCGTTGAACGTTGCGAGCGGTCTTGTTAAGCAAAGCGCAACGGGCCAGATTGCCATCCACGGAAGAGATGGCTCCATTCGCTCTACCGCTGTTCAAGGGTTGCCTGAGGTACAAACTTCGCCGCATAAAAGTTCACTTGGCAAGAAGACAATCGAACGCGCTGTGTCGGCAGTCATTCTTGATCGGCTTGACGAGAAATAACTGGTGTCAAGCAGGGCTAGCAGTAAAGATGTATTCATCAACTGCCCCTTCGACGACTCCTTCAGGCCGATCTTCGATGCCATTGTTTTTGCCGTTTATGATTTGGGGTTCGTAGCCCGCTGTGCGCTAGAGATTGATGATGCTAGCGAAGTCACGCTTGAAAAGATAAAGCGCATCATTGCGCAATGTCCATACGGTATCCACGATATTTCATCTGTCAGTTGGGTCGCCGGACAAAGCTTCCGCGATTCAACATGCCGCTTGAGCTGGGACTGTTCTTGGGATGCAAGTTCTATGGATAGAAGGAAGGACAGGAACAAGGCATGCCCGATCCTCGACAGCGAGCCGTACCGCTATCGAGTATCCATTTCGGATATCTCGGGACAAGTTATTCATTCCCACGGAGGGAGTGCGAATCGGGTCATTTTGGAAGTTCGAAACTGGCTGGTCGCCGCATCGAGGACGAAGTCCTTACCTGGCGGTGCAGAGGTTTCAAACAGATATGCAACGGTTCAAGAAAGAATTGCCAGAGATCTGCAAGCGGCTGAGGCGCAGGCCAAACGACCTGACTTTCTTGGATTTTTCAGAGATTGTCGAGATCTGGCTGAAAGCCGGTCGCTAGCGCGCATTCTGCCACCACAATAAACGCGACTACCAAAATTTCCCCGTTCCTTCCCGCTTCACAGCCCAACCTTGATTCTTCGGAACGATGTGGATTGTTGTCTTGCTCATGGAATTACGTACCTTAAAAGCAATGGTGGGCCCTGTTGGATTTGAACCAACAACCAACGGATTATGAGTCCAATCGGACATAACTTGAGTCATCTCCACATATGCGGAGTTTGCGCCGCATCCCCACAATACAGACCTCGGAGAGAGTAACGGAAACTGGAGCGAACTGGGAGAGCAGAATCGATATTGCTGAGTTGGCACACAATTGGCACACTACACCTGCAGGCAACGGCCCGCCGTCGGCTTGAACGGAAGATGAAAGCCCATCACGCTAGGGCGCGCAAGTGGCTGGATCTCAGACCTTAGTTCTGCGATTCGAGATGTTCTGGAGCTTCGGGCGGATGAACCCACTGAGCTAAATCAACTAGCCATAGTTGAGTTTTCCTGTTCTTGTTGCCGTAAACCAACCCATGGGAAGCACTGTGTTCCTTTGGATCATGGCAGACGGCTTGATTTAATCTTCGGCATGCTCCAGCCTGCAAGCTCATCAAAAGATGCTGGGGGTAGCCTCGAAGGCAGTCAATTGAAGTTAAGCCTTGTCTCAGTAAATACTCTTCGATGTTGATCGAAAGGTCCTCGTCACGGAATGCCGCGGTAGAAACCCTTAAAAGCCCCGTATCATCGTCTTTGACGATGTGGACGGGGTGAATACGACGAAAGAGCCGAACCGTATCTTGAATTGATGGGTCGTCTTCAAAAACCGTTTGGCTCATGTTTATGAGAGGTCTCTAAGCAATGCCGTGAGTCGCGCGGCCTCGGGATACCACTGATCCCAGCAGATCAGCACGCCGATGTGCGCATGCTTGGTCTTCCACGACCGGAAGCCTCCATCTTTTCCGGCGTCTCCGGGCGTGAAATAAAACTTTTCGTAATAAAGCGGATCATCCGGGATGTGCATCTTGCGATAGATCCCGAGCAGGCCGCCGTCGGCATCAATGATCGCCGCCGAATTGTGAAACAAGCCCGGCGCGCGTCGTTCGAAAAGCGGCACGATCAGCACCACGGAATGCTCCCGGGCTTTCTCCTGCATCAGCGCTACGATGGGACCCGGAATGGACTCGGCTTGATTGAAAAACTCCGCGTTCTCCTCCTGACAAAAATACAATGTTTGGAAAATTTCCTGCAGACAGATGATCTGCGCACCTCGCGAGGCGGCTTCGTCGATCTTCGCGATCGCCTTGGCC
>ENA-ORBV01006140-ORBV01006140.1-microbial-mat-metagenome-genome-assembly--contig:-NODE-6140-length-21431-cov-6.768662_pt1 | contig 21431 bp, 16 predicted proteins | sample MGYA00237777_ERZ505514 | MGnify/ENA primary metagenome ERZ505514 (study PRJEB26160, sample SAMN06269048) | microbial mat metagenome | isolation source: Oligotrophic lake microbial mat | place... | reverse complement strand
GAGATTCGCCTTAGTCTCGTGGGCTCGGAGATGTGTATAAGAGACAGACTACAGACAAAGCAACTCACCAAAAAAATAAGGAACCAGCTACGCGAACTGAGCACAAAAGAGCCTCGGGCGATCCCTGTTTGACCATAGAACGTAGCGCATCAATTGCAGACCGCTGTGCCTGGGACAAGAAGCGAGGGCCTCCAGAAGAGACCTCGGCGACGGTGATAATAAGCTGAACAAAGCGGCCTTCAAGAGATTCCACATTTGCCATTTCGGGTTCCTTTGAGCACCATCGGGCGGTGAGGCTATCAACCATGTTTGCTTGTGGCGACATTTCATTGTCCTTGCAGCAGTCGTAGAGATTGCTGAGGCTAGACACGAACCTCTGCAAAACTTGCACTTGGGTTGCTTCCATACCCGAGGAGCTGCGTTCGAGCTCCTCAATGAATTTACGGTATGAATCCATCCTGGCCATAGTCGAAGCAAAGAGTTTCTCGCGGTAGGTATTGGTAACCATGGAATGAGCCCGTTGGTACGCAATGCTTGATGAGCTCTTGGGACTATTGCTATTTCGAACTTGCTTCAAGGCCCCATTTACTACTTGCATATTGGTGCCGACTCGAGCAGGGGTGATTGCCGCAGTGATACCGTCCTTGCAGGAGAGCTGCCCGAGCAGGACAAGAAGTTCCACACCAGCATAACGCAAGTCCACAGTATCTCTCCCGCCTTCCTGCGCAGCTGCTTGCAACGCAAAATCAAGAATTCTGGACCATGCCTGCACCAGCCAAGGCGTTCTATCCTTGTCCATACTAGGGGTAGTCTCCTCCGATTCTGTTCCTTCAGAATCTTCTTCCTCATCGTATTCGTCACTCTCGTCGTCGTCGTCGTATGACTCCGATTCTCCTTCCTCTTCTTCATTGTCATTCCCATTGGACGAGCCTGACGAGGCAACTGATAGTCCGTCGTCGACGTGGTCGAGTAGCAAAGAGAAAAAGGAACGAAGGACACGACTCAAGCCCTGAAGTGTCAAAACTTGCGTTGCCACCCACTGCTTCCCAGCCGAATCGCGTGAATGGTGAACATTTACTTTATAACGCGACTTGGTTGTCTCGATAGCGTTGCCATCAAGGTCAACTTTGCCATCACCGCTGTCATTTGCTTTGGCCACTACAAGACTGTAGACCCCAAACACCGTGGTACATATGCAATATTCCCACTGAGAAGCTGAGAAACCATTACCGCGACCGGCAATGCATGAAAATAGTGTGTTCACGGAACAATTTCGAACCTAAAACGCAACATAACAATGTGAACCCATGCCTTTGTGTGAAGCTAATCAACACAGCATGCCGCAACGACCAGGGATACTCGTATTACTTACTTCCGGTCGGCTATCCGACGCAAGCTCCTTCAGCTTTGAGAGTGCGTGCTGTGAAGAGTTGAAAATGCAGCACCACAAGAATGAGTATACGAGAAATTAACAAGCTAGCTAGGCCAGCCATACTTCGAAATCTGACGCTTACATCAATGGCTTCTGTGCCAGCTTCTTGATCCGCTATCGTCCACAGGAGCCCGATTGCGGTCAGAGATGTATTAACATCATGGCGTGATCTCCCAAAAGATGCGCAGCAATCTAGAAGTGAACTTCGAGCTGTGCCGTTGGCTCCTGGAACTTGAGGTAAATTGTCGAGGAAGTCGTCAACAATCAATTTCAAACATCTGAATCCCAGCATACAACAGTTGGACCATTCTGACGATATCCTTTCAGGAGCGTCACCTGATATCGAAGCGATGGCATTAATAATTGCCACCCATACCTCTCCTGTTAACGTGTGACCATCGCTCTCGAGGATTGAAGTGAGGACTGTTATCGCAGACTCGGCAACCGCAGCCGACGATGTTGTTCGAAGGCTGTCACAAAAATGACTAAAAAGTGCAGACTGAGAAACTTCGCCTGACTGAGAAACTTCGCCATCAGAATCCGAAGACAAACCTCCCTCTTGCGCCTTGGTGGGCTCGACTGCTAATAGCTGATGTTGCTTGGGGTTTTCATAAACAACTTTGGCCGGTGCATTGAACGCTATGAGGTTCTTGTCGCTGGATGCCTCGGCCAATATAAGCATGGCGACCGTATCCATAACGGCCGTACTGATTGCGGGGGCCACAGATGCGAAATCGCAAATGTGCTGTGAAATTGGAGACATGCAAGTCTTGTAGCGGAATGAATTTGACATGGCAACATCAGCAAGTAATGCAAGACCAAATGGGAACAATGCAACAATATCGGGTCTCAAAGAACTTGAAATTGTCGTCTCAAGTCGCAGGACAAAGTCATTCCTGTACGCTTCATAAAAAGAAGATTTCGTTCTCTTTGCAATGGGAACATCATAGCTGTCATCTTCCATATCGTTTTGATTTGAACCGTAGATTGCGCGAACAAGCTTCCCTCCAATGCTTTCTCTACTTTCTTCGGCGACCTTCTCACTCACAGATGTCGGTTCCTTGGAAACCAGAACTCTATCTAGCACAGAGTTGTCTCTTGAAGTGACCAAATCACGCTTTTGTGCTGCCGAAGAGGACACTGTTGACAGCGCATCGATGAACTCGCGAAGGGATTCGTCGGAAAAGCATGTTGAGAAAGCGGCAAAACGGCCATAGACCGCAGAAACAGCGAGAGCGGCATGATACATTTGATCCGATAAAAACGGCGAAGAAATAGTCATTACAGATAATTCCTCAAAAGTGTGAAGCACCATGTCCCAGTCCTCCATGATATGGTTGTAGTGCGTGTGAACGATACGAAGCAAGCAAACCAATGCTCGCACGTGGTGATTCCTCACTTGACTGTTGCAAAAACGTGTGTGTCACAGCCGACGTGAGAAACCGAAAAACAACGCGGGTGAATATTTCGACAGAACAGGTGAGAACTGTACCTTGTGGCATCATACTTCCCCCATGATGGCAGCGAAAGCTTGCATAGAGAAGTTAGGAGCGTCTTTCGCCTAACGATGCGCTCGAGAGTGGTCGATGGCATGCATAAATGAGCCAATTGTGCATATCCTTTCAGAGATAACCGTGTCAAATCTCGTGAGCCGGGGATGCGTTTCATAAAGTGTTGCAGGGCGGACAACGAAGGGGCAAAGGCACCTTCCATCAGAATGTCGGCATTTTCAGGTGACGCATTCGGCAAAACGGTCAAAATAATTTCAAGAATTCCATGAAAAGATGTCCAAAGTGCCTCTCCCATGACCGGTACGATTGGTGAGATATAGGAGGAGGAAGAACCAGATGTGGCAGACATTTTCTCATCGAAATCGGCACCATTGATACCCGATCTGATGAGTTGCTCAGCGCGAAGAAACATCATTGGTTCCAGCGGATTTTGCAGTGAGTGTTGGTGCAGGTCGTCGTCCCGCGAAAGCGTGCGAATAAAGAGGTCATTGTTGCTGTGGTGGTGGTTCTCGTCAATAATGATGGCATTGTTTGTCAGTCGATGACAAGCATCAGCTAATTGTAGAATATGGCACTCGCAACCTGCTCCGACGCTGGCAAAGTCGCTGAGAGTCTCTGTAAGAGTAATGATTGTTGGTTTGTCCAGCAACCTTTTGAGCGCCACAGCTTTGGCGTCGTCGGCCACGACCAGCCCTTTCCCTGAATAAAGCAATATGTGATACAAAGTTTCTGCTGCTAACCCAGCCTTCCAAAGAAGAGCCGTGGGCACTAACGATGTGTACGACTTGTTGTTGCCGTTGCTACTAGAAGCTTGTGAAGTTGTGGTATCCGTTCCTACCCCAAGCCTTCGACTTGATCTGCTCATGGGTGTTGCCGAGGCATTGGTGGTTCCAGAGCCTTCAACCGGATTAGTTCCTTCCATTGGATCATTGTAAACAAACCCATTTTCGAAATCGTGATTGGACCGACACATATCTGTTGCGATTCGAATGGGTTTGATTATATGAAGTAGTATTTCCCGGCACTCGATTGTCGCCGTGGCTTGCGTTTGTAAAAGCGCCAACGTCCATTGGTACACTCGAAGCGTTTTTGTCAAATTAAACGAGGCCGAATCATTTTTATTATTATTGCTTGTGTCGGATTGCTGCAAAAGCGCAACGGTCACGCCCATGGTTTTTGACAAAAACTTGTCCGATGAAGCGACCAACTTTGGTCTTTCTTTGACTATGGTGGCCATTAAATCGAGCGCAAATTCAGGAGAGGGCGGACGCGGTGCTTTAGAGGATGATGTATCCAAACGGCATTGCGAAAACGCCCCGTGCAGCCCTGGGGCTTTTTTATTCGGCCCATATGACGCCAACAACATGAGATCTTCCCACGTCTGCAGATTGTATTTTGTACTATTGGATGTGTCGTACAAGGTACTAAGTATTTGTGGGAGGGTCGAATGAGCTGCTTGTTGGACAGTCTTTTTGAAATCCAAGAACAAGCAACAAAGGGAGACGGATTGCGTCCAAATGTCCACTGAACCCGACTCATGTTTAATCAATTCCGTCAGCTTGAGCAGACACGAAAGTATTTCGAGAGCCAATTTTTCCATATCTTTATTGGAAGGAGCTGCATATTGTCCAGATTGCCCACTTGAACTACTGACGGCATTTATCATGACGGGTTTGGATGCTTCCGTGGAAGACGTCTTACTCGTAGATTGTGGCGAGGAAGTATTTGTAGACCCTCCTCCTCCATATACCAACCAACTAACTGTAGCAGTCGCTAGAGATGCTGCTGTACTGACTGTAGATTTGGCCGCGGAGGTTGCCGAAGATGACGATCCTCCATTGTTACTGCCACTGCCTGTTGCGTCGTTGGCCGACTTCTGGCCTTTGTTGGGATTGCTGCTCATTTTTTGTTGATAATGGGACATAATGACATGAGCTTGTATCGTCCACACCCGGATCATGTGTATTCCATCTCCGGGACAGACAGCATCTGATTCCATCAGTAATCTCATGGCTTTGAAAGATATATCCAGTAATTTTGTCGATGCATTGGGATAATTTGCTGCCAGTAAAAAGGGATGTAGTAAATCTTGCGATTGGAAGAGAGAGGTTGTTGGGTGCTCAGCTCCAGACGACGCAGCTTTTCGGACTGCCGATGCGTAGGCATTTTGCAGTGTTCTCAGCCTTAAAATGGCGCGTTCCGACGCTTCCTTGACGCCTATTTTTCGCAGACGAGAATAAATATAACAAATGAGACCTAGTGTACAAATTGTGACAAGACTGACAGATTTACCGAAACCTACCAGGATGCTTTTTTCTAGCTTCTGCCCCCAGATCTCGCAAACAATCCTCCAATTGCGCCACAAAGTTCATGTTGTATCAAACGAATGTTCGAATCGAAAGAAGAAGGAGGGGATAAGATTTCTCGATTCCACACGTTGGGATTTGGCGGTCGAATCTTCTGTGATGTTTGAAAAATCAAATGGTTCGAGACAGATCGGCGTTTCTACAATCTCTTTTGATCATTGTCATCCCTCGAAACAGCAAGGAGGGAACAAAATGTCTGCCGCTCTATAATAACGAATGCAGCCAATCCAGCAACAGGAGTTGGTCTTTTGTCGTGATGATTAATTAAATAGAAAGAGCCTATTAGCTAGCTAGCTAGCTAGCTAGTACGTCGTAGTACCCTTCTCAAAGCGATCTGACGGATAACCTGTCACGGTGCAGCAAGACCAACATAAATCCGTGCCAACGTACGACAGACAGACCATTGGAAATGGTTGCACAATTGTTCATTTCAGGAGGGTGTCTCATTTGCCAAGGCATGCTTTGGTGAGACTTGTAAATACGAGCTAAATTAGATGAGTTTTAGGGAAGAGATAAAATTGTCAAGAAAAAACTGTGACCAATTTCAACTGTTGTTTTAAACTATGCTCTAAATAGGGGAGAGTTTCAGAGCAAAGTTTGGAACTGCGCTCTAATCAAGGGAGAGTTCCAATCTCATGCTGGAGGGTTTCAAAACATTTTAAACTATGAGCAACACTCCATGTAAGGCTGGGATGATATTGTTCAGTCTTGACAACATCAGGTCACTGCCATAAGTGTTGTCTACTCGTCATGTTCGTTGAACAACCAATCATGCCACCTTCTTTGGAATTTTTTTTGCTTTCATCTTGTGCAAGGTCTTGGAAACATGTGTCATGGAAGTGCTTGAAACATGTTGTGTTGGGACCAGTGCCATCAGAAGACTTGAATGGATTTGTTGTTGTTGTTGTCAATGGAGACAATGCCAAATCAAACATGTTGCTTTGGGAATGCGTGTCATTCTAATGAGTATCCATTTTCTGCTGTAGCAGCCTGTGACGTGACATTGTTAATATAATTGTGGTGTTTTTCTGTTGTAGTGTGCTTTTCCTCTCTTTCTGTTACACAGTTTAGCTACAGTAGCTACTAGCTAACTATAGCTAGCATTTTTGCATTGCTCAACACTAATCTTTTTGGTGTTGAAGTCCATCTCTGTTGCATTAAACCTTTGAGTACCGGAAAGATTCTCCGATCCCTGTAAACACCTCGCTCCCTTCTAATTTCGGCCGACAACCAGCGCGCAGGGCACTCCCGAGTGACGAAGCGATCGTACTGCTGTACAGTACTGTGAATTTGGTATCCAAAAACCATGCCGGTTCCAAAGAGGCCAAAAGAGAAACATTGTCACACATCGCCGTGTTGCTTGCCAGCGTAATAGCAGCAGTTCTGTTTGTTTCTCTCTTCGCATTCCGCCATCCATCTCATCGAGAATCCCAGTTTCAGTTCTAGTTGCTTGTTAGTTGATGTTTTAATTTGGGACTTCCTCTCTTTCAATCCTGCAACTACATCACTAACTAACTAGCTAGAGCAGCTACGCTTCGAATCACGACTTTTATCGTATCCCTTGATCGAGAACCCAGAACTACTCTGAGCAGCAATCACAAACTTTCACAATAGTAATCACCTTTCCCACTGTAACCACCGTGATATTCGAGCACCACCGACTTGCTGTCAATCTCTCTGGGACAAGACACATCGCTTCATTTTATCGCTTCATAAAACAACAAGTTGACTCATACTCTTGCAAGTCTCTAGTAATCTCGATTTCCCCCTCTCTACTAGCGTACAACAACAAAACATCCCAATCAAGTCTTGCAACCAAATAAACCCGACATAACAAACCTAACCAGCACAACGATACTTACAACAGACAACTAACGTTTTCACCATGTCAGCAGCACCCGAAACAGAAAATCCAGCACCCGCTCCAAGCACCACGGATGCCCCAGCTACGGCTGCGGTGACGGAGGCTGCTACCACAACAGAATCTGCCGCCCCCTTTGAATACGGATACTTGGATGATTTGGATCTCCCCCCCTTTCGCATTCATGCCACACGCGGCCGTGGTGGGGGTGCCCAACGGCTGTCCGGTTCGGGGTCCAACTTGCAAATCCCTCCCGGAATTCAGCAGCAACAGCAGCAGCTTCAGATGCTGCAGCAGCAACAGCAAAAGAGATATTCCCTGGACTCCAAGGTCACCTACATGACGGGCTCCAGTCCCACCATGGCTACCAGTAGTACCACCAGTAGCATTACCAGCGTGGGGGGCTTTCGAGGACGCTCTCGTAGTCGATCGCCGTCGATGCGTGAACGAGCGGCAGCCATGGCCAGTGGATCTGCCAGTGGGAATGCTTCCTTTTCCAGTCTCGAAGAAATCATCGATTCCGACATTTTGTACGATAAAATGGGATTCGTCGATGGCGTTCCCAATGATGGCAAGGACGGCACCAAATCGACGTATCATCAGCATTCCCATTCCTGGTCGGAAAATACCAAACCCATTTTGAACTTGACGCCCGTTTCGGAACGGATGAGCGAGGACACACTGGAAGACGTTCACGCCTTCTCGGACTTGTCGGCGAATACCAACACGAGACCGTCCTCCAGTGTCGGAGGAAGTACTGCTGGCGGGGAAGTCAGTTCGCATGTTTTGGAACCACTGGACGAAATTGATGAAGATTTCGTGGAAGATGACATCGAATCGGATGAAGAAGTAGACATGGCGGCAGATACGGACGAAGCAACGGCGCAAGTGATTGTCACGAATATGGAGAATATCACTTTGCAACAACAAGATAGTTAACAAAAGCTTTTGCTTTTGTTTCCAACAAACAAGGAACCAAGGAAGAAATGCATGTTTATCACTTGATTCTTCTTTATATATGTGTGTTGTCCCCCATGATGTAGGGGCTACAGGGATGCAGTGAGAATGTTGTTGAGTTTGCGCCGCCTTGCATGCTCCCAATCGCTCGACCACTCGGCGAGTTCCATATCTGTTCCGATGGAGTTGAGGCGAGAGATTTTTTTTAAAATAGCCGGGAAGGAAACAGACCGAAAACGGATGGTTTGATGGTATGAGAGGAGGAATGAGTTAGGTGGATGCAAGTGGGAATTTCTGCTTGTCCCGTCTGAAGTAGGAAAGGAATGAAGACGGCCCACGGGGAGAGGAGTACGAGGGGTATTTTTCCATGGACAACCTTGTCTGCGATGCAAGTCATCACATGGTCTAGATACCCTTGGTAGGAAGTAAATTGTTTCGGTCGAATCATGCAGCAAACACGGTCATTCTCATTATACTGCGACACACGATGAGTACTTGTGTATCAATGGATGCAAGTGATGATGACTTCAGACGGTTGTGGTGGGTTGGCCTTGATAATCAAAATTGACAAGAAATAACATTTTTACAGGTTGCATTGAAGCAGTGAATCATAGGATTTGATTTTATTTGGTTTTAATCCATGTTTCTCTCACGATAACTGTAGCTTCAATTCATAGCTTTTCAGATTATATGTTAAGTTTTGTTGTTGAGAGATTGCTACGCACATTTAATGAAGACTTCCTTTTCTTTGGAACTCTACTGCTACTACCAGGTCAGCCTTCGCTACCGTACTGTGCTGCACATCAAGTGAATGAATCAATTGAATACATACGTAGTTCGCTCGGATTGCACAAGGAAAGCTACAACGAAGCACTTGACAGAGCGAGATAGTGTGCGACTTTTTTCAATCCTGACCTGCTGTTTACCCACACGGGACTCAACGCAAGCAGTACCTTTCAGTAAGTACTACCAGTAGTACTAGTGTACCGTAGTCTACTTGTGGTACGGTAGATAGTCTACCAGTAGCTAGAGTACTGGGAGGCTGTTCAGTCCTACTAGCTAGCTAGCTAGCTAGCTAGTACTAGCTAATACTGGCTGTTGACACCGGAGAAACTCGAAGAGAAACAAACAAGAAGCGTGCACCCTGGAGCATTCTCGATGATTTCATCATCCCTCATAATCATCAATCCCATTCAAGTTTAATTGATAAGGAAATGCACTCAACCGTCGCCAAAAAGATAGCCCTTCGTATTGAACCAATCCATTGCCAGTAGCTAAGACCTGATCTTTCTGATTTGCCACCATCACAGGCACTCATTTGTTGTGGTCTGTTAGTCTTTGTGCCAAGAAGAAGGAGTGATTGATTCTCCGGCGCAACCAGATCCGGCTTCGTTCATCTTTCGAAACCTTTCTGCACGTAGAAAGCAACCATGGAAGACAACGAAAACCCTTACAAGATCTTGGGTGTCCCCAAAGAGGCGACACAACAACAGATCAAGGTGGCATATAGAAAGCTTGCATTGAAGCACCACCCTGATAAACAGTCCTCCGACGAAGGCCGACAGCAATCGACGGTGTTATTTGCCAAGATTAGTAACGCGTATGAAATTTTGGGAGATGAGCATCAGCGCGAACAGTACGACCGAGAAGCTAGTGGACGAGTGAATCGACCTTATTCCAAGATGCCACGCCATCAGCACGATGATTTCTTCTCGCACGCGCACTTCCATGATCCCTTCTCTGTCTTTGAATCCTTCTTCCGAGACGAGTTTGGTGGCGATTTCTTTGGAAGGAATGGATTTCGACAACCGCAGCAGCAGCAGCAACAACAGCAGCAGAGACGAAGCGCCTTTAATGATCCATTTTTTGGAGGGGCTGGCGGCATGTTCAATGATCCCTTCTTTTCTGGAGGACACGACCCTTTTTTTGGTGGTGGCGGCATGATGGGTGGTGGTGATCCCTTTTTCGGGGGTGGCAGTCTTTTTGCTTCGATGAATCGACAAATGAATGACATGATGAACATGCATCAAAATATTTCGAGACAGAGCCAAATGCCACATCAGCAACAGCACCAAGCGCAGCATCAGCAGCAACTCCAAAACCCCGGCAACGGAAACGGAAACCGACAAGGTTTTGTTTCCTACACCTCGTCAAGCTCCTCCAATCTCATGGGCGGGAGAAATGGCGAAAGTGTCTCCACGTCGACGACAACCCGTATCATCAACGGAAGGAGACAAGTTGTCACAGAGCGGGTCGTGCAAAAGGCCGATGGCACTGTGGAACGTCACGTGGAAACGGCTGGTGACGACGACTTCCCTGGAGGACAACCCAGATTGTCCAACGGCGATTCTCGGCGCCAGCGGCAAGCATTGGGTTATCAACAACCAGAGCAACAGCATCGTGAACGCAAGGACTCTCGCAAACCCAAAACGGAGCGACGCGCTTCAGGACAGCGACTTGACTCGGCACAGCGTCAGCGTGACACCCGTCAAAAAAGGTCGCTGTTTAAACGAAAGCGTCGTGATTCCTCTCTCCAAGAGAACCAACAGGAGGCATAAAATATAGCTCCAGAATCTTTCTCACTGTCCTTCTGCAATGGAAGACTCAAAATCGAATCAACGCACCCAAATCAAATTGCATTTTTGTCATTTGTTTGTTAATTCTTTCCTCCGTTCGATCGGAGCTACTTTCATCTTTGGTCGAGATGGGTGCAATCACTTTATTGAGACACTTTGTGCTGTAGGATTGTTACGATGCGCATTCGTCACCAGGACAAGAAGACTGCGTCACTCAAATGCCGTCATGGAAACCTTCAACTGTCAAGTTGACTAGACTTAGGTTAGGAAATAAACTACTGTAGTAGGATTTTCATCATACAAAAAACTATCCTAATAGTACTAGGGATCCGTCACGAATACTGAATAAGTCATACATGCACTTCAAAGCGGGCCAAGATGTGTAGCGAGGAGCGTTTAATGGCACATCTGAGGCAGATGAAGACACCGTTAAGTCTCAGCACCACGAAGCCAAGAGGTTTCGGAGGTGAAAATGAAGAGACCTACAGTATTGAATAGAATGCTATAAAGCTCTGGATAACACGTCGCTCCGTAGAAACTTTGGCTTGAAGTGAGGATGTTGCTGGGAAGGGGGCACGAAAGATAAGATATAGCAGCCCGGCAATATGTGTACGGAGCATAATTGGTTGGACGTTACATGGATGTTGAACGCCCACTTTTATTCTTTCAAACTGAAGAGCATGGAATACAATGCAATATGTTGCACCAGAACTAATTCATGTTTAGGAAGGCAGTTGCTAGTCTACCGCTAGCATTTATAGCAAACAAAAGAAGCATGGGGTCTAAGTGACGTTGTCTAGGGGTTACCAGGACAGAAAGTATCCCAAACTTTCAGCATGCCAACAAAATAATCAAATGGGCGTGTCCCCATCAAAAGTGAATTGTTCGTACTGTAGAAGGAGCGCGATAGAGATATATAATTATTCCAGCTGGTACTCTCGCACTTGACCGGTACATGCATACTTGTTCATCTCATGTCCTAAATTCGCTCATTTCTCCAATTTTTTGATTCGAAGTTCCAATTCTTGATGTTTCAGGAGCATGAGCTTGTTTCCGTCTCGCAGTTCCTGGTACAAATAGTATTGTGTCCCCAACGCCATCAGTCCGGCTCCCGAAAGAAAAGATGAAACGCGTTGAAAGAAACCAGCACCCGAGGGCCGCGATTCGCTGGAAAACAACGCAACTCTACGATTTCTTGCAGCCAAAATTGGCAGTGTCTGTGGCTGAGGAAAGACGAACATAAATAATTGTGCAAGTGCAAGCAAGAAGGGAAAGTTTAAGAAATTAATTGGGATTCACTGTGTAATCACGAACGAAGCTGGGGAGAGATCATATCTTGCATATCCAATACCGAAATACCCAGTAAATCCACCAGAAGCCTGTCATCCATAAATAAACTCTGGTCCCAGCATTCACAAAGAACAGCAACACCGAGGAAAGGCATGAAAAGACCGTCTTACCCGCACGAAAGCCTTGGACGACCGTAAGGAGGAAGCAGCTACTGCTCGAATCATGATTTCCCAGCTGTGTTATTCAATTCTGTTGGGATTTGGATTGCGGTGCAGTACTGTATGACACAGACAACACTTATTTTTACTCTGTGAAACTGTGATAGCTACTACTATTAACCGCCATTGCAGCCGCCTTGGCATCTCTGCCTCTACTCTCGGCAGGCAAGTGTGGATCTTTTGGATCTCTCTCTGGTACTTTAGAACCTTACCCCTATCAGGGAAAACTTTGGTCCCACTTTTACTCTCATCAAATAACTTGTGACGTGGCTTTTGGAGCGCGCGCGGAAGACTAGCTGGCTACTGTACGTGGTAGCAATACTACTCGTAGCTACTGTAGCTAGATAGTACTAGTACTTCGTAGATAGTAGCTAATAGATAGTACTAGTACTGTACAATACTCACTGTAGTAGTCGAGGTCCACCCATCGGACAACCTCCACGTACTTCTGGAAACATGAGCCTTACTGCCAGCATCGTGCCTCGTTGCTTCTATCTTCAACCTGTTTCTGATACGATTGATTGATGGGCAACTAACTACTTGTACCAGGCTTGTCTATTTATTTGAGGCTGACGACCAAGTTTCTTGGCTCATCCATCCATCTATCGCCGTGCACAGTAGTGCACAGAACAACAACGATACAATCGTACAGATATCTACAAAAGTCCGATTTCTTTCTGTTTTCTACTATTTTCTATTTTTGTCTTTCTTCTGTGCTCTGCGCCAAAAATTGCTTTTTGATCTATTAAAGATGATGAACAACAAAGAATTTCGAAAATCAAACATCTCGCCGGCATCCTGTGTCCTCCTTCTTTGTTTGGCCTTGGACGCGGCTACGTCTGTCCAAGCTTTTGTTCCATCTCCACAGCCGTCACTTCTTTCCAGACCTGCGGTGATTGAATCACAAGCTTTCCTATCTTCCAGCAGCAATGCCTTTCAGTACAAAAGTCATTTGAACCAACGAGCCAGCAGGGGAGGAGTGACAAGCTCCTCTTCGCTTCATCTTGTGGCAACCCCAGCCACTGCCACTGTGGCAGCCATCACGGGTGCAATCACGGGTGGAGTTTTTGCAGGTGCTTTGCATGCTATTGCAGGTATGTCACATAAGTCAGATTATTTTGCCCATGACTGAGAAAGAAATGGCATGAATTGGATTTTTTTTCCTCAGAAGCTGGTGGTGAGAGAGTGGGATAGAGGGAGGGCGGACGGAGACATTCCTAGAATGTGATGGGACTTTTTCAAGGAGGTTCCAAAAATTCTTCTGGCGTGAATCTATCTATGCAGTGATTGGTTGCAAAGCCATATCAGAGCACCCTCAAGCCCCCCTCTTTCATCGCCGCACACTGAGGAGAAAAATGCAATTTTCCATTCAATTTTGTATATTATGCGACTCGTCCTTTCTCTAACAATCTCTTTCGCTCTCACTTTACGCTACAGGACCTGACCATTTGGCTGCCTTGCTGCCACGATGCTGCGGACAAAGGTGGTACCGTGCTGGTCGAGTAGGTGCTTTGTGGGGTATGGGGCATGGTGTTTCAGCCACTATTATTGGAATTCTTGCTTTCGCCCTCAAAAATAAACTCAAGAACAATATGAGTGTTGGATTAAGCACCTTCTTGTCCGGTCTGACTCATGTGACAGAAATTGCTGTTGGTTTGTCTCTTATTTTGATTGGTATTATGGGTATCCGAGAAGCCCGAGAATGGGAAGACGAAATGATGGATGGCGGTCAACCTCAAAGCTTGTCGGCCGCAGCCGCCGACTCGGGTGTGAAAAGCGCGCAAAAGCGGGCTGTCATTTTCAATGGACTCTTGCATGGATTCTCGTGGGATGGTGCTCCTTCGCTAGCTCCTGCCATTGCGGTTGCGACATGGTCCGGAAATCTTGCATTTTTGTCAGCGTACGCGTTTGGAACGATGAGTGCCATGGCGATTGTCACAACCTTGATTGGTGAGGGTACCCGACGTGCCGGCGAAGTCTTTCAACGACCCGATATTCCCCAAAAGTTGAGCTTCTTTTCTTCCATCTTGGCTATTGCTATTGGAGCTATCTGGTGCGGACTTGCCTTCAAGTAAACTTCCACCCACGCGACGGTTGCTGATTGCCCGGGAATGGAGGAAACGGATGTAGGCGTGCAGACATCTCCATATGATACTCGGTCGAGCATAGACGTGCATCAGCAAAGCGACAACAATTCATTCGAAAATGCATATTTTTCTAACCAATCATCATCAAAACTCATTATGTGAATTAGCTACACAGCCTATTGTATTTTGTAGTAGGAGTTATTATTATTCCACTATTGATTATTAAAGACTGTCATAGTTTCGATTCTCCCACCTAGGAAAGCTGAACAAGAAATGTTTCTCCGCGTTGCTGGGAGGAGAGAAGTCCTACCACATTCAATGAATGAATCAAATGAATCCGCCGGTGCGATGTCATCGAGCTTGCATGTGCGATCTAGAATAATGTTGCCAGCGCATGTGACTAAACCCTGACCACATTCATAGCCTCCTTTGCATATTGATAACTGCACGCGCAGTAGACTACTAAGTGAAGCTAACAGCACCTCTTTCTTACTGTACCATAGCAAACTTAGCAAACCACTAGCTAGTATACAGTAGTATCGAGTGGACGGTGGGGAGGATTGAAGGAGCAAAAGTGCGACTAATGTTAATCAATTTTGGGACCGCACATCCACCCGTCTCAACACCCGTCATTTTATTTCGCACTCGCTCAGTTATTAATTAGTTTGTTGTTTCTGGATCCATCCATACGAGTACACCTGTCACTTCCTATTACCCCGTAAACTGGCTGTGCTTGGCTAGTTACACTAGCTAGCTAGCTACTAACTGTAGTCGACTGACCAAAGGGACAACACTAACTTAGAGCAAAACGATACAGCATTAAAGTACCAGTACCAGCAGAGTAAAGGAAGAGAAAGCAAAAGCAGACAGCTGCGAAGCTTGCAATAATCAAGATGTCTTCGCTGCCACCGAAAAGCACTGTGGCGGAAGATGCCTCGCGCTACTTGATGGAAATGGCGTTCGTGTCTCTTTTGACGTATTGTGTCTCCACAATCCTCGTTTGTGCTTACAAAATTCGAATGGGCGCCATTGAAGAATATGGTCCTGTGATTCACGAATTTGACCCCTATTTCAATTACCGAGCCACTGAAGTACGTGCTTTTCCTTGGACTGAAAAACTTGTCGATGACCCTTTTTGACTAATTGCTTTTTTGTCATTTTGTTTTCATTTGTCTCTTCAATCAATCTCGAATTATGATTGCTGATGCTGCGATACGTTGACCACGGTACATAGTACTTGGCCGAGAACGGAGCGTACAAGTTCTTTCATTGGTTTGATTACAAGGTCTGGTATCCCTTGGGACGACCTGTGGGCACGACAATCTATCCGGGCATGCAATTCACGGCGGTGGCGGTGCATCGATATTTCATGAGCCATTGGAGTTTGAATGATGTGTGCTGCTATTTGCCAGCATGGTTTGGTGCCATTGCGACTACCATTACCGGGATGATCGCTTTTGAAGCTACATTGCCCCAAAATTCAGCTTCCAATTTGGGTCAGTTCTTGTTGGATATTTTGCATCAACAAAAGAATGACAAATCAAGCCAAAACGTGACATCATCGTTTCCCTCGTTTCATGCACTCATACCAGCCATGTTATGCGCTGTTTTTACAATGGCAATGATGGCAATTGTGCCAGGTAGGTAGTTTCGCCTTCGTTGTCTTGTGGAGTTTGACGAATACTGTTGACTGTTTTTGCTTCCTCCACATCTGTCAAACTCATCCAATCGTCATTTGCCTGACCTTTCAGCTCATTTGATGCGCTCTGTTGGAGGCGGGTTCGACAACGAAAGTGTTGCCACATCCGCAATGGTCTTGACTTTTTACTGCTGGATGAGATCTCTTCGAAATGACAACAATTTATCCACGTATGTGCTGTTTGGCGTTCTATCTGGATTGGCCTACTTTTACATGGTGGCAGCCTGGGGTGGCTACATCTTTGTTCTTAACTTGATTGGAGTTCATGCAGCAATGTTGGTAGCTCTCGGCCGATTTTCGGACAAAGTCTGGGCTAGCTATTCTCTTTTCTATGTCATTGGAACCTTTCTCGCAATCCAAGTCCCAGTGGTAGGATGGGCTCCTCTCAAATCCCTCGAGCAATTGGGACCATGTGGAGTCTTTTTAGGATTCCAAGTGCTGCAGCTGTGCGAAATGATTCGACGACGCAACAAGTTGTCACCACAACAGACCTGGAAGCTACGAGTGCAGGTCTTTGCAGCCTTGGCGGGAGCATTGGTCATCTTTGTTGTGTTCCTCGCACCGGCTGGATATTTTGGTCCCTTATCATCTCGTGTGCGAGGACTATTTGTACAACATACCAGAACAGGGAACCCCTTGGTGGATAGTGTCGCCGAGCATCAGCCCGCTTCGAGTAGGGCATATTTCCAATATCTTCACCACGTTTGTTCCTTGGCCCCTGTCGGATTTGTTTTAGTTTTGTGCAATTTGAGCGATTCGTCGTCCTTTTTGATTGCTTGGGGAACAACAGCCTACTTTTTTAGCCACAAAATGGTCCGGCTCATTCTTTTGACTGCACCCATTGGAAGCGTCCTGGCGGGTATTGCAGCTGGAAGGATCTTTGTATGGTGTTTGCAACAGTGGCTGCCATGGAACGACGGCGGCGATGGCGCATATGCTACTAATGAACTTGGTAGAACTGCTTCGAATGGCAGTAGCAATACACAGCAACAAGATGACAATGACCCCACTAACGGCAAAGGAAAAGAAAAGAAACGTAAAACCACTCGAAAGAACACAGCCGGCACATCAGTTCAAGCCGCAGCGAGCTCCAGGTCCCGTTCAAAAAACGGGAATACTAGCTTTGATGGAATCATGTCTCTGAAGAGTGCCGTGGAGTCCGCATCCAAAAGTAAAGAAGGGCTCTTTCTTCGTCGGACCTTGACAGGCTTTCTCGTAATGCTTGGTTACACGGTTGGCACCAACTTCAACAATTATTGCTGGCGGCTCTCGAAGGACTTGTCTAATCCCAGCATTATTATCCATGGACGGCTCAAAGATGGTCGAGTAGTCAAAGTAGATGACTATCGAGAGGCTTATTGGTGGCTGCGAGACAATACGCCAGAGGACTCTCGCATCATGGCCTGGTGGGACTACGGCTATCAGATTACAGGTAAGTTTCGAGCAACGTTTGAGCTGTGAAGAGGGGAACATGCTTACATCACTGACTTGTTTTGTGTCCGGTTTTGAAACGAAGGCATCAGCAATCGCACAACTATTGCGGATGGAAACACGTGGAACCACGAGCACATTGCGCTCTTGGGCTTGGCGCTCACAACCAACGTTGATGAGGGCTACGAAATCGGTGAGTAGCACCTTTTTTAGCCTGTTCTTATCGCATTTTGGAAACTGCACTTACTCTTTGATCTGCATTCATAATAGCACGGCATTTGGCCGATTACGTCTTGATTTGGGGCGGCGGCGGTGGCGACGACTTGGGTAAGGCCTCTCGTACTCTCCCTTCATCTTTCATTGTGGCCCTCTTTCGATCCGATTCATCTCATGAAAACTTTTCTCCTCCTTTCGTTTGCTAGCGAAATCTCCTCATTTGGCCAGAATCGCAAACTCAGTCTACCGAGAACATTGCCCGTCCGATCCGTCTTGTCGAGCTTTTGGAATCATAGTACGTCACGACAAGTACTTGGCCGTTTGATTTTTTTTAGGCAGGGGATGACTTACTGATGCATTTTTGAACATCACACAGGACCAGCGAGGAACCGCTTCACCTATGATGGCACGAAGTCTGTTGTATCAGTTGCACGGTAGCAACATCCGTCCTGGCACACAGGTAGACCCAGAACAATTTGAAGAAGTATATCGTTCCAAGTACGGAAAAGTACGCATCTACAAAATATTGGGTGTATCGGAGGAATCTAAGGCATGGGTGGCAGATCCAGCCAACAAGCTATGTGATGCTCCTGGAAGCTGGTTTTGTCGAGGTCAGTATCCGCCAGCCTTAAGCTCCATTATTGGCCGTAAGAAGGACTTTGCGCAACTTGAGGATTTCAACCGAGGAGAAGCAGACGAAGAATACAATCGACAATATCTAGATGCGCTTCAAAACCCCAGACAAGCCTCTAAGAATGCCATGGCACAAGAAATGCAGAGGCAGCCACAGCCGCCGCAGCAGCCACAGCCGGAGGAGCAGCGAAAAAAGGTTGATGAAATATACAACACCTGGATGGACACAGAAGAAACAACGTTGATGTGGCGATTGATTACGAGCAGCCAAGTGGAAGAATTGCGTGCTATATTAACGGAAGAACCGACCCTGGCCTTTGTGCGGAGTAAAGATGGCCGCGGTCCCATGTGGTACGTATGATTGCTTGGTTCCTTTTGCGCTTTTGGTTATGGCAGCACGACACAGCACAGGTTTGCGCTAGTAACTGACAGGTGACGTGTCCTTTTGAAATTTGTGAATCCCTGCAGGTGGGCCTTTGAACAACGCAACGAAGAGATAACTACAATATTGATGAAGACCGGGGTGCCCCACACGGACCGCGATGCCCAAGGCTTAGCACCTGTGGATTTACTGAAAGGCAGTCCCTAGCTAGTAGCCGCTAGCATGATAGTTGGTCATGACTAAACTGCATGCAGATAATAAACAAAGCGATGATGAAGCGATTGTCTAATTTAATACTACTTTCCCTTCCATGAGCAGCGCTACTTCTCAGCAGCTGCTCTACTAGCTAGAGTAGCAGTAGTGCAAATAGCTGACTGCATAGTATGGGAGTGTGTCTGTGGGTGGGTGGGTTTGGTCCTCCAGTAGAGTCTATATGGTCACCCATTTTGCAGCATGCTCTGACAGTAGGGCCAGGTGGCAACCTACTGTAGCTACTGTAGCTTGCCCACCCTATGCAGTCTTAAGTTGGCGTACCTTAAAGTTTTGAGGTGTAGGCGCCTACTGCAGTTGTGATAACTTTGCAAGCAAACATAGTCTAGGTACCACCAAAGAGTTCAACAGATTTGAAATAGTCCTCTGACATAGTTGTTATTAGCTACTGTAGTGGCGAGTCATGAGTGATGAACAAGTTTGAATCAAACCTCGGGCCCGTCTGACCGTCTGTGCTAATTTTGTGCCTGGTCCGAAAGTCATTTGATTATTACAATAGCAGCTGATTTTTGCCTCACGATGGGCAAGCAAAATCATTCATTGATTGCATCCTCCTGTAAATGTTCAGGGCAACCTATACATAGAGCTAGCCCAAGTAGCCAATGCTAGTAGGTGTATCGAGGAAGGCAGTGTGTATAGCTAGCTAGCTAGTAGTAGAAAAGCTTCAATTGGATCTTGGTCATTACTGAGTCGATAGCGAATCAATTGCATCCTCAGACTGGTCTTACAACGACCACTCTCATCTTTCTTCTGCTGTCGGCAAGGAAGCACAAAAGATAGCCAACAAGCTCTGCCCCACCAAAAAGGCGGTCACTAAGATTGTGATCATTTATAATAATGCTTCCCTTTTCGCATCCATCCCAGCGATCGCGCTATCGATCGGCTCGATCGGTCCGTCCTCAAAATTCCACTGGCCACAGTAATCCTCATCATGGCGGCGCCGGCAAATATTGGACCCGCTCCAAAATCTGCTTTTTTCTGCTAGCCGTCGTGGCAGTGGCGGCATTGACAGTGGTTCCCGTCTTGATCATGGAAGGATCTTACAACTACTACGCGGGTAATAATTCAGCCGATCATCAACATCCCTCGCGACTCTTTCATTTTTCCAAGGCTGTGCAGCATGAAGCAGCAGGAATGTTGTCGCCTTTGAAGAATACTATGGACAAGAATGGCGCTGCTGCAATTGTCGATGGATTGAACAATCTTGAAAACAATGGCGAAGACATCAATGAAGACAATAACAGCAATCAACAAGTACTAGACGGGAATCCGGGCAATGATAGTGAGGAGGACGAGCCAGCGTCACCACTTGTGAGAGGCGTCAACAAGCTTCCTCTCAGTAGAACACCGTCTCTGATCGGAGCGTCTCGAGGACACGTTCAATGTGATGTCCCCGTGGATGAAGAGCGATTTTCATATTGGAATTCTCCACAAGGAGATCGAGATCAAGCCTTTCAGTCGCCCTTTCGACCAGACGATGCCGACACCAAAGACTATTACATTACCTTTCAACCAGATCGGGGTGGATGGAACAATATTCGTATGTCCATGGAAATTCTCTTTGTCATGGCGGCAGCAACTGGGAGAACATTGGTTTTACCACCCAAAGTGCCTCTCTATTTATTAGGACATGGCAAGGAAGGGGCGCGAGGCTTTGGGGATTTCTTCCCATTGCACAATCCAGAATTACTAAAGAAAATCAAAATCATATCCATGAAAGAATTTATTGAAAAAGAGGCCCCGAAATGGGATGGATTATCCAAAGATGAGCTAGAAAGATTGATTCGAGTCTCAGAATTGTGTCTGCACAAGGAAAAGGATGATCTCGATTGCGAATTTCTCCATGAGCAATTGCGTAACCGAGGATTCCAACCTGATATAAAACCCCCTGACAACTGTTATATCTTCGATGAAGATTTTCTGAAGCAATCGAAGCTTGACAAGAGCAGTCTCAATGCAGAACAACCCACGCCGCAATTAAGTGATGAATTGCAACTCGAAGTCGATCGATTCTGTGGACCCCACCGGAAACCTGTCTTTTATGACAAGAATTTGCAGGCAGTACCCTTCATCCATTGGGATGCTGGATGTGACAGTGTGACCCTCAAAGATACCAAACATTGCTTTCGCTTACTGCAGCACTTTTACACGTTCATGTACTTTTCTGACCCCAAAATTGACAATTATTACAAACGCTTTGTTCGAGATTTTCTTCATTACAACGATGACGTTAATTGTGCTGCATGGAAAGTTATCCAGGCTGTTCAAAAGGATGCAGATGAACTAAACGTACCGTGGTCGACATGGCACGTGCGACGCGGTGATTTGCAGTACAAAAAGGTCAAAATATCCGCAGAGGAATGGTATGAAAATACCAAAGAAGTTTGGAGTCCGGGAGAACTTTTATATATTGCCACGGACGAACGCAACAAGCTGTCTCTTATACACATCTGACGCTGCCGACGAATAGAGAGGTGTAGATCTCGGTGGTCGCCGTATCAT
>ENA-ORBV01006139-ORBV01006139.1-microbial-mat-metagenome-genome-assembly--contig:-NODE-6139-length-21437-cov-17.835487_pt1 | contig 21437 bp, 22 predicted proteins | sample MGYA00237777_ERZ505514 | MGnify/ENA primary metagenome ERZ505514 (study PRJEB26160, sample SAMN06269048) | microbial mat metagenome | isolation source: Oligotrophic lake microbial mat | place... | reverse complement strand
AGCGCACAGCAGTCCGTGGCGCTCGGTGAGGGCGCGTCGTCGTTCATCGAGGGCGGCATGGAGGGTGTGCCTCCCGCGAAGTGGCAACAGAGTGGCGTGGGAAGTCTCAGCAGCGGCAGCGAAGAGGAGGTGAAGGCATGATACCGAAAGTCATCTACACGGCCGACTTGTCCGAGTCCCCCGACCAACAGCGCCTTACGGCGTGGAAACGCGCGTGGCGGGCGTTGCACCCCGAGTGGGATGTCATCACGTTCACGCTCGAGACCAGGCCGCCGATCCTGAACCACGACCAGTGGCAGCAGACGCTCGATCTCAGCGAGCCCGCGGCATCGGCGGCGCGGCTGAACCTACTCCGTTACGAGGTACTGGCTCGCGAGGGCGGCGTCTTCGTCGATCCTGATCGCCTGCCGCTAAAGCCGCTCGATGAGCTGCTCGTCGGTGTCGGCGCGTTCTGCTCGACGGTCGCCAGCCACGGCGCGAGCCGCCCCCACATGCTCTCGCCGTCGGTGCTCGGCGCGACGCGGAACCATCCCATGCTCTGGCACGCAATCCGCGACCTGCCGCACTCGGTGCTGGTCTATCGCGGCGTCTGGGACCAGAGCGGGCCGGGCTTCCTTACGCGCGTGGTCCGCGACCACGGGCACTTCCGCGACGTCGTGCCGTTCCACTGGGCGCTATTCGAGCAGGGAGAGGAAGCCGCGAAGGACCACGGCGGGGCATTCGCGTTCGTGCAGGCCAAAAGTGTGGAGGCCGTGGCTTGAGCACCGTTGCACGCACCACCTCGATCCCGCGGGTCCTGCACCAGATCTGGCTGGGCAAGGGTGAGATGCCCCTGCACCAGCGGCGCTGGCGTCGCCGCTTCGCTGAAATGAACCCGCACTGGGAGATGCGGCTGTGGACCGATGACAACCTGCCGCCGATCCTCAACGGCAATGCATGGGCGGCGTGCGGCAATGTCGGCGGCACGCCCGGCTGCGTGATGAGGTCGGACATCCTGAGGCTGGAGCTCCTGGCCTGCTTCGGCGGCGTCTATCTCGACACCGACGTCAAGCCCATCCGCCCGCTCGACGAGATGTGCCCGCCCGAGGTGCGAGCATGGGCGGCCTGCGAGCAACTCGACATCGTCTCCAACGCGGCGATGGGCTTTCCGGCCAACCACCCAGCGATGTGGCACGCGGTGACGATGATCGAAGAGTCGTTCTTCGAGCGCCGGTATGTCGGCGATCAAGCCGGGCCTGGGTTACTCGCTCGGGTGGTCACCCAGTACGACGACATCGCGCTCTATCCGCCGGCGTACTTCCACCCGACGGTCGGGGAGTCGAAGTGCAATCCGGACGCAAAACAGTTCCTTTTGGGAGCGCACCTCTTCGCCGGAACCTGGGTCGAGGCGAACCGGGAGCGGTACGAGGAAGTGTGGGCGGCAAACATCCCGTCTTGACGCGAAAGTGCACACCGCCGCACAACGTTTGGCATGGAAAATACCCATGCTCAAGACATCGTTAAAGCCGTCACCGCCCTTCGCGCAAGCCTCCTCGTGGTGATCACTCGGGTCGACGACCTGTGTGATCTCATCGAGCGAGCACCGCGCACCGAACCAGAGGCGGTCGCAGTTCATGCAACCGCCGGATACCAGCTCCGACTCGACAGAGCGACCTACTCGCTTCACTGGGAGACCAGGGTTTGCGTGCTCGGCCACACAATGGCCTTTGAACTGATGGAACGCCTCTGCCGCCGCCCAAACGAGTACGTTCAGGTGGACCGCCTGATTGACGAGCTCTGGACAGGGCCGCGCACGTACTCGACCGTGCGGAGCACGATGTGCCGGCTCCGAGGAAAGCTCCGGGTTGCTGGCATGAATGACCTGGCTGAGTTGATAGATGGAAGCACGCGAGGCCACTACAGGCTGCGACTAATCGCTCGCTAGCCAGTGGAGTGCAACAGCATTTCAGCGCGAGTTCAACAGCTGTGCAACAGCTGCTGCGGCCGCCCCTGTTACCGTCTCGGCAATCTCGCGTCGCCTCCATTGCTCATGGCACACCACTCCATCCGTAAGGCTCCATATGTCCAACGCACCACAAGCCGACTCAGCTACTCCTCGCATCCACGCTGCTCAGTACGTCCGGATGTCGACCGAGCACCAGCAGTACTCCACCGAGAATCAGCGCGACGCGATCGCGGACTTCGCCAAGGTGCGCGGGTACGACGTGGTCAAGACCTACGCCGACGACGGCAAGAGTGGGCTGAGTATCGAGGGCCGAGCATCGCTGCGGCAGATGCTGGCCGACGTGGAGAGCGGCACGGCCCCGTTCAAGGCGATCTTGGTCTATGACGTGAGCAGGTGGGGACGGTTCCAAGATGCCGACGAGAGCGCTTACTACGAGTACGTCTGCAAGCGTGCGGGCATTCAGGTCGAGTACTGCATGGAGCAGTTCGCCAACGACGGCAGCCCCGTCTCGACCATCATCAAGAGCGTGAAGCGTGCGATGGCGGGCGAGTACAGCCGCGAACTGTCCAACAAGGTCTTCAAGGGCCAGTGCCGACTCATCCAACTCGGCTATCGCCAGGGCGGACCCGCGGGCTTTGGCCTTCGCAGGATGCTGATCGATGTGACCGGCGCACCCAAAGGCGTGCTCAAACGCGGCGAGCAAAAGAGCCTGCAGACCGACCGTGTCATTCTTGTGCCGGGACCAGAAGAAGAGGTCGCGATCGTTCGGTCCATCTATGAGCAGTTTGTCAAAGAGAGCAAGAGCGAACGGACCATCGCCGACGGCCTGAACGCTGCGGGCATTGCTTCAGCGTGCGAGCGGCCGTGGACGCGGAGCATGGTCCACCAGATCCTGTCCAACGAGAAGTACATCGGCAACAACGTCTACAACCGGGTCTCGTTCAAACTCAAGAAGAAGCGGGTCATCAACTCGCCGGACATCTGGGTTCGCGGCGATGGCGCGTTTGATGGCCTGGTCGAGCCCGAGGCGTTCTTCATGGCGCGGGGGATCATCCAAGAGCGGCATCGGCATTTCAGCGATGACGACATGCTGGGCCGCCTGCGCACCCTTCTGGCCGTTCACCCCGAGCTCACCGGCGCGCTCATTGACGAGACCGACGGCATGCCGTCGAGCTCGGCGTACCGCAACCGCTTCGGGAGCCTGGTGAACGCGTACCGGCTGGCGGGATACATGCCCGAGCGCAACTTCGAGTATCTGGAGGTCAACCGCCAGCTGCGGCAGGTGCATCCACAACTCCTGGGGGACCTGATCCAGGACCTCCAGACGATGGGCGCGACCGTCGAACGGAACGACGCGTCGGACGTCTTGACGATCAACGGCCTCTACAGCGCGTCGCTCTCCTTGGCACGATACCGCTCAACAGCAGCGGGATCGCCCCGGTGGCGATTCCGCGTGCCTGAGGAAAGGGTCGCCGACATCCACATAGTGGTGAGGATGGACCCGTCCAACGAGCAGCCCGCTGACTACTACCTGTTGCCGAGCATCGACATGGAGCTTCCCGACTTCCGGCTGTCGGAGTTCAACGGGGCATCGATCGACACATTCCGGTTTGAGTCCCTGGAGTTCTTCTTCGGCATGGCGAAGGTCATCCAGATCGAGGTGGCCGCGTGATCGACCATCGCGATACCAACGTCGTCCGCATCCCCATCGACCAGATCACGGTGATGAACCCTCGTGAGCGCGGGAAGGTGAAGTTCAAGCAGATCGTTTCGAACATTTCCAACATCGGACTCAAAAAGCCCGTCACCGTGGTTCAGCGAGGGACCAAGGACGGCAAGCCACTCTACGAACTGGTGTGTGGCCAGGGCAGGCTCGAGGCCTGCCGCCAGCTTGGAGACACCACGGTGCCGGCGCTCAGCATCGACGCCTCGCGCGAGGATCTGCTGCTCATGAGCCTCGCCGAGAACCTGGCCCGCCGTCGTCAGACCTGTGTCGAGATGCTTCGGGAGGTCGGCAACCTCAAGGAACGCGGGTACACCTACACCGAAATCGCCCAAAAGACGGACCTTCACGCGTCGTACGTCAAAGGAATTGTCCGTCTGCTCAAACAAGGTGAAACCCGGCTGCTGGAGGCTGTGGAGTGGGGGCAGATCCCCATCAGCATCGCCGTGACCATCGCCACGTCAGACGATCAGGAAGTTCAACGGGCGCTGACGGAGGCGTACGAGTCAAAGAGCCTCCGCGGCAAGCAGCTGCTGAAGGCGCGGCGGTTAATCGAAGTGCGGCGTGCCGTCGGAAAGTCCATGCGGTATGCCGGGCGCAAGAACCCCAAAGCCGAAGTCACCAGCGACTCGCTAATGCAGGCGTACAAGCGAGAGAGCGCTAAGCAGCGGCTGCTGGTCCACAAAGCCAAGGTCTGCGAAACCCGCCTGTTGTTTGTCGCCAGCGCCCTGAAGCAGCTGTTCGCCGACCCGGGGCTCATGACCATTCTCCAAGCAGGCAAGCTGACGAGCATGCCGCAGTTCCTCGCCGACCATGTCGGCCGAAAGGGAGCCTGACATGGCCGACGCGGTCCAGATGGCGTTCAATCCCGAAGGCGTGATGGTGCCGATCGGAGAGATCCTGCCTGTTCGTACCGTGCGCCCAGAAATGCGAAAGGGCCAGCAGTATCAGCGGTTGTTCGCGTCGATCCGCGAGCTCGGCGTGATTGAGCCGCTGATCATCTTTCCACAAGACTCGTCCGACGGGCGCGACCGTCGCTATACACTTTTGGACGGTCACTTCCGGCTCGACGTGCTCAAAGAACTCGGGCGCACCGAAGCGTTCTGCCTCATCGCCAAGGACGACGAGGGCTTCACCTACAACCACAAGGTGAACCGCATGGCCCCGATCCAGGAACACTTCATGATCCTCCGGGCGCTCGACAACGGGGTGACGGAGGAGCGGATCGCCGCGACGCTGAGTGTCGATGTGAAGTCCATTCGGATCAAACGGGACCTCCTCACGGGGATCTGCCCCGAGGCCGTCGTGCTGCTGAAGGACAAGAACGTCACCACCAAGGGGCTCCGCGAGCTCAAGCGGGCCGTGCCGATGCGGCAGATCGAGATGGCGGAGTTGATGGTGGCCGCGAACAACTTCTCGACCGACTACGCGATGTGCCTGTTGGCGGCGACGCCCGAAAAGGACCTCATCGACACCGACAAGAACAAGGTGCTGCCGGGGATGAAGCCCGAGGACATCGCCCGGATGGAGCGCGAGATGGAACTGCTCGGCCGGGACTTCCTGATGATCGAAGAGTCCCACGGTAAGAACACCCTGAATCTGGTGCTGGCCGTGGCTTACCTCCGCAAGTTGCTCGACCACGCCGGGGTCGTCAAGTACCTGTCCCAGCGGTACCCCGACATTCTGGGGGAGCTCCAGAAGCTCGCTGATGCACCAGACCTGAAATCGGCTTCTTGACGCGAATACGGTGGTACCCGCGGTCGCTAGCTCCAGACGCATCGCATGCCACGAGTACGAGCTCGTCAGATTAGCAGAGCCTCCTGCTCGAGACCTCTGCGATGGCGGTCGAACATGTCAAGCAGCGCCGCGACCTCAGACGGCGCGTCAAGTCGGCGAAGCGCCGTCAGTATTTCGAGCTGGTCGGTCAAGAGCTCTGCTTTGCCAAACCTCTGCAGCAAGTCCTCTACCCGACTAGGGAGATGCATCGTCGTGCGGTCGCCACAACGCCCTCTGAGTCGGATGAACTCCATACAGCCGACTGGGTCATAATCACCCCAGTGCACCAAGCGGCACCCGGCCATGCCTTCTGAGGCGAGCCAGCCGAGCACCCGTTCAGAGAGCCGCCCGGCCGCATACACCGCCAGGTCGGCTTGCGGCAGTTCTCGTTCAAACTGCCAGAACGGTTCGGCGTTCTCAACGATCGCGACCATTCCGGAGAAGCGCCAACGTCTCGATTCCTCAAGCGTCAACGCTGCGACGCCTCCGATGGATGTCCATTCCGCAACGGGCAGGATTTGACCGGACTCCGACTCGAGGCTGGTCCCGGGCTTTGTTGATCGGAGGAACACACCTTCACTGCGCCCGCGAACGGCGGCTTTAGCGTCACCATAGAGCCGGACACCCGACACGCGGTCCGCCGGCATCTCTCCGGGATCTTCGAGACCGAGGGGGAACCGGTCGGAAACGAAGAGGCCGAACGCCTCAACGCTGCGCACCCGGAGGAGCTCACCGCGTCCCGCCGGCCGTCGCTCGATCGCGCCGCACGTCTCCAGTGCTGCGACGATCCCGTCGCATGCGGCAGGAACTGCGGACGCCGGGACCCCACGATCCAAACCGTCGCGGAGGGCTCGCAGAAATCTACGCTGGACCTGCGACATCCGGTGTCGGCTCCTGTTCTGACCGGCGCTTGGCCGCGCGGAGCGTCCGGCGTTTATCGATGTAGAACTGACCATCGGGTTCCTGCCCGAGGCTGTACACGGTGACAGTTGGATGCGCAAGGGGCTCGACCCGGACGCGAGGCTCGGCCGTGATGGGCACCACGCCGCGTTCCATAGCCAGGGCGGTGGTTGCGGCGAGATTCGAGTCGTCGAGCTGGCCCGTCTCATCCAAATAGAAGTGCAGGCGGTACCGTTCGTCGGCCACGACGGCGCGCACCAGGTGGATGAAGATCATCGCTTTCGCGGTCATGCCCGTACCCGTGCTCCCGATGTCGTCCAGTGACTTCGCCTCGCTCCACTTACCATCCACGCTCTGCACGCGGATACGCACGGCGAACAGGTCGTCGAGCCGTATGACCTTGCCCTCCTTGATCCAGCGCCGCAGTCTGTCCCGGGCGCGGTCCAGGGCCTCGCGGTCGGCGAACAGCCCGTCGGGGCCGGTGAGACTCTCCAGCAAGTCGCACGCCTCGTGCTGCCGGACGACCTCGAGCTGCACTTCCCGGAGGTTGCTCACGCGATGCCGCCTCATCGCGGCGTTCAGCTTGGTGATGGCGTTACCTATGGCGCGGTAGCCGCGCATCAGCGCGTCGAGCCGGGCCCGAATGGTTGTGAACAATGCATCCCACGCCTGCTGGTTCGCCTGATGGAGCTCGGCAGTCGATCGCCGCGCCTCCACAAGCTCAAGCCAGTCGGCGTCCTCGTCGCCTATGAAGTACTGGGGCTGGCTGTGGTCCTGGGACAGTCGGGTGAGATGCCGTTGGATCGTCCTGACTTCATCTCGTGCCGACCGGTGTTCGCGTGCAGCACCGGCAAGCGCATCAAGGCATGCGACACAGCTAGCAACCCGGCCAGCTACGTCTTGGCCCGCGATCTCCACCTGCTGGTCCGGATCGCCTGTGTCCACCGGCACCGTTAGCTGGGCCGAGTCGCACGCGGCTTGGAATCGCTGGCCGGCAGTCTGGATCTCTGAGATCGCCGCGCGCCAGGTCCGCATGTCGTCGGCAAGTCGGCGTCGATCAGAAGCCAACTGCTCTTCTTTTGCTCTCACCCCACTCAGGTCCACCCGCACCCGAGAGAGTTCCTCCCTCACTTTCGCCAGCTCTCGATCACGATCGGGACGGGCTTGCCACCGAGCCAGGTATTGAGCGTGCTCCTCCAGCCGCGCTACAAGGTTGCCGTGCTCGCGTTCCATCTCCGCAAGTTCCGCTCTCGCGCGGCCGGAGTCCTCGGCGACAGCCAGCCTCTTAAGTTCCTCCTGAAGGCGGTCCTTGACGATCCGCAGCGATTCCTTTGCGGACGCCGGATCCTTCAAATCTCCCTTGTCAGGCCCCTTGACCGAGGACACAGCGACGCGCGCCAACTCATCTTCGTATTGACCGTCCTCAATCCGATCGGCTAGTGCGTTGATCCGATCAACCAGAGCCGCGGGATCGGTGACGAAGACATCGGTTCCGACGATGAGCCGTAGCAGTGCGGGATTAAGAACGCTGAACGCCTGAACGATGGTGTCTGGCTTGACCCCGTGACTCGCGAGCCATCCCGAAAGCTGCTTCTCCCAGTTCGCCAGAGAACGTTCATGACTCTCGGCGTCATGGCGGAGCGACTGGACCGAGCGCTTCATCGCGTTGAGGTCGAACGCGCCCGCCTGCCGGATCCTCTCTCTCTGTGCGGCGATGCGATCTCGGCCAGCATCGGCATTGTCCCGCATGGTCTGGACCATTTCCGGCGTGGAAGTCGACCACTTGGCGTGGAGTGCGTCGAGAGCGGTCAGCTCCGTCTCCATGCGTTCAACATCACCCAGCAGTCGGCCCTCGCGCCGCGACGCCTCGCTCCGGGCTTCGTTGAGCTCAACCTGGCGGGAGTCAAGCGTTTTCTCGGCACGAGCGGCAATGGACTCGCCGTTACGCAGTGCGGCCGTGAGGGCAGAGAAGTCCGCGAGCGCCGCTGGCGCACTCGACTGGAATCGGGTATGACTGGACTCGACGCGACCACGACCCCGCTCGCCATCGTCGATAAGGTGCCCGGAGGCGTCCAGGAAGGCAAGCCGGCGTTCGGTGCGCTCCGCCCTCTCGAACTCGTCGCGGTAGTCGGCGGCGACGTCGAGCTTGATGTCTCCGACCTCGGCGGCGTGGCAGGCGATCAGCAACTGGCGTAGCTCAGCTGCGCTCATGTCACTCAGTGACAGGAGTCGCACGTATGCCTCTCGGAATGAGCGGTAGTCCTCCCGTGTGCGGATCGGCAGCAACCCCATGTGCGGCACCCGATGGCCGTTCTCCTCTGGCCGACCACGGCGCGTCGGATTGCACAGCGTCTCCCAAAGCTCGGACGGCTTGACCTCCTGGAGCGAGCGGTTGGCCAGGCGTGCTTTGAGCACGTCGAACTCCACCAAGCGCCCCTGGGGGTCCTTGAAGTCATCGGCTTGATACCCGCCCGCGAAGACGAATCTCGCGAATGCTGAGCCCGCGACGCGGCCCCGGCCGACGACCAGGAGCGACTGCGGGCCCACGGCGGTGTGGCACTCGAACAGCAAGTACGAGGGCGACTTGCCGAAGTAGTGCTCCCGCGTCTCGTCGACCGAACGAGGAAACCGCATCGCGCGGAGCTCGTCAACATAAAGGAACTGGAGGGCGTTGACCAGCGTCGACTTTCCCCGGTTGTTGGGCGCAACGAGATGAATAGGCCCCTCAAGGCCGACATCGGCGAAGCGGTAGCCACCGCTGTTGATCGCCACCAGCCGCCTGACGCCGAAGTCGGTCATTGCGCCTCCTCCTCGTCGTCGTCGAGCGCCTGATCCCGCGCTGGCGGCCCACGCTCTTCGCCGCCGGACTTCTCCGACCAGGTCCCGTCCTCGGCGTACCGAACGCACAGATCGACGAAGCGATGCACTGGGGCCAGGAAGCCGAACTGTCCCTCGGGCAGCAGTTGAACGACGCCCAGCCGCTCAAGGAACTGGAGCACACGGCTCAGCCCGGCCTCATCTACGTCAACAGCAGACATCATGGCCCGGCGCTGGGCCGTGTGGAAGTGCGGAAGCTCCGCAATGCGGAACGTACGCCGGAGGAGCGTCCGCTCCCAAGCTCGCTCGTCACTCTGGAACTTCTTCTCGTCGAGATCCTGGAAGAGGATGAGAAGGAACACCAGCGCCGCCCTCATCCGTTCTGCTCGTACCGCGCCGGAGCCCTCAAGGTAGTAGAAGCCTTGGGCATGGTGGCGTAGCTCGTACCCGAGTCCCGAGAGCAGATGCGAATACTGCTCGGCGTTTCGGTCAAGGTCCAGGAACTCAGCGCCGTCCTCTCGGCTCACGTGCCGTCCGCTTCGCAACAGGCGGAACACCGCTGCCAGACGCGGCGGCAATGTCGCTTTGGTGATGGCATCACTCACGGTTGGGTGCCCTCCACGTCCAGACGCACGCCTGGACCTCCACCGATTCGAAGGCGTAGTTCCGCGCTGTTTCGCTCGATGCAAAGCCTTCCGGCACCGATTCGAGCAAATCGTGAAGGAGCCCCGCCGGGACATCCGCCGTACGGAGTCCCACGCGATCGCAGACCCATTCCAATGTGTCCGCGACCTCCGCGATTTGCCATAGGTCTTCGAGCAGAGTCGCGGCGCTCCACGGAACCTCCATCAAGGCTGGCGCGGTCTCCTCGAGCAACGGCGGCGGCTCCGGTCGATGCTGCCGTACCACCGCTGCAAAGGACGCGGCGGCGCGGTCGGCAACGAGCGGACCGTCCTGATCGATGACCACCTGGAGTGAGTTAACGAGGTCGAGCAGATCCCAGCGGCCGGCGGCGACAGCCGCAAGCCCGCGATTGACGCCTCGCGTAATAGTGGTCTCACGAAGCGCCGCCTCGCACAGGGGTCCCAGTTCGCGGCTCGCTTCGAGAGCTCGCCGAAGGGTGACGCGTCGTACCCACACCACGTCCCTCGCCGTGGCCAACGCGACCTGACCCGCAGAAGAGTCGACTGACAGGTGTGCGTCGACGCCGATCGCGGCGCAGCTAGCGGCGATACGTTCGCAAACCTGGTGGAAGGGGCCGCCGATATCGATCAAGCCAAGCACCGGCTCAAGATAGTCGCTATAGAGCTTGATGAGGCGTCCGAGGCGAGCCCGCATTTGCCTCGCATCCTCCTCGGCCCGGTACCGCGAAACCTCTGCGCCGATACGGTCGCAGTTGCTGCTGACGGTTCCCACGATGCTCGCAAGCGTGTCCGTGATTTCATCGAGCAGCTCGATGAGCCCGGCGTCGGTACCACGGGCTCTCGCGACGGGAGTGCTTGTTTGTTGTTCAAGCGCCGCTGCCAGCGCCGAGAGCTTCTCGATCCACCCGCGGACGACGCCGGGGCTCGCCAGAGCGTGACGCTGCTCGAGCTCGGCAAGGAACGCCCTTAGGTATGGGGGCGGAGCCCAATCTCCGGTGGCCTGCGTCACGGCACCGACTTCTCTCAGCCGACCTGCCACGGCCACCGCGCTTGAACCCGGAGCGATGATCCCGGCGCAGAAAGCTTCGAGCTCCGCGTCGGACGCGAATCGCCTGTTCTCTCGGCACATGGCTGAGAGCAGCGGGTAATGCCGGGTCAGTACTCGGAGAAGTTCTGTCGGGTGGCGCACCATGGGTCACGAAGGCATTGCAAGGGAAAGCGGCCGCCTCCATGCGGGTTTGGGCGAGCCGGCGGTTTTGCCGTGCCCCGGAATCAGATTCTACGGCGACTGCGGCGTGGGTGCTGTCGCCTCAAACTGAAGACAAATGGACTGCTGCGCGTCGCGCCCCATCGATGTGCTGTCGCGGATACACTTTTGCTTCATGGCGAGCGCCCTGGTCATTCCGTGCCATATTCGCACCAAATGGGACTTGAAATGCCTATTTAGGTTACTCGACAGCGTTCGTGAGCAAACTAAGGTGTTCTCCCGAGTCTACGTCGTGGATGACGCCAGCCCTCTTCAATACTCCCTGGCCGATCATGATGTTGATCACATGATTTTGGAGAAGAACTGCGGACCTGCACGGGCGCGGAATGTCGCCGTCACCAAGGCGCTGGCCGCAGGCCACGAACTCATCTTTTTCACTGACCATGACTGCATACTCGACCGCGACTGGCACAGCCACATGGCCCGCTACCTTGCGGACACCAATTTCGCCGCCGCGGGCGGCATGACCTACTCCTGGGATCAACACTCCTGGACCGCTACCACGAAATCAACGGCACTTTGGCCGGGAAGTGGCTGCTCCCGGATCGGCGAGAACTCTGGTACATGCCATCCCTGAACTTCGGCATGAAAGCGTGGGCCGCGGAGGAGTTCCCATTCGATGAGCGGTTTCCGCACGCGGCTGGCGAGGACGTGGATCTGTGCCTACGGCTCAGGAGCAAGTATCGCATCGGCTTCTGCCCCGATGCCAAGCTGTGGCACGATTACGGATACTCAAGCACCATCACGGGGTTGTGGCGCTTCATCAAGCTGTTCATGAAGTACAAGAGCTCCAGCGCGACCCTGTACGAGGGGCACACGGTCCTGATGTGGGATGCGTCCGAGTCTATCTTTGAGGGCAACAAGCATGAGCCTGATCTACGACTTGAGGATGAAGGGTCCGGGCATCGGACGGGCGTTTCGGGACTACGTCGGCGAGATCGGTCACTTCGCCCGGAGGGTGAAGAACCCGGTCCTTCTGATGCCGCTGGTCGCGATGAAGTCCATCGAGTGGTCCATCTACCGGTGGTACAAGACGCCTCTCCGTCGCTTTTACGGTGTGAAGGGCAACGAGCTGATCTACATGATCACGAACGCCTGTAACGACCGGTGCCCGAAGTGCGCGATTTGGGAACGCCCCGAGCCCAAGAACCAGCATCTTGACATTGCCCACTTCCTGCGTTGCCTTGAACGGCTGCACCACAACCTGTACCAAGTCACTCTCACGGGAGGCGAGCCCCTTCTGTTCAAACGCGATGCGGTGAAGATCGCCGACGAGGCGCACCGGCTGGGCGTGCCAATGGTGATGGTGACGAACGGGCGCGGGTTGGATGAGGCGTTCCTGACGCGTTACCAGCAGCAGGGGCATGTGCTGGTGATCTCCGTGGATTCGGTGGATCGCGAGAAGTGGAACGAGTTCAGGGGTACGCAGACGTTCGACCTCGTGATGCCCAAGATTGAACTTGCCCTCCGAATCCTGGGCGATCAGCTCCGCATCCAGTCCGTTCTGTCGAAAGAGTCCAAGGATGAGGTTCCGAAGGTGGCCGCGTGGTGCAAGGAACGCGGCATCCGACACAACGTGCAGCTCTATCAAGACTTCGGGGCGAACAACTGGACATACGCGGTCGAGCCCTCACAGATGGCGGCGGACAGCTCGCCATGCGCAGCACGCAAGAACATCTGCATCTTCCCCAACGGCGATGTCGTGAAGTGCTTCGATCACCGGAGAATCCCAATCGCGAAAGAACCTCTCGGCAACATCGCGAGGCAGGACATCTTGGAGATTCTGTGTACTCGGCGCTCGACGGAGGTGTCGAGGGCGATGCGAGACTGTAACTTCCCGTGCAAGCAGATGTCGTGCAACAAGCCCCAGGCGGCACTGTTCCAATGAACACCGACTTCCCCGATCTGATTCTGCTGAAGGGTGCTCCCGGCGTCGGCAAAACCACCGCGGCCAAGTTCCTCGCACATCACTTCCCGTCGGGCGTGCGCGTCGAGGTTGACACGCTTCGCCAAATGGTGATCTCGGTGGACTGGACCAACCAGGCGGAGCACCGGAAACTCCTCACGCTCTCGGCGCAGCTCGCCGCCGGCTATCTGCGCTCCGGATTTGCCCCCGTAATCCTGGTCGACACCTTCAGCGGCGACAAAATCGACGGGTTTCTGACCGAGTTCCATGCCCAATGCCCGAGCAAGCAGGTGTGCGTGGTCGTCCTGCACGCCGCCGAAGACGTGCTGCGCGAGAGATTGTCCAATCGTGAGGCAGGTGCATTTCGGGACATCGGCATCTCGATGCGGATCAATCACGAGTCGGTGCGCGACGCCCGGCCCTACGAGCTGGTGCTGGACACAAGCACCCTCTCGCCCGGGGATGTGGCGGGTGCCATACTGAGACTCCCTGGTGATCCAACCGCAGGCTGCGATGCCCCGATGCGACCTTAGACTCACGCATGTCAAAGAGCCCGATCAAACGCGTTGGATCTAACCCGACCTCTGCTTGGGAGAGAGTCTCAACGTTCGACCCGAAGAGCTTGCCGGCGCTGCCCCTGGTGTACCGTCTTCGCGCCACTGGGCCGGTGGGAACAGCGCTACCCGTGACCACGAAGAACGGCAGCGTCGATTCCAGTGGCATCCTCTATATCGGCGAAGGGGAAAACGCCGCGGTCCGCCTGAGGCAGCTGATCGAGGGACTGCAGAGCGGGTGTGGCGGTCGCGACGAGCATGGAGTGCCGACGAAGTATTTCACCGGCGGCAATGACTTGAAGTACCCCTTCGATGGGCTTGAAGTTCAGTGGACCAGACTTCGATCGCAGACGAAGGTGCCGCCCATCGGCTCCGAAGTGGAGGAAGCACTGGCCCCGGCTCTCCAACCGGGTCAGGCGACGGATGAGAAAGTGATGGTTCGCGTAGTCGAACGGGGCGAGATCTTCAACTACGAGCATCGTGTTGGCGACCTGCCCCTGTTCAACGCGAAGAGGGGGTATCACACGAAGAAATCTCCTCCGCCCCCGGTCGCACCCCCGCCCGGCGCGGATGTGGAACTTCTCGATCCCGATAGTGCCGAAGCAAGCGACATGGACCCCAGGAACAAAAAGAAACTGGGGCCGACATAGCCCTTGCGACGGTCTCAGAAGGGCTCCCTTGGCGCAAAGCAGCCTCATCACCCGGACCGCAGGTATCTGTCGGGTGGAAAGTCGCGAGTCGCTCCATCCTTTTTATGCAATCGCGGGACGGTCTGTGCGCGCCTTAGCGCTACGCACCCACTCGCCGCGCAACCCCCTCATAAATCTGACCGCAGGGGTCTGATCGGGTGGGCGCGCGACATCGGCTACATGCTCTTATGCAATTCCCGGTCGGCCTGCGCGCGACCGACACGGATTTGAAGTCGGACCTCCGACATCGCGCCGCCGGGCATGCCGAGACGCGTCTCGGCACGTCTCGGTCTCGCTTAACCGATGCCAAAAAGGTGCCGTTCCAGACTCCCAGGCACGGCGAGCACCGGCCATGTCTACACGGGTCTCTCGGGGACGGCGGAACACCACTACGCACCCACTATTGACTCTGCTGGACGATTCAGCGCGTTCCGGTCGGCCCTGCAAGATCTCCCGCTCGGCGGTCAGGCTCAAGGGTGCGATGAAATTGGCGATAAAGCGGTTGGCTTGGGCCGACGAAGCGATCGCGCCGAAGTTCATCTTGGCTTCCAAGAACGCCTTGCTGTAGGCATCGATGAGGGCCGAGGCGTTGTCGGCCGTGTCTCGGGCGCTGCGGTCGAGTGCGGCCCGCAGGCTCTCGCGCTCGGCCTCACTCTCGCCGAGCTGGCGGCTGATCGATCGCTTGGCGCTCGCGTCGACGTCGGGGTCAAACAGCAGCTCGATCGCCCGGTCACAGTCGCCATCTGGCCCTTGATCCGGGCCGCGTCGTCGTTCTTCTCTCGGAGGATTTGTTGGGCCGTCGCCGTCGCCTCGGCCAGCACCCCATCCAAGTCCTCAAGCACCGCCGCGACCGCGCTCTGCACCCGCGTCATCAAAAAATCCTCGCGCACGCCCACGCGGTTGTCGCAGCGGTCGGCTCCCATCCCCAGCTGGAGTCCGCACCCGTAGTACGTGTAGCTCCCTTTTTTGTTGTTGCTCCGCCGCGAGTAGCAGACGTTCCCGCACGAATCGCAAAAGATCTGCCCGCTGAAGAGCCAGATCTCGTTCGCGCCGCGATTGGTCCGGCCCGCCCGAGAAGCCAATAAATCCTGGGCCCGGGCGAACGTCTCGTCGTCGACCTGCGGCAGGGCCGGATCGCTGTAGCTCATCATGTCGGCTCAGCGTTAAACTCCGCAATCTGCTTGCCGGTGCTCTTAACGAGGCGGAACGAGCGGCGAAGGAACCGCACCTTGCCGATCAGCATTCGATTGGTGAGAATGTTGCGGACGTTCGTCTGTCCCCACGACCCGTCGCGCCGCTTCGGCACGCACCGCTCGCGCAGCCGCCGGGCCAGTTCGCCCAGCCCGACCGACTCGCCGAGGTACGTGTCGAAGATGAACTTGACGGTTCTGGCCTCGATCTCTTCAACCGCCGGGCGCTTGCGGTGCGCGGCGTCCTGAACAACGCGGTAGCCGTAGGGCGGCTCGCCGCCGGTCCACTGATGCTGCCGGTGCCGCTGCACCATGCCCGACCTGGTGCGTTCGCCCAGAACCCGGCTGAAGTCGGCGGCCACCACCAGCTGCACCTCACGCGCCAGCGCGTTGGTCCCCTCGGTGACACTGATGACCTGAACGTCGAAGGACTCAAGATCCTCGACCAGCACGTGCGTCTCGGCGACCCGGCCGAGGCGGTCTAACTTGTAGACAAATAGTCGCCCGATCTGGCCGTCGCGGGCGTCGTCGAGCAGCCGGAGTAGTTGCCCGCGCCCGCCCATGGTCCGGCCGGTCCTGGCCTCGTCGATGTAACGGCGGAGCAATGTCCCCGCAGACTTTTCGCACGCCTCGATCTGGACGGCGATGCTGGTGGAGTCGCGCTTGGCCTCGCTGGAGTAGCGGGCGTACATCGCGTCAGCGCGGGTCGAGGTGTTGCCGCGGGACATCTTCCGACTCCCTGGAACGTTTGCGCTCGACGGTTTCCACAGCCCGCTCGGCGATCGCGCGGACCAACCAGGCCCGCATTTTAGCGCGGTCGATAAGCAACGGACCCGGCCTCGCCTAGATCAGTTTGACCATGGTCATGGGTTCACCCGAGCCCGCACCCCGGGCCGCGTGCGGGCCCTCACGGGTCGCTTGATGCGGAGGCGTTGAGTCCCGCGCCAAGCTCTAGGCCCACACTCGCGATCGCGCGGAGCTCGTTGAGGTCGCGGGTGGTGGCCTCGTCGCGGCGGCGGTTGATGTCGGGGTCGTCGTGGAAGCCGAGCGTACCGATAGACCGCAGGCCTTCGAAGAGCGCCTTGTTAAGGCGGTCAAAGAGCGAGAGCTGCTGGCCGACGGACCAGTCGGTGAACGAATCGGTCGGATCACGGACGGCTGGCGGGAACGAGATGCCTTCAACGTCATCGCGATCAGCCAGACTGAGCTTGCTAGCCCCCGGTGTCATTGCGCGGCGATCGGCGTCGGAAGCGATCTCGCGTTCCTCGTGGTCGTCGTTCTCGTTGTTGTCGTACTTCTGGTTGTTCTCGACGAAAAAGGCTTGGTCTTTCGCGTGACCGAGTACTCGCGGTTGTAGATCTCGTCGAATTCGTCGTCGAAGGCACGGATGCCCACCAGCTGTTCGGCGCGGTGGAGGCTCAGGGTCGGCTTCGCGGCCTGAATAGGGTTCAAGCTTGGACAATTGTCCAAGTTTGAACGGTTTCGCAAAGGTGGACCGTCGACCAAATTTGGCCAATTGTCCAAGTTTCGCCCTTCGTCCGCGTCCAGGTCCTGCTCGGCGGCGTGTTCGGCGGCGGCCAGCTTGGCCTCGCCGATGGTGCCGCCGGGTGTGGCCAGGCGAGCGGCCAGCCGCATCGCTCTGGCGATCGTGTGGCGGTTGATGCCGACCTCGAATGCGACGCGGTCGAGGTAGTTCCCTCAACGCCCGTGCGCAATCTGGCCTTTGATCTGGAGAAGGGCCGAGCCAAGCTTTGAGCCGCAACTCAAGCAGAGCGTTCTCTGCGGGCTTGATCGGCCGCCAGAGGTGGCGGATGAGGTTGAGCGTCTGGCCCTCGGAGGTAAAGCCCGAGGTCTCGCCGCAAATCGTCACGGAGATGGTCGTCACTGAGGAAGCCACTTCACACCGCCTTTCTTCTTTGCATTACTAGAGTTCGTTCACTTTCTACAGCGCTGAGAGTTCTCATCGGAAACCGTCGACGTTCCGATCGAGGTCATTGAAAAGGACAACGCGGCGATTAGGGAGAGATTCATCCCACCCGAGCCCGAACGCGAACCGCTTCCGACCGACGCGCGGGTTGCAGATCGGAAGGCCGGGGGATGAGCGTGGAACCGAACAAATCTGGCCCAGATCGCATCTGCCTCGCGCAGGCACGATAACTCGCCGAGGCCAGGTCCGCCGCCCGAAAACTGCTGCGAATCGCGCCCGCCGCCGAGATCTTCATCAAACCGGCCGAGTCTCGATCAGCCAAGCCCACGCCCGTCGCCATAGCCATGCCGGATCCGCGGCCCGTGTCAAAGCCGATACCTCCGCCTAATAAGCGGACCGCGGCACGATCGGGCGCCAAGATCTCAAAGATGCAAGAGCTCGTACAGCTTCGGCGCCTCCGCGTCGCCACCGAAAAGATCAACCAGCGGCAGGGATTTAGCGTCGTGAGGGTGGTCTACACTTTTGTCTTCCTCTGCGGGCTGTTTCTGTGGATAGTCCCGTTCGGCAGCCAGAATGGGCACTATTTAATGATCTCAAGGATCAAGTTTGGTTGTGTGGATGTTGCGCACGAACGGGTCGAGCAAGTCGTTACGCTTCCATCACGAAATCAAGTAAAAGCCTATCCCGCACCCAACAAACCGGGACCTTCCTCTCGTGCGTTACAACTCTTACACAGTAAATACCTATACCCCCCCTCACTCGCACAAATGGATTCCAACCCAGGGGCCGGGGAACTAGGCGCATCACGCACGCCGACACCGCGCATTCCCGAAACGACCGACCCGTCTGCGGCACCCTTCCACACCTCACCGATCTCCCCAAGCTCCGTCACTGGGTCGTCGGCGGCCTTCTCCGGCACGCCCGCGGCTTTCTGCCGGCCCGGTTGCGCATGCCGCCGCGCCCTAGGACGGGTTTGTTCTGCTCACGTCTCCGTTCGCACACCGCACGGTCAAAGAGCCTCTTGCGTCCCTTGCCCGCGATTGGCATCTCAGCCTTGACATGCGTGCTGATCGTCCCCTTCGTGACCACGAACAACCTCGCGAGCTTCCTGGCATCGACGAACGCGCCGGGCCTTTTGAGCATCGGATCGCGGAGCACCGGTTCCGCCCCCGTCGAGTTCTCAGGTTCGCTCATCCGACCCGCCAGATCCTTTGATTGGCGGTCCTGCCATACTCGGCACCCCTGATCCACCCCGCGAACTCTTCTGTGACACCCAAGCCCTCCACGAGCGACACCGGGTCAATCTTCTCCACCTTGCACGTCGCCATCAGCACGGACTGGAACCACCCGGCATTCTGGCCGAGCGTGAGAGGCGAGAGCGAGTAACGATCGGCGATCTCCGCCGCCGTGAGCTCGTCACCGTGGAACAGCTCGTCCCAGACCCCATTGACGAGGCTCTCGTCCTTGCCGTCGAGGAACGAGCGCAGGATCGCCCGCAGGGCCCACGCCTCACGGGAGCAGCTGTCGTCCGTCGCGCTGTTCATTGGCGGTCGCCATCGGATCGAAACCCAGCTCCCTTTCTATATCCAACCATGTTCGCATCAACTTCTGAGCCAACTTTCCCCCTCCCCAGACCGGAACGTGGGGCGAGTGAACACAGGCCGAACGCCGGACGACAACCTCGCGCTCTGGCATGCCAACCCGACCGACCGAGCACGAGGGCGATCTTCTTATGCTTTTTGTAATCTTACATTCAATGTTCTACTGCGGCATTCTAATACTTGGCTTGCGTGGTCCTCGGGAGTAGCGCCCAGCGGAGATCATTAGCGACCCCAGCTCGGATTCATCTTTGCAAGCACCAGGTCGCGGACCGCGGTGACAGTACGTCGGGTGTCGCCGATTCCGATTCCATCGATGCCATCGAGCTGGAGCTGCTGCTCGAAAGTTTCGTCAAAACAGAGTCGATCGACGCCTCGGCGTTGTTAAGTTGCTCCGCGAGGTACTCACGCGGTACGGACCTCAACGCGCGGACGGCGCGTCGACCGGCCGTCGAGCGTTGGGAACGAGGTAATCGTTCAGACCGCCGGATCCGTCTTTTTCTCGTGGGCCGAATCATAAGAATCGCAGGTTGGAAGCAGCGGACGCGGGTCGTCCTGCGCGACGCAGACTAAGACGACGGCGGAGTTCTTATAACGTCCGATCTCGGCGACCTGCTCGGCCTTGCGAACCCTGGCGACTTCGGCGTCTGCCATCTCGGTGGGTGATAGATCTCGAACACAAAGTTTTTGACTTTTCTTGCGGGGAGATCGGCGCACACCGTTTGGCGACGCCAGCGGCGGTCCGTTGCCAGCCTTGATCGGCTCGAACGTCGGGTCGCGGAACGTCTGTTCGACCGGATGTGGCTCGGCCGATCGTGGGACGGAACTTCGGTCCGAAGGCCAGCCGTTGGCGTGCCCGCTGAATGGTAAATGGTGATCGCCATGGCCACCCGGGTGGGCGGCCCTGTCTTCTTTGGTTGAGAGATCCACAGACCTACCTTCGCGCGTGCAACCGCCTTCAGATAAGAGCCGGTCGGACGCAGGTTGAGCGAGCCGTGAGAAGCGGCCCGCGGTACGCAGTTGGCGGTGGTTGGATCTAGTGCATCGAGCCGCGTAAGGCTGTCAAGGCCTCAAAGTCCTTTCCCCTCCCTGTTCATTCCCCCTTGACCAACCCCTTCTCCCTTTTGTTGTACGCGACCGCAAGAAGTGAGAAATAATAAGAAGTTCTCACCATCGATGAATTCTGAGGGCGCAAGAAGTTAGCCGAGGTCCAGACTGGCCACGGGCTCTTGAGTTCCTCGCGCGTACCGTTCATCTCTCCATCGTCTCCTGCCCAGTGGCCTGCTCGTCTTCCGCCCACTTGAACTCGAACTCGGCGATCTTGGGTGCGTCGAAGGCCTCCACGACCTTGGCAATTTGGGCCGCAGGCCCCATTGTAAGTCATCGTCAACCGGCAGCCGCGGCCGATCACCGTATCGCCGTCTACCTCGGCTGCATCGAACGCCCCGGCGACCGCGGCGGCCACACGCTCTACTGCTCGCTCGTCTACATCGAGCTCGACAGCGTGATCGGTTTGGTCCACCGCTAACTCATGCCCACCTATGAGGAGCGGCTGGTCTGGGGCATCGGCGATGGCCACGGCCTGCGCTGCCACGCGTTGGGCTCGTTCACCGTCGGCGGCCTCAACCGCTAGGAGAACTAGATGCCCCTGCCGCGTGCCGCACTCTCGGCAATGAGCAAGGATCTGCATATCGCCGTATGGCCGGGCAGCGGCTGCAACACCCAAGACATCCCCCGCTTCATCGCCGCGAGGGCCGCAGCAACGTCCTGTCAGTCTCATCGCTCATATACACCGGCACAATCCTCGCCAACACCCTCACCGCGCACTCATGCTCGCCGATAGCAGTTCAACTGGCGATTCAACTGGCGATTCAACAGACAACCCAACCTGAGCCGACGACGGTTCTTGCATCGCCGGGCCGCACGGCGAATGGGTCATCGCGCCGGTCGTAAGCGCCGAAACACTCATCGTCACCGAACTCGATCATGCCAAAGTCCGCGCGGAGCGCCACAACTTCGACCCCGCAGGCCACTACTCGCGCCCGGATGTGCTCTGGCTCACGCTCTACCAGCGCCGCCTACGGTCGATCACCATCACCGAGCGCGACACTGGCGAAGAACCTCGACCGGGATGAGGCGGCAGCACGCGGGCCGGAATGCACGCCCGCTTGTACACGCCGCGTGCTCACCGCCCGCATTCAGAACCTCTTGCCATGAACACGCTCCAGCGAATGCTCAGCAAGATCCTGCCGCGTTCGTGGTTCGCCGCGATCAAGGCCGAGTCGCGTGTGTGGATGGTGCGCTGCCGGTGCGGGCTTGCTCGATCGCTGTGAGAGGCGGGCGGCATCCGCGGCAAGGCCGCGGACACAGAGCACTGGCTCACGCGCTGCCCTCAGTGCGGCCATCGCTCCTGGCACACGATGTCGCGCGCGGACCCAACCGACCAGCCCCCGCCCGGTGCGTGACAGGGAGCGGGCGCGCGGAGGGTGGCGGGGTGAGGG
>ENA-ORBV01006138-ORBV01006138.1-microbial-mat-metagenome-genome-assembly--contig:-NODE-6138-length-21439-cov-9.827451_pt1 | contig 21439 bp, 15 predicted proteins | sample MGYA00237777_ERZ505514 | MGnify/ENA primary metagenome ERZ505514 (study PRJEB26160, sample SAMN06269048) | microbial mat metagenome | isolation source: Oligotrophic lake microbial mat | place... | reverse complement strand
GACAACATCGCGGGCCTCTGCAACGCCCAGGGCAATGTGCTCGGCCTGATGCCCCACCCGGAGAACGCCGTGCTGCCCCAGCAGCATCCCCGCTGGACGCGCGAGCCCGCCCGCGCCGAGGGCGACGGCCTAGTGATCTTTCGTAACGCCGTGAGCTACGCCGCAAGTTTATAGGTGCAAGCGTGCAATCTGCTTTTGCATGTTGCATTTTGCATTTTGCATTCTCCCAAACCCACCGCGCCCCCGCTGCCGCCACTGTCACCAGCAGCAAAATCTCGTGGATCGGCAGGTAGAGCCCGCTGTCGCGGATGCCGAAGCGCGCGTCGAAGAGCCCCTTGGGAATAAAGTAGAGCGGCACGGTCAGCGGCACAAACAGCAGCGCCAGGTCGGGCCGGGCCAGCGCCAGCGTGCCAAAGAGCAGCAGCCCCGCCAGCGTGATCGGCAGCTGCGCCGAGCCGCGATAGGCAACGGCGGCGCCCACAAGCATGCCAAGCAGGATCAGGCTCTCGGGCTGCACCAGCCGCGCCACTAGCCCCGGCTGCCCGCGCGCCCCCGCCTGCGCAGCCCGCACGCGGCCTCGTAGCTCGTCGAGTGGCGGAAAGAGGCTCGCCAGCGTCGTGGCGCCTGCCGCCGCCATCGCCGCAAGCAGCAGCAGCGGGCCGAAGTCCCACAGCCAGCCCCAGCTGCGCTCCGGCGCGCTCGCCAGGCTTGGCGGCGCGCTGGTGTAGTCCCGCAGCGCGTCATAGGCCGGCAGCGTGCGCCAGTCGCGCGTCACCAGGGCGAAGTAGGGCGTAGGGTCGGCCGGGTCTGGCTCGGCGTAGCCGCCGTAGCGCAGCATCCACACATTCATCACGCCCATCCAGGGCCACTCGCGCCGCGCCCGCTCCATCTGGCCCACCAGATACGCGCCCTTCAGCTGCTCGCTCACCGGCGCGCCCCAGGTGGAGCGCCGCTCGGGCGGGATCGTCTCCGGCGCGCTGTTCCAGCCAGACTCTGTCACCCACACCGGCGTGCCCGCGTCGCCGTTGGCCTCCATCACCTCGCGCAGCAGCACCACGCGGCTCACGTCGTTGCGCGTGTCGATCGGCTGTCGCCAGCTCCAGTTATTGCGCCCGCGCAAAAAGACGTAGCGGTGCTCGTCCGGCGACTGCCCCAGGCCATAGCTCTGGGCCGCCATCACGTCGAAGCTCTCGGCGCCGCCCGCCTTGTACACCCGGTCCAGATACTCCAGCTCGGTCATCGGCGCCCGCTCGTCCAGGCCGTCAGTGGGCGCAAGGCCGGGGAAGAGCAGCAGCGCCTCGGGGCTGGCCGCGCGGGCCGCCGTGGCCCCAACGCGCAGCAGCTCCACCAGTTCTTCGGGGCGTGGCTCGCGCCAGCCCCACTCGTTCTTGAGGTTCGGCTCGTTCCAGAGCTGGAAGTAGCGCACCGTCGGGCTGCCCGGCGCATCGCCCACGCCATCGCCGTCGTAGCGCTCCACCACCGCGCCCACAAAGCGCCCGTAGTCGCTCAGATCGTCGGGCGGGCCGGTCGAGTTGCCGTCCTGCAGCAGCCCCGCCACAAACTCTGGCGTCGCCGCCGCAACCTGCCGCGCCCAGGCCGGCGGGCGCTCCAGCCGCCAGATCAGCGCTATACCTGCCGTGTTCGCCGCCGCCGCGATCCGGTCATACTTGGCCCACGCCAAAACAGCGCCCACCGCCTCAAGGTTGCGCCGATCCTCGAAGTCGCCGCGCCCATGGATCTCGATGTCGTCCCACGGCACCTGCATGCGCGCAAACCCGGCCCCCATCCCGGCGACCAGCTCGAACGAGCGCGTCACCGCCACCGGGTCGGGCTCCAGATGCAGCCCAAAAAGATTAACCCCAAGCACAGGCGGCCCGCCCCCAGGGATCGGCCCAGGGGCGGGCGCAAATGTAATGCCCCGGTTCGCCGCGTTATCGAGCCACACCAGCGCGGCAAGCGCGACAAGCAGCAGCAGGTCGAGCAGTAACAGCAGCGGGAGGCGGGCGTGGCGCAGGGTATTCATCGCGGGCGATTGTAGGCCTCGCCCTCTCAGCTGTCAATCACGCGCTGTTGGGGCCAGCAATGGCCCGGAAATCTGTGGCATCTGTGGATAAAATGCTCGGCGCGCGGCCTGTCGGCGTTCTACGTTCTACGCTCTGCGTTCTACGTTTGCCTAATGCCGCCCGTTCACAGCCTCTTTCTTGCGCCACACCTGCGAGGCCCCCCGGAAAAATCGAAATGCTACAAAGGCCAGCACGATGATCAGGATAACCGCCAGCGCCGGCACCAGGATCGCCAGCACGCTGATGATCAGCGCTGCCCCGTCCTCTGCGGCGCTCACCACGATGTTGCCCGTGCCCGCCGTGGCCGCCGTCACAACGGGGCGAGCCACCGCGCGCGTCGCGTGCGTGCTGCCCGCCGCGATCAGCCCCGCCGCGCCCACCAAAATGGGGTTGAGCGTCGCGATCTCACCCTGGCTCGCCAGCGCCAGGATGGCGCCCGCGATCGGTGCGATCACCAGGCCCGCCGCGTGGATCGCGCTGTCTACCGCTGGCACCTTGTCGCCCACAAAGTCCAGCGCCGCCAGGGCCGCAAGGATCAGCAGCACAAACACATTCGTCAGCAGGTCGAACGGCGACGCCAGCTGGATCCAGCCCAGCCGCGCGAAGATCCCGATTGTAAGCAAAGGCAGGTAGGCGTTTAGCCCAGAGGCCGTCGCCAGGCCCAGCCCCGTTGCCAGGGCGATGATCCCCTCCATTGTGAACCCTTTCTCGCCGGCTGCTGGTAGTGGACAAGCGACCCGCCCCGGCGCAGCTCGGTGCGAGTCGCCTATACCCGGTTGACGTCCCGTACTTACAAGACGACAATTCTTGGCAAAAAGTTTCAGCCCTGCCCATTTCGGCAGGTGCGCGCCCTGCGCCTATTGACGGGGCATCCGCTACCCAGGGGGGGTATAATCGGCCTAGCGCACGATCCGCTCACCCTGGCGGAGGAGTATACTACAGTTTACCGAATTACTTCTTCCGGGAAGGCTCTGGGGTGAGACGTATGCTTTCAGGACACTGGTTCCATCCGCACCAGCCCGCGCAGGCGGGCTTCGCTACAACCTAGCCGCGGCTTCAGCCGCCAGGCAATAGCGCGCGCGAAAACATACGCCGCACCCGATTCTCTGCTTCTCGGAAGATAAGGAGCTTCACTCTATTGATCAGGACGCAACGTGGAAAAGTTAAAGGTGCCCCTGGCTCAGAGCCAGTCCCTGGCGACAAAGAGCCCAAAAGCTGGGCCGAGCGCTGGCAGGAGCTCCGCTCCGCCTTTCGCAATGTGCCCAAGGCCTTCGGGCTGGTCTGGCAGGCCCATCCGGGCGCCGCACTAGCGATGGCAGCCATCGCCGTCTGCGTCGGCCTCCTGCCGATCTCGCAGGCCTGGGTCGCCAAGTTGATTGTCGATCAGGTCGTGGCGGCAGTTACGGGGGGCGTAGCCCCAGAGGTCGCAATCGCTGCCGCGCTGCCCCTTCTGCTGATCGAGTTCGGCCTGATCACGCTTGGCACGATCCTGAGCCAGCTGCGCACGCTGGCCGAGCATATGCTCAACGCCCGTCTCAGCAACAGCATCAACACCTCGATCATCCGCAAGTCGCTCGCCCTCGACTTGCAGTTCTTCGAGGACGCCGAGTTCTACGATAAGCTCCAGAACGCCCGCCGCGAGTCGAGCTGGCGCGCGATGAGCATCATCAACACTAGCTTTAACCTTGGCTCCAACTCCATTACGCTCGCCTCGTTCGCCGTAAGCCTGCTCGCATTCAGCCCGCTCGTCGCCCTCGTGCTCTTCGGCGCTACCATCCCCTCGTTTGTCGTCCAGACCCGCTACAGCAAGCTCAACTTCCGCCTGCTCACCTGGCGCGCCCCCGAGTCGCGCAAGATGAACTACCTGGAGCATCTGCTCACCGTAGATCACAGCGCCAAGGAGATCAAGCTCTTTGGCCTGGGCGAGCCGCTGCTCCAGCGCTACCAGGATTACTTCTGGAAGTTCTACCGCGAGGACGAGCATCTCGCCCGGCGCCGCTCGCTGATCAGCGTCTTCTGGGGCCTGCTCGCCAGCGCCAGCTTCTACGGCGCCTACGCCTGGATCGTCTGGCGCACTGTCAGCGGTACGATCACCATTGGCGCCATGACCTTCTACCTCACGCTGTTTCGCCAGAGCCAGGGTACCTTTCAGGGCATGTTCTACAATGCTGGGCAGCTCTTCGAGAGCGGCCTGTTCCTGGAGAATCTATTCGGCTTTCTGGGCCTTACCCCGCAGATGATCACCGGCCAGGGCCGCACCGTGCCCCGCCCGATCGCTCAGGGCATCGAGTTCCGTAACGTCAGCTTTCGCTACCCCGACCGCGAGGATTACGCTCTGCGCAACGTGAGCCTGACCGTGCTTCCCGGCGAGAAGGTCGCCCTCGTGGGCGCGAACGGCGCCGGCAAAACTACCCTGATCAAGCTGCTCACCCGCCTCTACGACCCCACCGAGGGCGAGATTTTGCTTGACGGCGTCGATCTGCGCGAGTATGATCTGACCGATCTGCGCGAGTGCATCGGCGTGATCTTCCAGGATTTCGTGCGCTACCAGGTCTCCGCCCGCGAGAACATCGGCTTCGGCCAGATCGACCAGCTGGCGAACGAGGCGCGCATCATCTCGGCCTCCGAGCGCGGCGGCGCCGACGAGGTGGTAGCCAAGCTGCCCAACGGCTACGACACCGTGCTGGGCCGCTGGTTCGAGAAGGGCGCCGAGCTCTCCGGCGGCCAGTGGCAGAAGATCGCCCTCGGCCGCGCCTTCATGCGTGACAGCGAGGTGCTCGTCCTGGATGAGCCTACCGCCGCCCTGGACGCCGAGCGCGAGTACGAGATCTTCCAGCGCTTCCGCGAGCTCACCGCCGGGCGCATCGCCTTCCTGATCAGCCACCGCTTCTCCACGGTGCGCATGGCCGACCGCATTATCGTGATCGACGGCGGGCGCGTCAGCGAGCTCGGCACCCACCACGAGCTGCTCGAGCTCGACGGCACCTACGCCCGCCTCTTCAACATGCAGGCCGAGGGCTACAGGTAGCAGGGACACCGTCGGGGCGCCCCTCCTAATGTTTCGAGGATCGTGTAGCGGCGCCTCTCGTGGGCGCCCCAAGGAGCCAGACCATGCCCCTAGACCCCGCAACCATCGAGGATCTGGCCCAGACCTACCTACGTGCCGAGCGCGACGCCGCCCCCGTGGCCCCGTGGCGCGAGCGCTACCCCGAGCTCACCGAAGACGACGTTTACGTTGTGCAGGCGGCCCTGCTGCGCCTGCGCCAGGAGGCTGGCGGTACTTTGGCGGGCTGGAAGGCGGGCGCCACCAACCCCGGCGCCCAGGCGAACTTCGGCCTCACCCAGGCCGTCTACGGCCGCTTGCTCGCCGAGATGCGCCTCGCCGACGGTGACGCCGTGCCCACGGCTGCCCTCATCCACCCGCGCCTAGAGTGCGAGGTCGCCTTCGTGATGGCCCACGACCTCACGGGTCCCGGCGTCACGCCTGAGTCTGCGCTTGCCGCTGTGGAGGGCGCCGTGGCCGCCTTCGAGCTCGTCGATTCGCGCACCACAGGCTGGGCCGCCAAAATGCCCGAGATGATCGCCGACAACGTCTTCCAGGCCCGCTACCTGCTCAGCGGCCAGCGCGTGCCTGTGGCCGGCCTCGACCTCGTAAATCTCAGCGTGGTTCTGCACAAAAACGGCGCAGAGGTGGCCCGCGCCACGGGTGCCAGCGTGCTCGGCAACCCCGCCAACTCCCTGGCATGGCTCGCCAACCGTCTCGCCGAGCACGGCCACAGCCTGCGCGCCGGCCAGATCGTGCTCGCCGGCTCCCTCACCCCTCTCATCCCCTGCGCCCCCGGCGACAGCTTCACCGCCGTCTTTGATCACCTCGGCCCCATCCACCTAAGCTTCACCTAGTACGGGCGGGGCGCCCCTCGTGGGCGCCCTCATAGGCTCGCGTCGGGGCGCCCCTCGTGGGCGCCCCATCTGCGTAATCTGCGTAATCTGCGGATAATGCCTCAGCGCCTGCCCAGCATCCTCCCAAGCTCGTTCTGCGCCTCCAGCGCCTTCTGCGCCGCCTCCTGCCAGGTCGCCATGATCTTCTGGGCCTGGCCCATATCCCAGCTCTGGGCCATCGCGCTTGGCTCCGCCTGCTTCAGCAGATCGAACCAGCTCTCCGAGAAGCGCACCTGCGTCTCCGTCCAGCTGCGCGTCATCTCCAGCATCTGGCGCGTCCACTCCACCATGCTCGTCGGCATGCTCGGCATCCCCGGCATGCTCGGCATGCTCGGCATGCTCGGCATCCCCGGCATGCTCGGGGCGCTCGGCATGCTCACCGAGGCCGCCGCCACGCCCTCTGCCCACAGCCTCGTCAGCTCGTTCTGCGCCTCCAGCGCCTGCCGTACCGTGCCGCGCCAGCTCTCCACCGTCTTCTGCCAGGCCTCCGGGCTCTGAGGCGAGCTCGTCAGCTGCATCGAGCTCGCCCACGTCTCCCAGACCTTCTGCTGCGAGCCGCTCCAGCTCTTCATCATCTCATTCGCCTGCTTCGACCAGTCCATCGGTTTCCTCCTTCAACATATGACGCGCCCAGTACACTGTGGGGGCCAGCAATTGGCCGGAAATCTGTGGCATCTGTGGACAACATGCCCGGCACGTATGCTAGCCACATCGTTGTCGCTCGTGGTACTATTGCAGCGTAGTGGGCAAGGTTACAGCCGAGTTACGCTCGTTCCCAGCGCATCACAATGCCGTACATGCCTGTCACCGAACTGTCATCTTTCGCCGACACGGTACCTATTGACTATTGAGGCGCGCCGTGCCAGGAGCCTATAATCACGGTACAAGTTTGTAGCCGCAGAGAGGGTGTATGCCTCACAAAGCCTCAGCCCAGTCAGTCGTCGAGATGGCCTTCGTCCTCCCCATCCTCCTCATTGCGCTCTTCGGCATCATGGAGTTTGGCTACATGATCTTCGCCTACTCCACGATCTCTCAGGCGGCCCGCAACGGCGCCGAGCGCGCCGCCCAGCTCCCGCCTTACGAGACCTGGCTTGGCTACAAGACGGCCCCGCCCGCCGACGCCGACTACCCTGGCTGGCGCGGCGACCCCTGCGTCAACGCCGTGATGGCGTCCATCGAGAGCGATACCACCATCTTCAACGGCCAGGTCAACGAGGACCGCAACGTAGCCGATTTTGTGACGATCAGCTATCCCACCAGCAAGACCCGTAACCTCGTCGCCCGTGGCCCCATCCAAGTGTCGATCAGCTACCCCGTGAGCGGCCTTACACCGCTCTTCCAGCTGCTCAACCTTAACGGCAATGGCACCATTACGCTCCGGGTTACGCAGCGCCGCTCCCTGGAGAACCTCGGCAACGACCCCACCAAGCTCAAGGGTGTGGCCTGCGCTGAGAATATGGCTAGCTACCGCGAGCTTTACCCGAAGCCTTAGGTCGGAAGAGAGCAGAACTATGCTGCACAAACATCGCCGTGCCGGCGGCCAGGCCCTCGTCGAGTTCACCCTCGCCGCAACGCTGATCTTCTTCCTGCTCGCTGCCGCCGTGGATCTCGGCCTGATCTTCTTTACCCTCCAGGGGATGCGTACCGCCGCCCAGGAGGGCGCCGCCTTCGGAAGCTACCCCGTGCAGGTACTGAATGGCGATGGCAGCATCAACCGTGTCGATCTGGATTACGCTGAGATCCGTAACCGCGTGCGTGATTCCAGCGGCACCGGCAGTGGCGGCTTCGCCAACCTCCAGGATCTCGACAACAATGGCATCCTTGATCGCACCGAGACCAGCAACCAGGCCCACGTCAATTCACAGAACACCAACGCCTGGATCTACGTCCAGCTGCTTGGTGGCTCGAACCCCGCCAATCTTATCAGCACCTGTGCCACCAGCACGCGCGGCACGGGCATGCAGAACGGCGGCAGAAATTGCTGGATCCGCGTCAGGGTGCGCTACACCTATCGCTTCCAATTCCCGTTCGCCCCGTCGTTCGCCGACACCGTACAGCTTGAGGTTTTGCAGACCATGCCGATCCGCAGCTCGTATTACAACGGGTAATAACGTCGTAGCTATCAATCTAACCCGTAACCGATGGAGGACTCCCAATGCGTAGTATGCAGCAGAAGAACAGGCGTCGGCGACTCACGGCCCGCAGAAGTGGTCAGGCGCTCCCCCTGATCGGTCTCATGATCGTGATCGTCGTGGCGATGGTCGGCCTGTCGGTGGATGTTGGCAATACCTTCTCCGAGGAGCGCCAGGCTGTCGCCGCTGGCAACGCCGCATCGGTGGCCGCCATGGACGCCTATATCGACCGAACTAGCTCCACCACGAACCTGTCCATCTACAACACGATCCTCAACACCCTCCAATCCAACGGTGTAGAGGTCGCCGCCCAGGACGCCGAGCCCGTCAATGGCCAGCTCAAGCTCGAGGCGCTCTACCTCGACTCGCAGGGTAAGCTGATCGAGAACGCCTCGCCAGTCATTACGAACGAGGCCAAGACGGTGCCCGGCAATGTGGCCTTCATTCAGATCAATCTCACGGGCCGCGTCGATACCTACTTCGCCCGTGTTGTTGGCCGCAGTGATCTGCCGCTCGATGCCACCTCGCACGCCGGCACCTGCCCCGTGGGTGAGGGTGTCTACCCCTTCGCTGTGAACACCACCTGGCTCCAGGGCGATAAGTTCCGCAACCCCGGCGATGTGCAGCAGCCGCTCGATGGCCTGCCCGATAATGGCTGGCGTGTGATTCCCAATGGCACCTACGCCGATAAAACTGCGATGCGCCTGAATGTGCAGGACGGCTCTAGCTCGGGTGGCTTCAGCTGGTTGCGCTGGATGGACGGAAAGGGTGCCAATGGCGCCTCTGCAATCAGCGCGCCCGAGCTTCAGGCCAGCCTCGCTGTCCCTGGCAACATCACCGCCGGCTTCGAGGAGGCCACTTGGCCCAATCCGGCCACCAAACCGCCTACCTACCCCGAGACGCCCGGCCAGCTCAATGTGGGCGATTGGGTTTGGGGGACACCTGGCTACAAGAACAGCGCCGACCCGCTGATGGATCTGCACGTCTCGCAGGGCACCCGCATGGTCCTCCCGATCTACGATGCGGTGCTCGGGCAGGGCTCTAACGCGCAGTACCAGATTGTAGACCTTGGCCTCTTCGTGCTGCTCTCCCACGGTCAGGAGAAGGGCGAGAAGTATGTCGAGCTAATCTACCTCGGTAAAGCAGTTCGCCAGCAGACGGCCTGCAGCTACAGCGCCGCCCCAGACCCAGCCCAAACCTACACGCTCTTTGGCCAGGTGCAGCTCCGCCCGGAGTACAGCTTCGTCCCCACCGAACGCAAGCCGATCCAGTATGTAGTGGTGCTCGACATCTCCGGTTCGATGAGCGCCAACTTCGCTGGCCAGTGCGATAAGGGCACCGGCAATTTCCCCTCCGGCCAGAGCTACTGGCAGTGTTCCAATGGCCCTGCGGGCGCACCCGGCGTGCAGGTGACAGGCACCGGTCCTACCTATTACTGGAACAAGCAGGAGGAGCGCCGTATCTACGTCGCGAAGAAGTCGCTCGAGTCGTTGGTGCGCTCCACCAACATGCTCGGCAACCCTGGCTACGACATCACGCGCCCCGACGATCAGATCGCCCTCGTCTGGTTCAACCAATCTGTCGATAAGGGCAACGGCAACTTCAAGGCCTTCGCGAACAACCCGTCCACGATTATTACCAATATCAACAACGCCGGCAAGACCAACAACGACATCTACCGCAGCAATGGCGGTACGAATGGCGCCGCTGGCCTCTTCCGTGCCGCCCTCGCCCTTGATGCCGCGCCTGAGACGGTGACGGTTGCGGGCAAGACCTGGGATTACAAACGGGTGGTGATCTTCATCACCGACGGCGTGTCGAACCAGTTCCTGAACAAGGGCGCCAATAACCTGCACGGCGGCCAGAGTAACACGAACACCTATCCGGTGGGTCACGCCTGCCGTGTGGCCCTTGTGGTCGAGATCGCGACTTGCCAGGTTACTGGTAACGGGACGAACGGTGGCGGCCTCACACCTGCCGGAATCGGCGGGATTGCGGCCAACATGGATCGCCCCATCACCCAGGCCGGCAATGTCAGCAAGCAGGATATTCAGCCCAAGGGTACCGAGGTCTACGCTATCTCGCTCTCTAACATCCCCGACACCGGCCTGAAGGATAGCATCGCCTCGTTCCCGAAGTACTACTTCGCCGCCGACACGCTCACCAAGGACGCGAGCGGCAAGACTAATGTCGATAAGATTATGGAGGTGATCAACACGCAGGTTGAATCCGGCCTGTGTGTCCCCAAGTCCGACGCGCTCGACGGCAAGCCTGAGTATCGCGGCACCATCCCGCCCGATCAGTATCAGGCTGGCAATGGCCTGCCAACCTACCCGACCGTCGGCGAGGTCTTCCTGGAGAACGTCGAGAACGGAACCACCTACAGGATCCCGATCACGGCCGACTCGGGCGGCAACCTCACCTACCTCAAGAACGATGTGCCCAAGGGCAGCTATAAGCTCGAGCCGTACCTCTTCTACCGCCATCCGCTCGACCCGCCCACAGCCGGCCCGCGTCGCTACAGCCTGATCGACACCGGCGCAGGCCCCGCCGTCCCTTCTATCGTGGTGAACGTCGGCCCGCAGTCCTCCGACACGGGTAGCTTCAACCAGCAGATCCGCCAAGACTTGAAGCTAAAGCTGCTCGGCGATGTCTGTGCCAAGTAGGCGCTGGCAGCGCCCGCAGCCCTGACTCTCAAGAGCCGGGCCGTTGGGGGAGGTTTCTCTCTCCCCACGGCCCGGCTCTTCACCCGTCTATAAGGTAAATTTTCTGTCAGCTTTAGCAAGGAGATTGCCAGTGTTGGCAAACCTGAACATGCGCCGGCCCGTCCGCGCGCTTAGCCTGTTTACAATTGCCATTGCCCTGCTCGCCGTCTTCCCGCAGCGCCCCGCCGACGCCCAGCCCCAGAGCCTGCTCGAGACGCTCGACGATAAGCAGAATGAGTTTGCCAGCGGGGTGTTCCAGCGCACCTCGCTCAGCCCCGACATAAACCCTTTTACCACCACCCCCGCCGATGCGAGGGGTGCCGTGCAGCTTGCCCCCGTGGGTATTCTTAAGGCCTGGGAGAAGGTTGTCATCGACTTGCCCGACCGCTCCCCCGCAGCAGATGACGGGCGGCGCAGCGATGCTGGCGTGGTCGCCCTCGGGAGCCGCCTCTTCGTAATTGCTGGCACCACGAACACCGGCAGTACTGCCAGCGTGCTCATTGCCAATGTCAACCAGGTGCTCGGTGATATTGTCTCCCACAACGTTGCCACCACCGACCCGCGCTACGTCGACGACCGCTGGCTCAACGATCCGCTCCCAGCCCTCACGGCCCCAGCCTCGCACTTCTTCGACTGCGCAGATACCACAGCGGCTCGCACCCGCTCCGCTGTCTCCGCGCTCTCTACCGGCGCCAGCAGCGGTTTCATCTATGTGGTGGGTGGGCTCGTCTCCACCGGCTCGGAGTGCGACTCCGTCGAGCTTACCTCCAACACGGTGCAGATCGGTGCCGTGGCCGCCAATGGCGACATTACCTGGAGCACTGGCCCCGACCTGCCCAGTGCGCCGCTTGTGCTGGGCGCGCCCAACCCCGATCCCCGTGGCGTCGAGAAGGCCACCGCTACCGTGGTACGCACCTCCTCCGGCAAGGCATTTCTCTACGTGATCGGCGGCCTCTCCACCTTCAACAGACAGACGCCAGTGAGCCGGGTTGAGCGGAGCGTCTTCTACGCGGAGATCAACAGCTCCAGCGGCGCGCTTGGCGCCTGGGTGCGCGGCGACGACATCCCTGTGGTCGATCCGACCCCTGGCGATGATAAGGTCGGCCTCTATGATCACGCCGCCACGGCTGTGACCACTACCTTGAACAGCGGCGCGAGCTCCGTTATCAAGGACGGGATTGTCGTCGCCGGCGGCTTCGCTGCGCTCCTCAACACGGAGCCCAACAACTTCGTCTACCGCGCCACCATCGACCCTAACAGCGGCGCGCTTAGCTGGGACCAGAGCCCATCTGTCAACGGCAACAATGTCACGCTCACCGCCGGCGGGCACTCTGGCATGGCCGCAGTCTCCTACAACAACAAACTTTACATGATCGGCGGCGCGCCGTTTAGCCTGGCCGCTGTAAGCTGGGTGCAGACGGCTGTCTTCGACGACAATCTCGAGATCCAGACAGTGCCGAGCAGCAGCGAGTATTTCGTGGGCAACGGCTCGGATATCCTGCCCGATGGCGGCCCGCGCGTCGACATCGGCGCCACCGTGATGGACGCCCTGCCACCCGCCGATAACCCCGAAGCAAACCTCGGCTCGGCCTGGGTCTTTGGCGCTGGTGGTACCGACCAGAACGGCGCGCTCTCGCGCTTCATCATTCGCGGTCGCATCGGCGGCGACGAGGCCGATGGCAGCCTACGCACCACCGATGGCTGGTACTACTCCGATGTATTCGATGTCAGGTTCCAGCAGGCGGGCCAGACCAAGAAAAACGCCCGCGTGCTCTCGATCCGCTGGGCCGCCCAGATCGAGCGTGGCTCCAACACCAACGCCGATATCCGGGTGGATTTCCGCAAGACCCTGAGCACCAATCCGACCTGCCCTAACGAGTCGGTTTTCTCGCCCACCGCTGAGAGCGACCGCTGGATCCCGCTCGACGCCGACACCACGTCGGGCTTCTTCTCGCAGAGCTCTACGGCGGTGAAACCCTTCAACACCGTGACCTTGAAGGACGCCTTCGGCAGCGAGGAGTTCATCGCCACCTGCTTCCAGTATCGGGTGCGCTTCATCCAAAACGGGCTCGACACCAATAACCGGCCCATTGCCGCTGCCAGCCCCGGCGCGACGCCGCGGCTGTTCAGCATGAACATCGAGAAGGTGATCGCGGGCAGCCCCGATGTTCGCATCGCTGAGAATGGTTTTAAGACCGATGTTCGCGCGGGGCGTATGGTCAGCTTCGACACCGTGATCCGCAACCTCAACCTCGCGGGCATCGATGATACCCAGTCTGTGGGCCTAAACGACGATGGCTCGTTCTACGTGAACCTGTGCGTAGCCTTCGCGCTCCCTGGCCAGCCGGCGCCCACCTTAGATCTGCCTACCCTACCTGTCGCCGACGGGCAGATCCCAGCATGTAGCCGGGCCTTCTACAACGTGCCCAAGGGGCCGCTGACGGCTGGGGCCAACTACGACCTCAGGTATTACGAGCTCAACCAGGCTCGTGTGCCCCAGGGCTGGCAGCGCAACAGCGACAACGTGATCATAACAGACATCCGCGAGCTGTTCAGCGAGCCGGGTACGTACAAGGTGGCCATGCTGATCGACATGTGGGACTACGTGCCAGAGGGCACGGCGGGCGAGGCCAACAACCGCGGCGAGGAAGCGCTCACCAGCAACCAGCCGCAGATCCTCACCTTCGAGATTACTGGCCCGCCTGTGAAGCTCAACAACTTCGTGAACCTGCCAATGATCCGCAGGTAACAGCTGAATCGGCGGGGCGCCCAGGCCGGGCGCCCCGCAAAGTGTAAAGGCCCCTTGCTTTTACCGATGCTGTAAAACCCCTTCTCAACTTGTCAGCGTGTGCTATAATGGCGTCAGTTTGCAACGCTTTACCGCCCGTGAGCTCGCTCCCTGATAGGAAGGATGCCCCGTATGCGACGAGGCGGCGTGCTGATCTTGCTGATCGGCCTCATTTTGATCGTGGGCGCAATCGCCCTCTTCCTCTTTCTCCAGCCTGGCGCCAGCGGTGGCTTGCTCGGCGGCGGTGCCGTGCCCACCTCTGCGCTCGCCACCGAGGTGCCTGAGGTAGACGTGGTGCGTGCTCGCGTGGACATCCCTGCCAACTCGGTGATCAGCGACAGCATCACGCTGCTTGAGGTGATCCGCGTTCCGCAGACGGAGTTCGACCCGGAGCAGAACCTCTCCAGCGTGAGCGAGGTGGAGGGCCAGCTCGTTACGCGCTCCTTCCGCGCCAACGAGGTCATCGTAAAGTCGGCGCTCACCGAGCCCGGCCTCTCGCAGCAGATCCCGACTGCCGAGCCAGATCGCGCCCGTGACAAGGCCTATCCCTTCATCGTCAACAACCTCTCCGGCGTCGCCGACCAGATCAAGCCCGGCGACTTTGTGGATATCGTTGCCACCTTCATCGTGGTGCGCCGCCAGTCTTATCCCACCGGCCAGCGGATCGAAGAGCAGGGTGGAGTGCAGGTGCCTGTGCTCGAGCGCGAGCTGACAGACCAGACGGCGAATAGCACCAAGACGATTGTGCAGCGCGCCCAGGTGATCCGCATTGTGCGGCCAGCCGTGGCCGCCGAGGGCACGCCTGTGGATGGCGCCCCTGCGGACGCGAGCAGCCTACCCCAGGTCGATGAGTCCGGCCAGCCGATCGACCCCGCCGGCGGCGGTGCCGTTGCGGGCAGCGCCGTCACGCAGGGCGTCTGGACGCTGCTGCTCGCAGTGAACGACCAGGAAGTTGAGCTGCTGGAGTTCTCGCTCTCCACCGACGCCCGCATGGTGCTCGTGCTGCGTGGCGCCGGCGATAGCGGCTTTGAGCCTACCAGTGGCGTCACCCTCGACCTGCTCGTCGCCGAGTTTGGCCTGCCGCTGCCACGCCAGGTGCCGCCGCGGGTCCTGAGCCAGGACGAGGTGTTTACGCCCGAGCCCACCCGCACGCCCGCGCCTACGCGCGTGCCGTAGCGACCCATGTGGTGCTCATCTGAAGAGTCGTAAAGGCGCCCCTTTTGGGCGCCTGGGCATCTTAGCCAAGCCACTTTACCTGGATGCTGTCTTTTCTTCTCTATGCAACCGTGCCGCCGATCAGTATAATGAAGGCGGACTAGTTGTCCCCAGGCGTATGGGAGGGGTGTAGCGAGCAGATCAACGCGCTCGCGAGGCACTCTCCCTATCTCTGTTTTTTGCGGCAGGCAACCAGCGAGGAGCGATGCAATGGCTGAGGGTGAAAAGATCCGCGTGATGATCGTCGACGATATTGTCGACACGCGCGATCAGCTTGAGAAGCTACTCTTCTTTGAGAAAGATATCGAGGTTATCTCCAAGGCCAGCAATGGCCGCGAGGCGGTGGCCCTTGCCAAGCAGCTCCGGCCCGATGTCATCCTGATGGACATCAATATGCCGGATATGGACGGTATCGCTGCCACCGAGGCGATCATGACCCAGGACCCCACGGTTCAGGTCATCATTATGAGCGTGCAGGGCGAGACGGACTACCTGCGCCGCGCGATGCTCGCCGGCGCCCGCGAGTTTCTCACCAAGCCGATCAGCGCCGATGATCTCTATAAGTCAATTCGCCATGTCCATAAGCTGGCCTCTACCCGCCCCAGAGTGGCGAATGTAGCGACCGGCGGCGGCTCGGCCTCGGCTGTGGCTGGCGATAATGGCGCCGAAGGCCAGATCATCGCTGTGTTTAGCCCCAAGGGCGGCGTGGGCACCTCGGTTGTGGCCGCCAACCTCGCTGTGGCTATCCGCCAGCAGACCAACAAGAAGGTCGCCCTGGTAGACGCTAACGTGATCTTTGGCGACCTTACGGTGATCCTTAACCTGCGCTCCGACAAGACCATCATCGAGCTGGCCCAGCGCGTCGATGAGCTCGACCGCGAGCTGCTTAACGATGTGCTCGCCACCCACACCTCGCAGATCAAGGTGCTGCTCGCCCCGCCCGACCCGCAGCGCGGCGAGCTGGTGAGCTCCGATCATATCCGCACTATTCTGGAGGCGATGCGGCGCGAGTTCGACTACATCGTGGTTGATACGCCCGCCTCGTTCCAGGATCGCTCGCTGGCTGTGCTCGATATGGCCACGCGCATTGTCACCCTGATGACGCTTGAGCTGCATTGCATCCGCAATATCAAGCTCTTCCTGGAGGTCGCCGACCTGCTGGAGTATCCGCACGAGAAGGTGATGCTGGTGCTGAACAAGGCCAGCAATCGCCCTGGCATCAAGGCCGACGATGTGGAGAAGAATATCCAGCGCAAGATCTCGATGCAGATTGGCGACGCCACCCAGGACATGATCTTCTCCATCAATCAGGGCGTGCCGCTGATGATCGGCAAGCCGACCCATCAGGTGGCCCGCGACATCGGCGCGCTCGCCCGCGAGGTGACGGCGGTAGCGAAGCCAGCTGCCGTAGGCGCCGCAGCTAGCAGCGCCCCGGAGCCAGCCCAGAAGCAGGGCGGCCTCTTCTCGCGGCTGATCAAAAAGTAACGACGCAGCGCGCTACGTCCGAACGGCGCCACGGAGGTTCCAACCATGTCTCTGCTCAAGCGCATCGCGGGCAGCACGCCTACCACCGAGACTGATCCTGCCACCACCCGGCATGGCGCCCCCCCCACGGCATCCCGGCCAGGCAGCAGCGCCGTCGATGATAACTTCAACGAGATCAAGCTGCGCGTACAGAATCGCCTGATCAACGAGCTTGATCCCAAGATGGATCTCTCGAATAAGGGCAAGGTGCGCAAGCAGGTCGAGGAGACGTTTCAGTCCATCCTCGATGGCGAGAGCATCGTGCTTACCCGCAACGAGCGCCAGCGCATGTTCGCGAGCATCGAGGCCGATATTGTTGGCCTCGGCCCGCTCGAGCAGTTTCTCGCCGACGAGGCGGTCAGCGAGATCATGGTGAACGGGCCGAAGCAGATCTATGTGGAAAAAAAGGGCCGCCTGATCAAGACCGATGCCACCTTTGGGAGCGACGAGCATGTGCTGCGCATTATCGACCGGATCGTGGCGCCGCTTGGTCGCCGCATTGATGAGCTGTCGCCGATGGTGGACGCGCGCCTGCCCGATGGCTCACGCGTGAATGCGGTGATCAGGCCGCTGGCGCTGAACGGCCCCACGGTGACGATCCGCAAGTTCCGCAAAGATAAGCTCAGCATGAACGATCTGGTGCGCTTCGGCTCGATGAGCAACGAGATGGCCGATTTTCTTGGCGCCGCCGTGGCGGCCCGCACCAACATTGTGGTCTCGGGCGGCACTGGCTCTGGCAAGACCACGCTGCTCAACGTGCTCTCGAACTTCATCCCCGAGGACGAGCGCATCATCACGGTGGAGAACGCGGCCGAGCTGCAGCTCCAGCAGGATCATGTGGTGAGCCTGGAGAGCCGCCCGCCGAACGTAGAGGGCCGCGGCGAGATCTCGATCCGCGATCTGGTGATGAACTGCCTGCGCATGCGCCCCGAGCGGATTATTGTGGGCGAGTGTCGCGGCGGCGAGACCATGGATATGCTTCAGGCCATGAACACCGGCCACGATGGCTCGATGACGACCATTCACGCGAACACTCCGCGCGACGGGATCAGTCGGATCGAGACGATGTGCCTGATGGCCGGGCTGGATCTGCCATCGCGCGCCATTCGCGAGCAGGTGGTCTCGGCGGTGCAGCTCTTTGTGCAGCAGTCGCGCCTGAAAGACGGCACACGCAAGGTGACGCAGATCACCGAGGTGTCGGGCATGGAGGGCGATGTGGTGGTGCTCCAGGACATTTTTGTCTTCGAGCAGACCGGCATCGACGAGAAGGGCAAGATCATCGGGCAGCTGCGGCCCACGGGCGTGCGCCCCAAGTTTATCGAGAAATTCGAGTCGCTTAACATCTTCTTGCCGCCGAACATCTTCGGCGCGGGCGATCGTTTCAGCTACTAGCAGAGGGAACAGAGTTTATGGATCGACTGTTCTCCCCCGAGCTTATGCCCATCGCCCTGGTTGGGCTGGGGCTCTTCGCGGTGCTGATCCTGGCCGTGTTTGGCCTGGTGTTGCGCGGGCGGGGCGGCGACGATATGCAGAGCCGCCTGTCGGAGTTCGCGGGCCGCGCCCCGGTGCAGCCGCAGGGCTCGAACGCGCGTCAGGCGCTAGACCAGCTCGACAAGGTGGTGGTGCAGAGCAAGCAGGGCGGTAACATGCAGCGCGACCTTGCGCGCGCCGACCTGAAGCTCACGGTGGCCGAGTTTATTCTGGTGAAGCTGCTCTGTGCGCTGGTTGGGGCGGGCATCGGCGCCTTCATCGGGCGGGCCGATCCGGTGGCGCTGTTCACCTCGGCCTTGGTGGGCGCTGTGGTGCTCTCGTTTCTGCCGAATATCTATGTCAACTTTTCCGCGAAGCGACGGATCGCCTCCTTCAATAACCAACTTGGTGATACGATCACCATGATGGCCAACGCGCTGCGAGGCGGCTATAGCTTCCTGCAAACCCTGGATATGGTGGGGCGTGAGGCGCCCGCCCCGATGTCGGCGGAGTTCCGGCGCGTGGTGCAGGAGGTCGGGCTTGGGCGCTCCACCGAGGAGGCGCTCTTCAACCTGATGCGGCGCATGCCTTCAGACGACCTGGATCTGCTGATCACGGCGGTGAACATCCAGATGGAGGTGGGCGGCAATCTGGCCCAGATCCTCGACACGATCGGGCACACTATCCGCGAGCGCGTGCGCATCAAGGGCGAGATCAACACGCTGACGGCCCAGGGGCGCATCTCGGCCTGGGTGGTCACAGGGCTGCCGATCGGCCTAGCGATCTTTATCTCGGTGGTGAACCCAAGCTACATGGCGCCGATCTTCACCTTCGGCATGCCGCCCGAGTCCTGGTGCTGCCTGCCAGTGGCCTCGCTGGTGATGATTGTGATCGGCTACTTCGCGATCATGAAGATTATGGATATCGAGGTCTAGTAGGCCATCAGATTCCTCGCTGCGCTCGGAATGACATGCCTGATTGTAGTTCTAGAAAGAGCGATGGGGTGCTGCTATGGAGATGTCACTTCTGCTGCTCGGGCTGGCCCTGGTGCTCGGTGTGATGCTGATCTTTTTCAGCGTGGCACGCTTTCGCCAGCCGGACGTGATCGGCGAGCGGCTGAACACTTTCACCGAGCGCGCGATGTCGCTGGAGGAGCTGGAGCTTCAGCAGCCCTTCTCGCAGCGTGTGATCCTGCCCGCCACGAAGACGGTGCTGGGCCTGCTCGGTAAATACGGGCCGAAGCAGAGCGCCGAACGGCTGCGGGTGAACATCCAGAATGCTGGTAGCCCTGGCGGGATCACGCCGTCGATGTTTGTCGGCCTGCGCGTAGTGCTGGCGCTTGTACTGGGTTTGATCATCACCCTGGTAACATTTCGGACCATGCCACTGACCCAGGCCCTGATGTACAGCGCGGTCGGCTTTGTGCTTGGCTATATGATGCCCGTGATCTGGCTTGGCCGCAAGATCACCGCCCGCAAGAAGTCGATCACGCGGTCGCTGCCAGATGCGCTCGACCTGCTTTGTATCAGCGTGGAGGCGGGGCTCGCCTTCGACCTTGCGCTCCAGCGGGTTACGCAGAAGTGGGACGACGAGCTGAGCCGCGAGTTCAAGAAGGTGCTCTCGGACATTCGGCTTGGCCGCACGCGCCGCGAGGCCCTGAAGGATCTGGCCCAGCGCACTGGTGTGGATGATATTCAGACCTTCACCGCCGCGATCATTCAGGCCGACCAGCTCGGTGTGTCGATGTCGAAGATCCTGCGGCTGCAGGCCGACCAGATGCGGCTGCGCCGACGCCAGCGCGCGGAGGAGTTGGCCCAGCAGGCGCCGATCAAGATGCTCTTCCCGATGGTCTTCCTGATCTTCCCGGCGCTGTTTGTGGTAATCCTTGGGCCTGCGATACCGCGCATCATGTCGAGCTTTGGCGGTCTCTAGAGCGCGAACCGTCTGGAGCGCGAAGGGCGCGAAAGCGGGCGAAGGGCGCGAACCGTTTGGAGCGCGAAGGGCGCGAAAGCGGGCGAAGGGCGCGAACGCGAAGGGCGCGAAGGGGCGGCGCTTTGGGCGCCGCCTCGCTATTTATGCGAGGTGAGGATGGTGCGTGTGGTGAATGTGACGCGGGCGCAAACGCTGGCAGAGCGCTGTGAGGTGGCGCGCAGCTTTGTGGCGCGCGGGCGCGGGCTGATGGGCCGGGCTGAACTGCCGGCTGGCGAAGGGATGCTGATTGAGCCATGCTCTAGCGTGCATAGCTTCTTTATGCGCTTCCCGATCGATGTGGTCTTCGCTGATCGTGCGCACAAGGTGGTTGGGCTGGCGCCTGCAATGCCGCCGAATCGGCCGTACGCCGGGGCCTGGCACGCCCGCTATGTGGTGGAACTGCCGGCCGGCACCATCGTCGCCACGGGGACTCAGGTTGGCGATGTGCTGCGTATTGAGGGATCATGAATGCAAAATGTAAAATGCACAATGCGGACACCAGAATGCAAAATGCACAATGCGGACACCAGAATGTAAAATGCACAATGCGGAGCCGCGCCCATGTCATTCCGAGCGCAGCGAGGAATCTTCCGTCCTGATGGGCGGGCAGACCCCTCGCTGCGCTCGGGGTGACACGCCGCAACGCCGTGCGCTCGCGCGTCAATGGCGTAAGGTAAGGTTTCACCTTGCGGCGATGTACGTGACAGTTTGCCAGCTGGCCCTCACCCCCTGGCCCCCGCTCCCGCGCGCGGGAGCGGGGGAAACCGCGCCAGCGGTGGGGGTGAGGGCAGCACGGAACGTGTAACGCACATCTGAACCGTGTCTAACTCCTAAATCTGCCGCACCTTATGAAGATCTGGCAATTTTGCATTTTGACTTTTGCATTTTGCATTGCTTTGTATCTCTTTACGCTCACTGATGTTCACACCTTCGACGCGCTCTCGTACATTCTGGATGTTGACCGCAAGCCCTGGCGCGAGCTGTTCCACCCGCATCATCTGGCGTACGGGCCACTTGGCGCACTGATCCGTGGCCTGGCCGCCGCCGTAGGCTGGGGCGGGAGCGCCGAGAAGCTGTTGCAGCTGGCGAACGCCACTGCGGGCGCGCTGGGTGTGGCGCTGTTCGTCTGGCACCAATTGTTGGGAAATCCACGTGCCGCCAGCCGCCGCGATGGCTAATGCGATCTACCACGCCACCGGTCTGCGCATGAACGAACTGCCCATGAATCCGGGCCGCGTTGCGCTCGCGATTGCAAAACAAACTGCCTAAGACATTGCGCCATGAAGGACACGAAGCAAATCTGACATGCTTCGTGTCCTTCATGGCGCAATAGGTTCGCTTGCAAAAAGTCATCTCATGCCCGGCCACTGTGCCGGGCATTCTTACATCATACCGACCGCGTCAATTTCTGCCGCTTTGCACTGAAACAAGGGCGCATGATGCATCACGTAAAAGCACAACAACTGGAAGCCGCCATTGCGCGCCTACCGCGCATCCACCTGGGCACTCTGCCCACACCGCTGGAATATCTCCCCCGCTTGAGTGCCGCGCTTGGCGGTCCGCCGATTTACATCAAACGCGATGATCTGACGGGTCTGGCCTTTGGCGGCAACAAAACGCGCATGTTAGAAC